>Ga0307985_10001201_pt1 | contig 14736 bp, 8 predicted proteins | sample EllFjometageno80_FD_203155 | JGI IMG/M metagenome (GOLD analysis project Ga0307985, IMG submission 203155) | Marine microbial communities from Ellis Fjord, Antarctic Ocean - #80 | ecosystem: Environmental > Aquatic > Marine > Unclassified | place: Southern Ocean | collected 2014-10-09 | reverse complement strand
TGGTCGACATAACCGAGCTGCACAGTTTCGCCGACGCGCAGCGCACCCTCGTCGGGCGTCTCGGTACCGGTGATCATGCGGAACAGGGTGGTCTTACCTGCGCCGTTTGCGCCGATGATGCCAACGATGCCAGCAGGAGGCAGCGTGAACGTCAGATCGTCGATTAGCAGCTTGTCGCCAAAGCCCTTGCTCAGGTCTTTGGCTTCGATGACGATGTCGCCTAGCCGCTTGTTTGCCGGGATCTCGATCTCGAGTTTTTCATCGCGCAGCGTTTGTTCTTTGGCCTCTTTGACGAGCTTGTCGTAGTTCGCGAGGCGCGCTTTGCCCTTTGACTGGCGAGCTTTTGGTGCCATCCGGATCCACTCGAGTTCGGTTTTCAAACTCTTCTTGCGAGATACGTTGCGGCGTTCGTCAAGCGCCATGCGGGCGTCTTTGGCCTCGAGCCACGCGCTGTAGTTGCCTTCGAAAGGAATGCCCTTGCCGTAGTCGAGCTCAAGGATCCAGCCGGCAACATTGTCCAGGAAGTAACGATCGTGTGTTACCGCAATGACGGTGCCGGCATAGTCAGCAAGGTGGCGTTCGAGCCAGGCAACCGACTCGGCGTCGAGATGGTTCGTAGGCTCATCGAGCAGTAGTAGATCGGGCTTGGAGAGCAGCAGGCGGGCGAGTGCAACTCGGCGCTTCTCGCCACCAGACAAGGTGGTGACCTCGGCTTCGGCAGGCGGGGTGCGCAGTGCGTCCATTGCGATTTCGATAGTGCGCTTGACGTCCCAACCCTCTTTGGCGTCGAGCTCTTTTTCGATGGCAGCCTGCTGCGTCCCGAGCTTGTCGTAGTCAGCCTCGGGATCAGCCCAGCCCGCGAGTACCTCGTCGTAGTTCTTGAGAAGCTCGGCGATATCGCCGATGCCATCGAGGATGTTGTCGTAGACGTTCTTGTCGTCGTCGAGCTGGGGTTCTTGCATGAGCATGCCGACGGTGTTACCCGGGGTGAGCCGTAGCTCGCCGAGGAAGTCGGTATCGATGCCAGCCATGATCTTGAGCAGCGTTGACTTGCCCGCGCCGTTGGGGCCAAGCACGCCGATCTTGGCGCCATGCATGAAAGACAAGGTGATGTCTTTGATGAGATCCCGATCAGGAGGAATGAACTTCCCGATCTTGTGCATTGTCATGATGTAGTCAGCCATCGGTCGGCAGCCTACGCCGTATGAGAGGCTTGGCGACCTTCGATTGGACCAAGCTCTGGTGGGTGTTGTGGGTTCAGGCGAACACCGTGAGGGCGAAGCTTGCGGAGCCCGGCATTACGGCCCACCGCCGATTAAGGCCTTCAGCACGACCTGTCCTGACGATTTGGTTTGTGCCTCTTGCTGAAGGGTGACCGTGAGTAGTGGGTAGTCGTCGGTCGAGACACCCGCCCACAGCTCGATCGGGCCATCACCATCTCGAAGATGGAAGGTGCCGGCGCTGACGCCAATCTGGGCATGCTTGCGGAGCCAAGCTTGGTAGTACGTGCCGAGTGCAGCTGGTGGCAGGTCCGATACGGAGATGGCGATCCTGGTTCCTTCGGGCGTGTCAGTAATCTCGGCCTGAGCAACGGCTCTGGGGCGAGGTCGGTTCCGGTGAGTGCGATTTCGAGGTCGGGGCTTGCACCACCAAGTTGTGTCAGACCAAACAGGCCGGCCACGACCAGCAGTGCAGCAGCATCGCCAACACCCACGGCGGTGCCTGCTCAAGAGGCGCCGAATTCGACACCAGGGACCAGGTCGCGGTGCGTTGGGTCTCGGTCGCTCTTTCGAGTTTGCTCCGGACAGGCCGTGGATGGTCCTCACCCGTGTACCTCACCCGTGTACCTCACCCGTGTACCTCACCCGTGTACCTCACCCGTGTACCTCACCCGTGTGCTTCAACGATCCACAGTCGGACTTGGGCAATGCCAGCTAGTGGCGCCGAGCACGGCGCAATAGAGTTGAGGCGTGATTAAAGCTGTGCTGTTTGATTTTGGTGGCGTGATAACCACCAGCCCGTTTGACAACTTTGCGTTGCTCGAAGAGCGAAGAGATGCTCCTGCGGACACGATCCGCAAGATCAACTCGACAAACCCTGATACGAATGCGTGGGCTCAATATGAGCGCAATGATGTTGATGTGGCCGGGTTTTGTGAGTTGTTTGAAGCCGAAGCTTCGGCGCTGGGTTTCGATATCCCGGGGCACGAAGTCCTGGATTGCCTGAAGACCGAGATTCGGCCGTTCATGGTCGACGCAGTTCGCAAGATCCGTGCCAACTTCCGGACGGCGATGCTGACCAACAACTTCAGCGCCGGTGACGATCCTGGCAGCGGTTCCCATGGCGAGGCCAAGCAACTGTTCGAAGTCATCATCGAGTCATCCAAGGCGGGCGTACGCAAGCCGACGCCCCGATTCTATGAACTTGCCTGCGAAGCGCTCGACGTCGAACCAGAGGCCTGTGTCTTCCTAGACGATTTGGGCATCAATCTGAAGCCCGCACGGGCCATGGGCATGACGACGATCAAGGTCGTCGACCCACACGTGGCACTCGCCGAACTCAGCGAGATCCTCGAACTAGAGTTGCCTTAGCCGCAGCTGAATCCAGGTCTAGGAAGTCGTGCTGGCGCTTGCGAACCAAACGCGTACTGCCCTTACTCTTTTCCGGCGAAACGTTTGGCGATCAGTTCACGGCGTTCTTGGAGTTCTCGATAGGTGAACTCGTCTGCCGCGGGGTCCACGCCGAACTGGCCCTTCATGGCCGTGAGGTCAACCTTGAAGTCGTCGGTCTTGATGCCAATATCGGCGGCGAGCTGATTGCCATGGGTTTTGACGAACCACATGGCGATGTGGGTGATCTCGGCGAACAGATCGAGTTCGGGCGTGAGGGTGGCGATCGCTCCCTCGAGGAACACCATGTTCTTGGCGAACAGCATGAGCTCGCGAGGCATACGAGCGCCGTACCCGAGCATGGCCTTGATGAGTCGGTTGACTTCTTCGACAAGCTCGGTCTGGTCGAGCTTCAGTGGGTCGACGCCGGAACCGTCGAGACCTAGCTGCTCGATGACATCGTCGATATCGACATCGTGAGGAAGCGCACCTAGGTCTCGGATCGCTTCGACTTGAGCATGGATGTTGTTGGTAGTCGACGCCATCAACAACTTCAGGAACGCCACCCGCTTGGGTTCGGTCAAACGTCCGACAATGCCGTAGTCGAGCAACGCAGTCTTGCCATCGGGTCGCACGAATAAGTTGCCGCCGTGTAGATCGCCATGAAAGATGCCATTGACCATGGCACCTTCGAGGAAGCCGATCATGCCAGTGCGCACGATGTCGTGCGGGTCGATGTTCTCGGCTTTGAGTCGTTCGACATCGTCGAACTGGAAGCCGTCTAGGCGCTCCATGACCAAGACCCGCTTGGTCACGAGTGAAGGATGGGGACGAGGGACGACGTAGCCGTCTTGTCCTAGCGACTTCAGCGAACGGGCAACGTCGAGCATGTTGCCAGCTTCAAGCCGGAAGTCGAGTTCTTCGACGATCGACTGGGCAAAGACTTCGACTAGTGCTGGCGGGTTCGCCAATGCAGACACGGGGATACGCCCGACCAGGAAGGGTGCCAGCCAAGCTGACGCAGCAATATCGGCATGCACGATCTCGCCGATGCGGGGACGCTGCACCTTGACTACGACTTCGGTGGGTTCGCCATCGATCTTGATTTCGGCGCGGTGTACTTGAGCGATGCTGGCAGCCGCCAAAGGCGTCTGGTCGAAGCTGTAGAAGACCTCATGCAGCCTGCGCCCGAGTTCTTCTTCGACGATCTGCTTCACGACCGAGAAGGGCTCGGCTGGAACCTGATCGCGGCACTTACGGAACTCGGTTACGAGCTCCTGGGGGAAGACGCCTTCGCCCGACGAAATGATCTGAGCAAGCTTGATATAGGTCGTACCCAAACTTTCAGATGCCAACCGGAGCCGAAGAGACAGTTCTTGTTTCGATGCGGGCCCTTTGAGACCACGAGCCTTGGCGAACTTCCAGCGGCCGATCGCCCAACCAAAACGGCCCAGAATCGACACCACACGCCGCCCAGGCGGCAGCAGTCGCTTGCGGGTTAGTTCGGGAACCTTGGCGCGAGTCTCATCGCGCAGCTGGTCGAGGTTTGCTGACCAAGTGATTGTGTCGAGGTCGATGTTCCATGGGCCAACATCGGTAAAAGCGCCGAAGCTAGTGTCGTCGATGAGAGTTGTCGAAGAAGCAGTCACGTGTTGTCGCTACCGGGTGGGGGACCTTCACGATGCCACGAAAATTGTCATGTCCAGGGGTCAGACCCACAGGATTCTCGTCGCACAGCCCCGACTACCGGAAGTCGATGACTCGTTGCAGCAGTTCTGCCTGTTCTTGAGCATGGATACTTGAGCTACCGGTTGCTGGCGAGCCAGATTCGGGGCGGCTCATGCGGGTGATGCGGTAGTCGTCGCCGTGGCGTTCGTACAGGCGGCCCTTCACGAAGTTCCAAGCACCCATATTCTCGGGTTCTTCCTGGAGCCAGATCAGGTCGCTGGCGTTGGGGTAACGACGCAGCATTTCGGACAAAGCATCGGCCGGCCACGGATACAGCTGCTCGGCTCGCAGCACAGCAATTGGAGCGTCAGCGGCATCGCGCGCTGCGATCATCTCATGGCTCACTTTGCCGCTACAGATCACGACCTTGGTGACTGCGGATGCTGCAGAGTCGTCGACGAACGGGTCGTCGAGTAGCTCCTCGAATGTGCCGTGGGTGAGGTCCCTGACCTTCGAATGCGCAGGTTTTGCACGCAACAGTGACTTGGGCGTGAAGATAAATAATGGCTTGCGGACCGTGCGGTGCATCTGACGGCGCAACAAGTGGAAGTACTGAGCAGCAGTGCTGGCGTTAGCAACCTGCACGTTGTCTTCAGCGCAGGCCAGCAGTACTCGTTCCATGCGAGCTGACGAATGCTCGGGGCCCTGACCTTCAAAGCCATGGGGAAGCAGCATGACGAGACCGCTGTGCTGCTTCCATTTGTCTTCGCCGCTAACGATGAACTGATCGATCACGATCTGGGCGCCGTTAACGAAGTCGCCGAACTGGGCTTCCCACATGACAAGGGAATCGGGCTCGGCCACTGAGTAGCCGTACTCGAACCCGAGTGCCGCGTATTCGCTGAGCATCGAGTCGTATACCGAGAACTGCGCCGTGGCCATGCGCACGTCGTCGAGAGGCCGATACTCGCCACCGGTGTTGTAATCAACCAAGGTGGAATGGCGATGCGAGAAGGTTCCTCGGCGGCTGTCCTGACCTGTCAGGCGCACCCCGGTTCCTTCTGCGAGCAACGAACCCAAGGCCATGGCTTCGGCGATAGCCCAGTCGACCATGCCGGAGGCAAACAATTTGTCGCGTCGTTCAAACTGGCGGGCCAGTTTGGGGTGCAACGTGAAACCCTCGGGCAGGCGCTGCAGCGCCGTGTAGATCTCATCGACTCGGTGCTGGGTGATCGCCGTGTCGACGTGGGGCAGCACACCCAGTGCTGGGGCGGGGGCCGCAGCCTTCAGGCCTTTTGGCGGCGCAGCGCCTCGGGTCGCATCGAGAGCCGCTTGAAGACGGTTGTCGAAGTCGGCCCGCGCTGCTGCTTCTTCTTCGGCATCGACATCGCCGCGGTCAACGAGTAGTCCCAGGTACTTGTGTCGCGTCGACGGAAGTTCGTCGATCACGCGGTACATGAGCGGCTGGGTGTAGCTGGGATCGTCGCCCTCGTTGTGACCGCGGCGCCGGTAGCACCACATGTCGATCACGACGTCTTTGTTGAACCGCTGGCGATACTCGAATGCCAGGTGGGCGGCCCATACGCAGGCTTCAGGGTCGTCGCCATTCACATGGAAGATCGGTGCTTGCACCATGCGGGCGACATCGGTGGGATAGGTCGAGGAGCGCTGTGCCTCGGCAGTCGTTGTGAACCCAACCTGATTGTTGATCACCAGGTGCACGGTTCCGCCGATAGCGAACCCGTCGATTTGGGACATGCTCAGCGTCTCGCTCACCACGCCCTGACCAGCGAAGGCAGCATCGCCGTGGATGAGAAGTGGAAGAATTGGGTACTCGTCGGTGTCCTCGCCGACGGGGTACAGATCGGCATAGGCCCGAGCCAGACCTTCGACGACCGGGTTTACGGCCTCGAGGTGTGAGGGGTTGGCCGCCAGCTTGATCGGGATGTCATTGCCATGGCGTGACGTGAAGACATCTTCCATACCCAGGTGGTACTTGACGTCGCCGCTTCCTTGAATGGCGTCTTCTTCGACGCCGACCTCGAACTCGCGGAAAAGTCGCTCATAGGTCTTGCCCACGATGTTGACCAGCACGTTCAGCCGACCGCGGTGTGCCATGCCGATGATGACCTCGCCCAGACCTGCATCAGCAGCATCGCCCACGATGGCATCGAGAATCGGGATGGCGCTTTCGCCGCCTTCGAGACCGAACCGTTTGGTGCCGGGGTACTTGCGATCGAGGAACGTCTCGAGGGCTTCGGCAGCGTTTAAACGCCCCAGGATGTGCCGTTTCTCGTCGTCTTCGGGCGTGCGGTTGACACCTTCGACCGCTCGCTGGATCCAACGCTTTTCTTCGGCGTTCTGGATGTGCATGTAGTCGATGCCGGCCGTGCGGCAATACGCATCGCGCATCTCGCCCAAGATGTCGCGCAGGATCATTTTGCGAGGCGCCGCTTTGCCAGCGTCGGCATAATCGGTGTGCAGGAACTCGCGATCCAGGTCCCAGACCGTCAAGCCATAGGTCTCGGGGTCGATGTCAACGTCGCCATAGGACTCGCGCAGGCCCAGGGGATCGAGGTTGGCGATCAGGTGGCCGCGCACCCGGTGCATGTTCACGCACTGATTGACCGCGATCTGTTTGGTCACGGCCTCGTCGCTCGAGCTGGTGGCACGATCGGGGTTGAAATTGATTGCTTGGTACGGCACGCCGACCGAGGAGAAGATGTCGTCGTAGAAGTTGTGCTCGCCGATGAGCAGGCTGTGGATTGCGGCCAAGAACTCGCCGGACTCGGCACCCTGGATAATGCGATGGTCATACGTGCTGGTGATCGTGACGACCTTGGAGATGCCCAGATCGGCGACCGTGCGAGAATCGGCAGCCTGCCAGGCAGCGGGAAGCGCAATGGTGCCCACCCCAACAATGACACCCTGGTCCGGCATCAGTCGAGGCACTGATTGGACGGTGCCTATGCCGCCTGGGTTGGTCAGAGACACCGTGGTGTTACCAAAATCATCCAGGGTGAGTTTGTTGATTCTGGCGCGAGAAATGAGGTCGTCGTACTTGGCCACGAAGCCCATGAAGTCGGTGCCAGCACCGTCGCGCAAGGTCGGCACGAGCAGGGTCCGGGTGCCGTCACGCTTCTGGACATCGATGGCTACACCAAGACCAATTTCGTCATGACGATGGATGCGAGGCTTGCCGTCGGGGCCTCGTACATAGGTTGAATTCATCGCTGGGACATGGTCGGCGATGGCGCGAATGGTTGCCCATGCAATCAGGTGGGTGAAGCTGGCCTTGCCGATGCGGGTGCGTTTCATATAACCGTTGATGACGCGACGGTTTGCTTCGAGCATCTTGGCGGGAATGTCACGGAAGCTGGTGGCCGTAGGGACCCCCAAGCTGGCCTCCATGTTTTCGACGATGCGAGCCGCTGCGCCGCGCAGCAGATCACCAGGGACTTCGTCGGCGGCTGGCGGTGTTGTTGTCATGGGTGCGGGAGCGCTTGGTGCCGGCGGGGCCGGTTCGTTCGCAGGCGCAGACGCGATGGCAGCGTGTGCGATGGCAGCAGGCGCTGCTCCGTTGGCCGGAGCTGTAGCGAAGAAGCTCAGCGAGTCGTCATCGAGGCGATCTGGTTCTTGTTCGAACTGTGAGCGCATCTCTTCGAGCAGCCAGGCGTTGGGGCCGGGATGGCGTTCAGAATCGCCGGGCGCGGCGGAATCAGGCATTCCGACATTGTACGAACTCAAACCGCCGCTGGCCGCGCAACCCCAAATTGTGTGATCGATTAACCGGGCTGCAATCTGCAGACCCACAAGAACGCAGCAGTGGTCGAGCACGAGATCTTTACCAAGATCGCGAGCAGGTGCCAGCTACGAGCCGCTGGATGGCTAGTCTCGGGCGTCATGCGAATTGCCAGCTGGAACGTGAACTCGCTCAACGCTCGAATGCCGCGGGTTGAAGAGTGGCTCGAGCGTATGCAGCCCGACGTGGTCTGCATTCAGGAAACCAAGTTGGCAAACGATGCGTTCCCCGCCGCTGACTTCCAGGCAATGGGCTACGAGTCTGCTCATCATGGCCAAGGACAGTGGAACGGTGTTGCGATCCTGAGCAAGGTAGGGCTCGACGACGTCGTTGCCGACTTCGCCGATGGCGGCGATCCCGATGTCGATGCTCGGGTCATTTGGGCAACGTGTGGCGGCGTTCGGGTGTGTTCGGTTTACGTGCCGAACGGTCGTGAAGTTGACCACGATCACTACCACTACAAACTCGATTGGCTGGGGCGGCTGCGGGCGCACCTCGACCAGAACCATGATGCCAAAGAACCTCTTGCGATTCTGGGCGACTTCAACATCGCCCCCGAAGATGCCGATGTTTGGGACACCAAGGCGTTCGCAGGCAAGACCCATGTCACCAAGGCAGAACGAGATGCCCTGGACACCATCAAGGAGTGGGGTCTCACCGACACCTTCCGCCATGTGTACCCAGACAATCCTGGCCTGTTCAGTTACTACGACTACACCGCTGGTCGATTCCACAAGCGCCAGGGAATCCGGATTGACCTCATTTTGGCCAGTGAATCCTTGCTGGCAACTGTGCAGGGTGCGCTGGTGGATCGCAACGGCCGCAAGGCCTGGGACGGCCACAAGCCCAGCGACCACATTCCGATCTACGCCGATTTCGACCTGTAGCCGTTCACGAACTCACTGACTCATCATGGCTGAGCTGATTCCCATCGAAGAGCACGAGCTCCTGGTTTTCTGGGTGCAGCTCTTTGTCATCCTGGTATTCGCCCGAGCGCTGGGGTGGATGATGCGCAAGATCGGGTTGCCAGGTGTGATCGGCGAGCTTGGCGCAGGCTTGCTGCTTGGCCCCTCGGTCTTCGGGACCGTCTGGCCGGACGGCTTCAACTGGTTCCTGAACGAAGGGCACGAAGAGGTCCAATCTTCCGCATTGCTCGGTATTGCATGGGTTGGCGTGGCGCTGCTGCTTGTTGTCACCGGCTTTGAGACAGATCTGGATCTCATCCGCAAGCTCGGTCGTCCCGCAGCCCTGGTCACAACGGGCAGTCTGATTGTGCCGTTGATCGGTGGCCTCGCTGTTGGCTATGCGCTGCCAGACATCTTCCTTGCAGAGGGCGCCGAACGGATCAACTTCGCGCTCTTCGTAGCGCTGGCACTGAGCGTTTCGTCGCTTGCGGTGGTCGCCAAGATCCTGAGCGAACTTGGCCTGATGCGCCGAGACTTCGGTCAGATTACGGTCGCTGCTGGTATGGCCAACGATGTCGTTGGTTGGCTCATGCTTGGTGTGTTCACAGGTCTGGCGACCTCGGGTGAAATCGGCGTCGTGCAAATCCTGAAGACGGTTGTGCCAATCCTGATCTTCGTCGCGGTGGCGATGACGTTGGGCCAGCGACTAGTCGACCGTGCACTTCGCCAGATGCGCAGCGTCGAGGCAGGCGTCTCGGGGGCCCTGACGGTTGCGCTGGTAGCCATGCTCGGGTTTGGTGTGGTGACACAGAAGCTTGGCGTCGAGGCAGTTCTCGGTGCCTTCGTCGCTGGTGTTGTGCTGCACCGGTCACGGTTCCAGCATGAACACACGCTGGAACAGATCGAGGGACTCACGCTCGGATTCTTCGCCCCGATTTTCTTTGCCACAGCAGGCCTGCGAGTCGACCTGCGCGAGCTCGGCAACGCCACTGCCATCACCTGGACGATCATCATCATCGTTGTGGCAATCGTTGCGAAGTTCATCGGCGCTTATGCCGGCGCTCGCATGGCAGGACGTTCCCACCGTGGCGCACTTGCACTGGGTGCAGGGCTGAACGCTCGTGGCGCCCTTGAGATCGTGATCGCCACCGTCGGTGCGGCTGTGGGGGTATTCAACACCGTTGCCTTCACCGCCATCGTGTTGGTTCCTGTAGTCACCAGCGTGTTTGCATCGATCGGGTTGCGGCTGGTCGTGCGTGGTTGGGACGGCAGCGAGGCCGAACAAGCTCGACTCTCCCGCGAGGCGGCGCTAGACAAAAACATCGTCGTCAATACATCTCGACTACTCATGCCCAGTGACGGCGACCCATCGTCGATTGCTGCGGCTCAGATCCTGCACTTCGCCTGGCCCGAGGGAGCCGCCGCCACCGTTATCACCGCTGGCGAAAACCCGGATGCGGCCGATATCGAGCCATTGTTGAACACGTTGTATGGCCGCGAGGTCGAGCACCGCAAAGTTAAAACAACCGAAGCGGGCATCGCCGACATCATCGTCAAAGAGAGCGCTCTCGGCTTCGGTGTTATGGGCCTGGGCGCCGACGAACTTGATCGCGACGACATCGTTATCTCCACCCGTGTCGACGACATCTTGTCGGTGAGCCCCATTCCCGTGGTGCTCGTTCGACGCAACCGCAAACTGGGTGCCCGCCGGCTACCCGCAGCGTTCGCCCGCGCCGTCGTTCCTATCGGAGGCACACCAGCATCGCGAGCCGCCAGCGAGATTGCGTTCAACATCAGCGCGAACCTGGGTACCGAAGTGCACCTGACCCATGTGATCACACGCACCGAACCCAACGTGTTGCTTCAAGGAATCCTGAACCGCACCGGCAACCAACGTTCGCCAGAAGATGTTGGGCTCGGGCTACTCGATCAGTCATCAACCATGGCGCGGGGGCTGGGTGTTGACACCAAACAGGGGTTGCGAAGTGGCGACCCAGCCGACGAAATTCTGGCGCTTGTCGCAGAACTCGAAGCTGATCTCGTGGTGATGGGTGCCAATCTACGACGCCCCGATGGCCGTCCCTTCCTGGGACACACCGTTGAACGCATCCTGCGAGAGTGCGACGCCACCGTCGCTCTGGTCCTGATGCCATTCGACCTTTAGTTTGCGCTGAGCACTTCGTTTCGGTGGGAATCCCGTCTGGGTCTGCTGCGCAGCGTGTGCCGAACTGACTCAAGAAGATCAACGAACAGACAGTGATCCGCGACCTTGGCGAGGCGATCGCTTGACGCCTCAGGGCGAGAAGGCGCACAGGTCGTGATTTCGGGTGTGAACGGCGACACCGGTGGAACCCTTGCAATCGGGCTTCGTACGCATTATGAGCGATGCAACGTGACCGATGCAGCGTCAGTCGAGCCCACTGTCGTTGGGGTCGAAGCGGCTGCGGGGCGGGCCCGAGTCGCCGTCTGCTGCGCTGGTATCGGCGATGGGTGCGAATGATTGGACGGCGTGGACCTCATAGCCTCGGCACTTTTGAAAAGGTCATGGCCGCCAACGTCACCGGCGCCCTCCACGTACTTCGCGAGGTCACATAGCGTCTTCGAGAACCTGAACCGGTGAGCGACGGCGACGAACGGGAGGATCACCACATCGTCGACCGTTGCATTCGATGGCGTCGATGGAGGTGATGCCGACTCGGCCTCGAAAGGGGCAGCCGCAGCGATGACTCTGCCGCTTACTGGTGACTCTGCCGCTTGCTGGTGATCAGCCTCGACATGGGCTCAGCGCGCTTTCGGCCGCTCCTGGCACCTTCGGAACGCCAACGATCGCGCCGATACCGGACGAGTTTCGCGACCGCCTTGGCCAAGGCGGCTCACGAGCGGCACGCACTGGCCGTCCAGCGCAATACGCCCAACTCGCACCACACGCCGTCGAAGACACGATGCTTAACGGCACCGTTATCTGAGTCGATGCTGGGCCTCGTAGGCAGCCGAGTGAAGGCTGGAAGGGAGGAATCAGGTTTGGGCCTGGTGCTGAGCGTCTATTCGATAGTAGCGAGCAGTGCACCTTCGGCGACCTGGTCGCCCTCGGCAACGGCAAGTGAGATGACTGTGCCTGGCGCATCGGCCTCGACAGGGATCTCCATCTTCATGGACTCGAGGATCATGACCTCGTCACCTTGGGCGACAGCGTCACCGACAGCGACCTGGATCTTCCATACCGTTCCGACCACAGGGCTCTTGACAGGAGTTGACATACCGCAACGTTAGTTGGCGAAACGATTCTGTCTATCTTCGGTGCTCCTGCATACCCAGGGCTTGGTCGTAGCTAGGAGACTGCTGAGCGGTGCCGGTGTTTGCGGATTAGCAGCCGGGGGCGCTCGTTAAAGTCAAACTCGGAGGGACCGTAGAACACGACGCTCAAAGACAGCCGAAGGCGTCCTCCGCTCCAAGGCGTCGAGAGCCGGCGCTCTTTGGCCGGGAATTACCGTTTTTGAGAGCGCAGCGAGCGGTGATGGATGGTCGTTGAGGCGTGCGGCATGTCGTGCTAAGCGGTCACCTAGTGCGGTGTCAGACAACCTTTGCATGGTTGCGCCGGACCGGACCAGCGGCCGCTTCGCTGCCGAATCTGAACAGGGACTCACCCTGGCTTCGATCCAATGCCTAGCGACCGAAGACCTTGCTTCGGCGTCAACACCTCGAACGTTGCCAGACCGGGCGCTAGACATGCACTCTTCGGTCCGGCGTCAGATTCGTTGGGGTCTTGCTGGGGCGCTTAGGCTTCGCCGTTGCAGCGCAACCAAGGGAAAACGCACCTGTGACATGGGAACCCGAACTCGAAGAACTACGCCGGCGAGAAGCCTTTGCCGAGGAACTAGGCGGCCCGGACAAGGTCAAACGTCAGCACCACTACGGGAAGCTGACGATCCGTGAACGTATTGCCGCAGTTGCCGACGATGGATCGTTTCACGAGATCGGCAAGACGGCCGGAGTGGCCGAATACGACGATGACGGCAACCTCGTTCACCTGACGCCGTCAAACTTTTTGTTCGGCGTCGCCCGGATAAATGAGCGCCCGGTCGTGCTGTCAGGAGACGACTTCACCGTGCGAGGCGGGTCTGCTGACGCGACCTTTCCAGAGAAGCGAAACACCGCCGAGAAGATGGCGGCTGAACTGCGACTTCCACATGTACGCCTAGTGGACGGGATGGGCGGGGGTGGGTCCGTCAAGACCATCGAGACGGCCGGACGCACATACATCCCGGAGCTGAGTGGTTGGGAGACGATCGTCGGCCATCTTGGCATCGCTCCGTCCGTGGCCTTGGCGTTGGGTTCAGTCGCCGGGATCGGCGCGGCCCGCGTCGCTACGTCGCACTACTCGGTCATCGTGCGCGAGACCGCACAGATGATGATCGCCGGGCCAGCCTTGGTCGAGCAAGCCTCACTTGGCGACCATGCCAAGGAAGAACTCGGCCATGCTGACATCCACACATCGAATGGTGCTATCGACGACGCGGTCGACACCGAAGCCGAAGCGTTCGAACGGGCGACACAGTTCCTGTCCTACCTTCCAACCAATGTCGACGAGCATGCGCCGCGTGTCATGACCGGTGACGACCCTGCCCGACGGGAGGAGTCGCTAATTTCGGTGGTGCCGCACGAACCTCGCCGTGTCTACAAGATGCGCAAGATCATTGATGCCGTCTTCGATCAAGACAGCTTCTTCGAGATCGGCAAAGGGTGGGGACGCTCAATCATCACCGGACTCGCCAGGCTCGACGGACGCCCCGTGGCTGTCTTTGCCGAGGACTCCTACATTTACGGTGGTGCGTGGACCTCTGATGGGTGCCGGAAGCTCATCCGCTTGTTAGATCTTGCCTCGACATTCCATCTGCCTGTCGTTCACCTCGAAGATTGCCCCGGATTTCTCATTGGCAAGGAAAGCGAAGAGGACGCCACGATTCGTTATGGAAGCCAAGTGTTAGCAGCGCTTGGGCAACTCACCACACCCTTCGCTTGTGTCGTGGTGCGCAAGGCATTCGGCGTCGCAGGGGCAGCAAACAACAAGCCGGGTGCCAAGAGCTTTAGATACGCATGGCCGTCTGGCGACTGGGGCTCGCTGCCGATCGAGGGAGGCATCGAAGTCGCCTATAAGCAGGACCTGGCCGACAGCGATGATCCCGACGGGTTGCTCGTCGACATTCGTGATCGACTGAACCGGTTGCGTTCACCGCACCGATCGGCAGAGTTCTTCGAGATCGAGGAAATCATCGACCCGCGAGACACCCGGCCGCTGCTGTGTGAATGGATCGACTTGGTGCAACGTTCGATCACTCTTGGACCTTCAGCGTTCTCATACCGGCCATAAGGCGCCGAACGAGAACCATCGAAATTAGGAGCGTCACCCGCGACTATCGCGGGTGACGCTCCTAATTTGCGTCGGCGCGTTGGAAGCGGTTCAACGGGTGTTGATGAACTCGAGTAAGGCTTCGCCGTAACGTTCCGCCTTGGTCGGGCCGATGCCCGAGACTTCGAGCAACTCGTCATGTGTTGCCGGCTGTTCGGCAGCTATTGCCGCAAGGGTGCGGTTGTTGAAGACGATGTAGGCAGGCACGCCTTGTTCTTTGGCGGTGTCAGATCGCCATTGCTTGAGTTCGAGGTACAGCGGCGAATCAGGTTCGCTGTCTTCGTAATTGGCCCGGATCGAGCTGAGGTGGCGCTTGCCGCGTTCCTTGCCCGTCTCTTCCTGGAG
>Ga0307985_10001200_pt1 | contig 14743 bp, 16 predicted proteins | sample EllFjometageno80_FD_203155 | JGI IMG/M metagenome (GOLD analysis project Ga0307985, IMG submission 203155) | Marine microbial communities from Ellis Fjord, Antarctic Ocean - #80 | ecosystem: Environmental > Aquatic > Marine > Unclassified | place: Southern Ocean | collected 2014-10-09 | reverse complement strand
GCAGACAGGCCCGCCATTTTCCAGCCACGCACAGTCAAAGCGTTCCGTCGCCAGTCATTCCCGCAGAACCCGATGATCGCTGCGACGCCGACCATAACGGCGCTATAGGTCATCGGATCGAGCCGCAGCAATGCCTCGGCAACGCCCAGCGCGATCAGCACCGATAACAGACCGATAGCGGCAAACCACATCCTGTGCCAGAGCGCCCAGAACGGCCCGAAGATAAAGGCCGGCCAGCAGAACCCTTCCTTGACCAGAACGGCGTCGCGGTCGGGCGTCAGCGCCGACGGTCGCAGGTGTATGCTGAAAACCCGCATGTCATTCCAACCGTTCAGCCGCCGAGCGTGCCCTTGGTCGACGGAATTGAATCCGCCGCCCGGGGGTCGGTTTCGGTCGCATCGCGCAACGCCCGCGCCAGCGCCTTGAAACAGCTTTCGACGATGTGGTGATTGTTTTCGCCGTAAATGTTTTCGACATGCAGCGTCACTCGGGCGTTCTGCGCAAAGGCCTGGAACCATTCCTTGAACAGTTCCGTGTCCATCTCGCCCAGCTTCGGCTTGGAAAAGTCGACCTTCCAGATCAGGTAGGGACGATCGGAAACGTCGATCGCCACCCGGCTCAGCGTTTCGTCCATCGGGATCATGGCGGACGCATAGCGCCGGATGCCGCGGCGGTCGCTGAGCGCCTGGTGGACGGCTTCGCCGATGGCGATACCCGTGTCTTCGGTTGTGTGATGAAAATCGATGTGCAGATCGCCCTTCGCGCGCACCTTCAGGTCGATCAGGCTGTGGCGCGAAAAGATTTCCAGCATGTGATCGAGAAAACCGATCCCGGTTTCAACGTCATATGTGCCGGTTCCGTCGAGATTTACCGCGACCTCTATATCGGTTTCGGTGGTCTTTCTGGCAACTTGTGCTTCGCGCATGAGCGATTACCCGATCTTTGAATGGGCGCAGGCATGCCCCGCATCGCAGCAAAGCAGCGCAGCGACTGCCTCGCGTAATGGGTGCCGCGGGGGTGCCGCGCCGGAATCGCGCGTTTTTATCAGGTACGCGCCACGGGCGCCAGTGTTCAACTGTTCGGGAACGGAATGCTGCAGGTATTGATCCCGCGCGCGGATATCCCTAAAAAATAGAACAACACGTGGATGAATCACGGTATCCGGGTGTTTGTAGTCCAGTTTGGCAAGGTAACGGGGTAGGCGTGACGGGCATGAGTGACCGGCAGTTTTCCGACGGTGAGTTGATTTACAGGATGGGCGATCCCGCGGACGGTGTGTACCGCGTCCGGTCCGGCGGCGTCCGTCTGCAGCGGGGCGGCGATACCGTTCAGCCTGAAATGCCTTATCTCGGCGCGGATGCCGTGTTTGGCGGTGACGGGTTTCTGACCGGTGAGACACGGGAAACCGATGTCGTTGCCGTCGGCGATGTAGTTGTCGAGTTTTTGCAGCGGAACGAATTCCTCGCGATACTTGCCGTTCAGCCGAACCTGCTATCCTCCTTATTCGAGCCGGTTTTTAATCTGGTCCGCTCGGCAGCCGCCGCGGCGCCGGACCTGCGATCGACGAAACCCGACCCGCTCGAAGCCGAAGCGGTTGAAAACAACAAGTTTGACAGCGCCCGATTTGAACCCCCCCCATTTGAAAAATCCGGGCCTGTGCCGGGAAATCTGGATATTCTCCTCGTCGCCGATGGCAAGCGTCTGCGTTCGGCGCTCGGCGCCGAAGAGGTAAACGTGCGTGAGCTGCCGTTCCGGATCGGGCGCGCGGCGACCGGCGAGGGCAAGGATACCTATGGCGATATCCATCTCGCGATAGAGGATGACCGGCCGTTCAACCTGTCGCGCCGGCATTTTTCGATCGAGGAGGAAGCCGGCGCCCTGGTGGTACGCGATTGTGGCAGCTATCACGGCACGACCCTCAACGGACAAATTCTTGGCGGCGAAGGCCATCCGCTCAGCGCACCGCTCATGACCGGCGAGAGCGAACTGGTCGCGGGACGGTCGGATTCGCCGTTCCGGTTCAGGATTCTGGTCCGGTAGACATCTGCTGAAGTCCGGCTAGACTCCGCCGAGGCTCGTGGGAGCTTTTGGGGGCGCCATTTGAATTCTGGCGGGGTCCTGATTGGCCTCCATACCGGCCTCCGATTCTGGCCCCCGATACTGACCCTTGACGACGCGTCGGGAACCATCATCTTAGAGTCACAGAGATCATTTCCTATCCGGCGCGGATAGCCGCGCCTTTCCGGAGAATTATGGCAGATAACGATATTGCGACATGGCACGGCACGACCATTCTGTCGGTGCGTAAAAACGGCAAGGTTGTCGTTGCCGGCGACGGCCAGGTGACGTTCGGCAACACGGTGATGAAATCGAATGCGCGCAAGGTGCGCCAGCTCGGCGATGGCGGCGTGATCGGCGGGTTCGCCGGCGCGACGGCGGATGCCTTCACGCTTTTTGAGCGGCTTGAAGCCAAGCTCGAACAGCATCCCGGACAGCTCACTCGCGCCTGCGTCGAACTGGCAAAGGACTGGCGGACCGACCGCTATCTGCGGCGTCTCGAAGCAATGATGGCGGTGGCGGACAAGGATGTCTCGCTGGTGCTCACCGGTACGGGCGACGTTCTGGAACCCGAAGACGGCATCATCGGCATCGGGTCCGGCGGGCCGTTTGCGCTTGCCGCCGCGCGCGGCCTGTTTGATCAGGACGGCCTTGAGGCTGAGGAAATCGCGCGCCGGGCCATGAAAATCGCCGCCGATATCTGTATCTACACAAATGAAAACGTCGTTGTTGAAAGTCTGTAACCCGTGACAAGTTTTTCCCCCCGCGAAATCGTTTCCGAACTCGACCGCTACATCGTCGGCCAGAATGACGCCAAGCGCGCCGTCGCGATTGCGCTGCGCAACCGTTGGCGCCGCCAGCAGCTGGAAGACGATCTGCGCGAAGAAGTTCTGCCCAAGAATATTCTGATGATCGGCCCGACCGGTGTCGGCAAGACCGAGATCGCCCGCAGGCTCGCCCGTCTTGCGGATGCGCCGTTTATGAAGGTCGAGGCGACCAAGTTTACCGAGGTCGGTTATGTCGGCCGCGACGTGGAATCGATCATCCGCGATCTGGTTGAAATAGCGATCCATATGACCCGTGAACGGATGCGCAAAGAGGTTGTCGCCAAGGCCGAAGTTGCCGCCGAAGAGCGCGTGCTCGATGCGCTGGTCGGCGAAGGCGCGAGCGCGGATACCCGTCAGAAATTCCGGACCATGCTGCGTCAGGGCGAGCTCGATGACCGTGAAATCGAAATCGATGTGCAGGATGCCGGCAGCGGCATGCCAGCGCTTGAAATCCCCGGTATGCCGGGCGCCCAGATGGGCATGATCAATCTGAACGAAATGATGGGTAAGGCTTTCGGCAACCAGACGAAGCCCAAAAAGCTCACCGTCGTGCAAAGCTATGATCTGCTGATCGCCGAGGAAAGCGACAAGCTGCTCGATGACGACGCCGTGGTCCGTATCTCGCTGGACGCAGTTGAACAGAACGGCATCGTATTTCTCGACGAGATCGACAAGATCTGCGTGCGCTCCGACAGCCGTGGCGGCGCCGATGTCAGCCGCGAGGGGGTGCAGCGCGATCTGCTGCCGCTCATCGAAGGCACGACGGTGGCGACCAAGCACGGCACGATCAAGACCGACCATGTCCTGTTCATTGCCTCGGGCGCGTTTCATCTGTCGAAGCCCTCCGACCTGCTGCCTGAACTGCAAGGCCGGTTGCCTATCCGGGTCGAACTCAAAGCCCTTGATGAGGCAGATATGCGACGTATTCTGACCGAGCCGGAAGCGAATCTGATCCGCCAGTATACGGCGTTGTTGGCGACCGAAGGTATGAAGCTGGAGTTTACCGAAGAGGCGATCGATGGGCTTGCCCGTCTGGCGACCGAGGTAAATCGCTCGGTTGAAAATATCGGCGCACGGCGTCTCCAGACGGTCATGGAACGCCTGCTTGAAGACGTCTCGTTCACGGCTTCCGACCGGTCGGGCGAGACGCTGATGATCGACGCGGATTACGTTCAGGAGAACGTCGCCGACCTTGCCAAGGATACCGATCTGTCGAAGTTTATTCTTTAGGGTTTCTCAGCGTCGCCGTTTCAGCAGCACGTAGAACGCGCCGCCGCCGCCATCGGCGGGTTGCGCACCGGCGAATCCGAGCATGCGGGACCGGTTGCCGCGGGCGTTCAGCCAGGATGGCAGTTCGCGCCGGATAATGCCGCCGCCCTCTTTCATCGAGCCCTTGCCGGTAATCACCAGGACACATCTTTTGCCGTTGCCTTGGGCGTCGGCCAGAAATGAATTCAGCGCGCTGAGTGCGTGGTCGGCGGTCATGCCGTGCAGGTCCAGGCGACCTTCGGGGCGCATCCGGCCCTTGCGTAACTTGTCCATTGTCCGCCGATCGAGGTCCGCGGCCTTTCCGGCTTCGAGTGTCGGTTTGGGCATTGTGCGTGGCGCCGCTGGCGGAACGGGCTGGCTGGCAATTGCCGGTGCCCGCGCCCGCGCGGTCTGACGCTTCGGGGCGGCCGGCGGCGCAATTTCTTCGGCGGGCGGTGTGCGCCGCTCGATCGGTTTGGCGTCTGCCATGGCGGCCCGGAACAGGGCTGCTTCGTCTGCTGTTGGACGACTTGTGCCACGACTTGTGCCACGACTTGGGGTACGGCCCGGGGGACGGCCAGGGGAACGTCCTGTCGGACGACCGGGGGTCCGGTCAGGTTTTTTTGCCATCGGCCCCGCCTTCGATATCGCCGACCAGCACGATGTGCAGCCGTTTCGGACCGTGCACGCCGACCGTGACCTCGCGCTCTATATCCGAGGATCGCGACGGGCCGGTGATCATCGTCACCGTGCGCGGCAGGGCGGCACCGATTTCTCCGTTGCTCCGGACCCGGGCCCAGGCGTCTTCGTATCCACCGACGATGCGGTCGACATGGACGATGGCGATATGGGTTTCGGGCAGAAAATTAAGGGTATAGGGCGTGCCCGGTCCGGTCGTGACCATGATCGAGCCGGTCTCGGCAATTCCGGCGATTGTCGGTGTGATGGAGACGAGGTCGTCGCCCCGTGTCGCCCCCCGGTGGATCGTCAGCCCGGGCGCATCGTCCAGGCCATAGGCGTCCATCGCCGGGTCGGGAGAAACGACCGCGCGGTCGGGCAGGCCCTCGGCGCTCAGCCAGGCGGCGATGGCGGTGCCGACCCCGCCTGCTTCCGCAACCCGGCCGATTGAAATATCGACCTCGGTCGCCATCGCGATAAAGCGCTCGGTCAGCTCTGCCGGTGTTCCCTGTGTGCGGGCGGGTATCAGGAACCGGTTGGCATATTCGGGCGCCGGTGGCGGCCCCGCACCTTCGGGCCGGTTAAGGGCCGTGCGGATGCGCCCGAGGATGTCGTCCCGCGCGGTCATGATCCCGTCTTTCCCGGACTTTCTTTTTGCCAGCGATCGATAAACGTCCCGCCTTCGGGCGCCGGCAGGTCGCGCGCGGTGGTCCAGCCGCCCGCCAGCGGCACGCGGCGCAGATAACCGCGCCGCCCGCCAAGTGTCTTGAGCAGGCGCAATGCAATGCGGGCGCCGAACCGGTAGAACGCAGGGCGTCGCGCCGCCCATGCCCACAGCGCCAGCCCGCGGCGCGCACCCGCCTTGTTCAGTTTTTCTTTATGGGCGATATCGCGCCACCGTCGCATCAGGCCGGGCAGCGGGATGCGCATCGGGCACACAGCCTCGCAATTGCCGCAGAAAGAAGATGCCTCCGGCAACGGCCAGGCCTTGTCGATGCCGTCCAGCGCCGGGGTCAGAACGGCACCGATGGGTCCGCCATAGACCCCGCCATAGGCGTGCCCGCCGACCGCGCCATAGACTGGGCAGGCCGATTGGCAGGCGCCACAGCGAATACAGCGCAGCACGTCGCGGAACTCGCCTTCGAGCAGCTTCGTGCGCCCGTTATCGAGCAGGATGAGATGAAGTTCTTCCGGCCCGTCCAGATCGTCCGGGCGTTTCGGGCCGGTTGCGAAGGTGGTGTAACAGGTGATCTCCTGGCCGGTTGCGGACCGTGCGAGAATACGCAGGATCGACAGCGCGTCCTCGACCCTCGGCACCACTTTCTCGATTGCAGCGATGACGATGTGCACCCGCGGAAGTGTCTGTGTCAGATCGCCATTGCCCTCGTTGGTGACAACCACGATGGAACCGGTTTCGGCGATCAGCATGTTGGCGCCGGTAATACCGACATCGGCGGCAAGAAACTTTTCGCGCAGTTTGGTGCGCGCTTCCTCGGTGATGTCGCTCGGCACGTCCAGCGGCCGGGCGGGGTCGAGCGTTGTGTGATGGTCGCGGAACGTCTCGGCGATCTGTTCTTTTTTCAGATGGATCGCCGGCATCACAACATGGCTTGGTGTTTCTTCGCGCAGCTGCAGAATATATTCGCCGAGATCAGTCTCCACGACCTCCAGCCCATGCGCGATCAGGTAATCGTTCAGCGCGATCTCTTCCGACACCATCGATTTGCTCTTGCCGACGATTTTCGCGTCGCTGTCGCGGCAGATCTGCAGGATCGTTTCGCGTGCGCCACCGGCGTCATTGCACCAGTGCACGTGTCCGCCCGCGTCGGTGACGTTGGCTTCGAAGGTTTCAAGAAAGTGATCGAGATGGGCCAGCGTGTGGTCCTTGATCGCGACGGCGCGGTCCCGCAAATCTTCAAACTCGGGCAGCCGCCCGGTGATAACCGGCCGTGCGAGACGCGTATCGCGTTGCAGTTTCGCCAGCGCCGACTGCAGATCGGCATCTGCCTGCGCCCGTGCGGCATTTTTCGAAAAATCGAGACTGGTCTGGTGCGCCACGGTCAGGCCTTCCCGCCGTCGTTATCCGCAGCACTGCCGATCGCGGGGCCAATGGCGGGACCGGTGGCGGGACCTGCAAGGATCTCGGCGATATGCCGTGCCTCGACAGCCTCTCCCCGCCGCGATAACCGGCCCGCGATATTCATTAGACAGCCGAGGTCGCCGGACAGTACGGTGGCGGCACCCGTCGCGACGATATCATCGACCTTGTTGTCGACCATCGCGCCGGAGACTTCGGGATATTTGATGCAGAACGTGCCGCCAAACCCGCAACAGACGTCAGCGGCCTCCAGCTCGCACAGTTCCAGACCTTCGACCTTTTTCAGAAGTTGCCGGGGCTGGTCCTTGATGCCGAGCTCCCGCAGCCCCGAACAGGCATCGTGATAGGTGACGCTGGCAGGCCAGCTTGCGTCGATATCCGTCCAGCTCCGGACATCGGTCAGGAAACCGATCAGCTCCCAGGTTTTATCGGCGACCGATTGGGCCCGGGTGGCATATTGGGGGTCATCGGAAAGCAGGTCCGGATAATGATGGCGCAGCATGCCTGCACAGGATCCCGAGGGTGCGACGATGTAATCGAACCCCTCGAACAGGTCGATGGTCTGGCGCGCAATGGCCGCGGCATTTGTCCGATCGCCGGCGTTATAGGCGGGCTGGCCACAACAGACCTGCGCGCGCGGGACGTCCACCTCGCAACCTGCCTGCTCCAGCAGGCTGGCTGCCGCAAAGCCGACTGATGGCCGATACAGATCGACCAGGCAGGTGGCGAACAGGCCGACCCGTGGGGTGACGGGCGGGGTGACGGGCGGGGTGACGGGCGGCGCGGCGCCGGTCATGATTTTGCGTTGAACAAGGTCATCCGCCCAAAATGGCCGGACCCATTCTACTCCGCAAGAGAGAACATCAGCAGAAGCGTGCGCTGGAGGCTGTGAAAATTATCGTCGGAGATGATGTAGATCAGGGTTTCGCCCGGTGCACCACGGCGCACCGCTATTCCTTCGAAATTATCGGCCACCAGCGGTGCCGACAACTCCCCCAGTTCCGCGCCTTCAAAAACCCCGCCCGGTGCGATTGTCCCCGGGGGAACCTGGCTGATACGGGCGGCGATCCCGCCGATGGCCGTAAAGCGGCGCTCGAGCAGGAAGACGGTGCCGTCATCACGGGTCGCGGCACCGACCGGGCGGAAAAGACCGGTCTTTCGCAGACCCACCGCGCGCCATGTCCGATCGGTACCGACCCAGCCGGCGGCAATGCCGGGGCCTGCCTCCAGCCGTTCGGACAGGACCAACAGCTCGTTCCCCCACAGCCGGGTCACAGCCTCGGCCCCGCCATTCCGGGGTGAGGTGCCGAGCGCTTGCGGTGAGCCGACAGGTTTCGCCGGTGCGCCGGGCGCAGTGAAACGACGTAGCCGATGGCGTTGCTCGAAGCCGACGATCAGTGAGCCATCAATCAACCGGGCAATCGATTCTGAATCCGTCGATGCCCGCCCGGTGAGCGGGTTGCCGTCGGTGCCGATAACCGGCTGCATGTGCGTGTTGGATATACCGCTAAGCTGTCCGGCGCTATCGTAGGTCAGGCGTCCCGTGAACCATGTTCCGCGGTCCGTGATAGCGATCAGGCGGCGGCCGTCCGGTGATATGTCCAGCCCCGACAGCCCGCCGAAACGACCGTCTTTGGAGTGAAGGTCCAGCCCGCCGCGGAACCGCAGCGCCCCAACCTGACGCCGATCCGGTTCTTCATGTGACAGGATGACCTGAAACGTGCGGATGCTTATTTCGTCCGCCATCGCGGTGGCGCACGATATTGCCGACAGGAACAGCGGCGTCAGCGCAGTGGCAAAGACGTTCATCAGTGGTTCTTAGCTGCCGGGCGCCGCATTGCGCGGTCGCAGAAACCAGTACCGCCCGGGCGATTTCATGCTGCCGGCCATCTTTGCTGCCCGTGTTCCCGGCCCCCAGAATACGTCTGCTCGTACAGCACCCTTGATCGCGCCGCCGGTATCCTGCGCGACCATCAGCCGACGATAGGGAGTCGCTGCCGCATCCGGCAGCACGGTGTCCATCCAGACCGGCAGGCCAAGTGGCAAAATTCCCCGGTCGATGGCGATGCTGCGTTCGGGCGTCAGCGCGACGCCCTGCGCACCGATCGGTCCGGCGCCTGTCAGTTCGCGGAAGAATATATAGGATTTGTTCGTCCGCATAAGCTTTGCGCCATCGGCGGGGTTCGTGCCCATCCATTTTCGGATTGCCTGCATCGACATGCGTTCGCGTGGAATCTCGCCCCGCGCAATCAGCGCGCGGCCGATGGCGGTATAGGGCTGGCCGTTGGTGCCGGCGTAGCCGACGCGCAGGACAGAGCCGTCGCGCAGCCGAATTCGCCCCGACCCCTGAATATGCAGAAAGAAAGCATCCGCGGCGTCATCGACCCAGACCAGTTCAAGCTTTTTGCCGCGCAGCGCGCCGCGCTCGATCTGGCTGCGGTTGTGATAGGGAACCAGGCGGCCTTTAATCACGCGGCCCGCAATCCGTTTGCCTTTGAGCGCGTCGCTGAACCGGCCAAGATCGACCGCAACCAGATCCGGTGGGCGCACATGCAGGGGCACGTTGAAGGCGCCCTGACGTTTCCGGGTGCCCTGCAGTTCAGGTTCGAAATACCCGGTTATGAGCCCGTCAGTGCCGTCCCTGCCCGATACTTCCGCGGGCGTGAACCGGCGTTCGAAAAAGTGGCGGGCGGCGCTATCGTCCCCTGCGGGAAGCGCACGGGCCCCGGCACAGATACTCTGCCAGATTGCGGCGCCGCCGAAGCCCCCTCCGAATCCGCCCCCGGATACCCCGGCGCCGCGTTTTTCCATTGGCGGGCAGGACCGGAGCAGTGCCGGGATTGCCGCGGCATGCCGGTCGGATGCCCATCCCGGCAGCGCCGAGAACGGAACGTCACGGAACGACGGCGTTTCGGCGGATTTTTTCGGTGGCGGCTGCGTACAGGCAGACAGGACAAGAACGAGGCCCAAAGCCGGCATCAGCACACGCGCTGAAGTCCTGGATCTGGTCTTCGGCGGTGCGGGGTATTGGGTCATGAAGATTGGCCGGTATCCGATACGACGCGATTGCTAACGGGTAGCGCGGGGGACGGGCAGGGAACGGGCGGACCTAGTTCTGGCTGCGGGTCTCTACCAGCTTCCAGTTCGGGTCGCTCGTTTTCGTGTCGCGCGAGAATGTCCAGATATCGGTGATTTCGGTTACCTGGTTCGGGTCGCCGTCAACCACGCGGTTCTCGGAATCATGCGTCACGTTGACCTGTTCCGAGACAAATTTGACGGTAACCATCGCGTTGCGACCGTCCATCTCAGCTTCGATGACGTCGGCGGACTTGATGCCGATAATCGTCGTCTCAAGTCTTTCGTCGGCTGTCTTGCGGGTCTCGATTGCGTCGTTGAAGTTTTCGAACACGTCTTCGGCGAGCAGATTGTCGAGCGTGGTGGTATCGCCTTCGGCAAAGGCCTGAACGATCATCTCAAACGCACCGTGTGCGCCATTGGCGAATTCCGTCGGGTGGAAGCTGTTATCGGCAATGCGGATCTGGGTGATGCCTGCGGATAGCGGGTCATTGGGGTCCAGGCCGGCCGCCGGGTCGGTCTCCAACCCGTCTGTCGCACCGTCGGGGCCATCGTTATTCCGGTTATTCGGCAGTTCGACGACGTTACCGTCCTTATCGGCGTCTTGCTGACGCCGGGAAATGGGATCCTGTCGTGGTTCCTGGTGACCGGTTTTTTTGCCCAATACGCTGCGTAAACGCAGCACGAGAAAGGCCGCGACCATCGCGAACAGGACAATATCGAGAAACTGAAACCCGTCACCCATCATTTTGCTTTCCGGCGCCCGTCCCGGGGCGCTCCATTATTGTCAGACGCTTTCGATCCAGGCCGGGCCCAACCAGTTCGGGCCATCCCAAGTCGGGCCATCCAGGGCGGGGCGGATGGACGCAGGGGCATACGTTGGATATGACGTCATCTATAATACGTTGGTTATGTCGTAATCGTTACCACATTGTTCGGTATCGCAGTCAGGTATCGCGCGGCGCAGGCTATTCCAACCCTTGTTTCAACCTTCGCAAACGACCCCGTACCCTTGAGTACATAGGACGTCCACCGGGAAATCGCAAGCATGGCAATACTTTTGCTGGCAATGTTTATTGCCATTCCGATCATCGAAATAGGCCTCTTTATCGAGATTGGCGGCTGGATCGGCCTGTGGCCCACCCTGGGTATCGTGATCGTGACCGCTTTTGCCGGGACCACTTTATTACGGTTCCAGGGGCTTGCGGTGCTTCAGCGCGCGCAGCAAGCTACCGCACGCAATGAATTGCCGGTTCAGGAGGTATTTGACGGTTTATGCCTGCTTATTGCCGGTATTTTGCTCCTTACACCCGGTTTTTTCACCGATACGGTCGGATTTTTGCTGTTCGTGCCGCCTTTTCGGCGGTTTGCGGCCAGTGCGATCGGCCGTTGGCTGGTGCGAAGCGGAAAAATATCGGTCTCAGCCGGTGGATTCGGCGGCGGTCCGCCCGGTTCAGGTCCCGGTTCAGGCGCGGGTCCGGGCCGCCGTGGTCCGATGGCGGGTGGCCCTGTCATCGATGGGGATTTTGAAGAAGTCGATACCCCGGCGCCGGATCGCGACCGGATCGGCCCCGAAGATCAGCGCTGACGGGCATATGACAGCCGAACACCCCCGATTGAGCCCTAAATTAGCCCCGAACTAACCTTCGGCCGGCGGCTTTCGCAGTTTTGCGATGCAATTTGCCCGGTCTTCCGGTTTGCTGCCGGTGTTCCGCGCTTCGAGATGATCGACCCGCTGTGCGCCGCTCTGCAGGTAGAAAAACAACTCCAATACGCAGGTCTGGCCGCGATATCGCCAGAACTCGCCCGGCGGGTCGCGTCTTACGAAGACCGGTGTCCCAAACAGCGCTGTTACACGCTCACCTGTCATCCCGATCAGGCTTGCCGGGTCGATCGCGGCCTGTTGCGGCGGTGGGGAGGGTGTGACGACCGTATTCGGCTGTTGCGGTTCCGACATGGACTGGTCGTCGACCGGCGTCTCGGGGGTGCCCGGCCCACCCGATTGGGCGACACAGGCGCTCAGCGCGGCGCAGAGTGCGACGACAATAAGTCGGCGGGGCATATAATTCGTCGGTTCCGCTGCGACCCTCAGGCGTCGCCCGGTGTGTCACACAGACCGATATCGCCAACCACTTCGCCGCCGCGTTCGATCTCGAGCTTGCCGAAGCGCACGGTGCCGGTAATCCGGCCTGTCGACCGCACGATCAGGATATCGCGCGCGGTGAGGGTGCCTTCAAAATTGCCGCTGATTTCTGCCATATCGATGGCGGCGGAGCCTTTGAACGTGCCGGTTGCGGCAATCTCAATCTGACGGCAGTCCTGCAGCTCGGCCTCGACCCGACCTTCAACCACCAGCTTGTCGCAGGCGCTGATATTGCCGCTGAGTTCGATTTCACGGCCGACAATCAGCTTTTTGCCTTCAGGGCTGCTCAGATTGGACGGGCGTGAGACGGCCTGCAGATCATGAGCCGGGCGCGCGACTTCCGCAGGGCGGAGCGCGGCTGGCGGCGTGGCGCCGGAATCGGCCTTGAGCGGCAATGCCGCAGAGGTTTCGGTTTTGATCGGGTTTTCCTGGTCCGCCATGGTCCTGTCTTTCCGGTAAGTGCCGCAATGCGGCGGTTCTACTTTCGCCGCAACAAGCGGCTGTGTCTTTTTGCCGCCTGCACGGCTGTGTCGTCCTACGCCTGCGCGGCTGTGATTCTTTGGCCGTCTTGCTGCCGGGTCAGGCGTTTGCCGCGCGGCCGCGAACGCCTTCGAATACATGCACCATATAGGCCGCCGCAACCACCGGCATCACCCAGTTCACGAACGGTATGGTCATCAGCACGGCAATCGCAATACCGCACATAAAAACGCGGAGTTTGAAATGTCGTCGTAACGTCCGTCCAGCCGCCGGGTCCAGCCGCCGGACAGCCGCAAATTCAAAATACTCGCGCCCGAGAAGATACCCGTTGAGGCCATAGAAGACAAAGGGAATGAAGGGGATCAGTACGATGGTGATCAGCATGATCGGCACCACGATAATGAACACCAGCAGGTTCAGAATCACCGTCACGCCGGCAAACCGCACCGCGTTGCCGACCATCTCGATCACCGGCTCTTCGCGTGCCGCCGGCAGGTTCGGATAGTGCCGGGCTTCGACAGCGCTGGCGATCTCTTCGAGCATGAAGGAGATGATTATGCCGGTGAAAGCCGGGAACAGGAACAGCCCGATTATGAAGGCAGCCCCTCCGCCCAGAAAAGAGACCGCGCCGTCGATCCAGCTGATCCCGAACACAGACAAGCTGCTCAAAAGCCAACCGGCGGCGAACATCAGCCCGATGAACAGCGCCGCGCTTATCACCACCGCGCGGATGATCACGCCGCGAATGCGGGGATCGCCCAATTGCTCAATCGCGAGAAAAAGTCCTGAAAACATAGCCTTGCCGATCCTGAATCCGGTGCGTTGCGCGCCTGTTTAACCGCGCTGTGGCCGGCGGCGCAAGGCTCCTTTCGGTGTCGTGTTTACATATGGGGCGGATCAGGGCGGTTTCCATTGCAGTGTTGCCCGCCGTCGCTATACTGCGCGCCGATTCTCAAAAATCCCCAGACTGTTTCAGGAGTACCTAAATGGCAGACGCCCAGTTAGACGTCGTCGGCGTTGGCAATGCGATTGTAGATGTGATTACGCAGGCCGACGAAGCACTGATCGACCGCCTTAAACTCAGCAAGGGTACAATGACCCTGATCGATGCCGCTGAAGCCGACAGGCTCTACGGCGAAATGGGTGCCGGTATGGAGACATCCGGCGGGTCCGCTGCAAACACGCTGGCAGGCATCGCCTCGCTCGGTGGCGCAGGCGCGTATATCGGCAAGGTGCGTGACGACCAGCTCGGCGGCGTTTTCAGCCATGATATCAAGGCTGCCGGTGTCGATTACCGATCCCGGCCGGCAACCGAGGGCGAGTCCACGGCACGCTGCCTGATCTTCGTGACCCCCGATGCCGACCGGACGATGCAGACATTCCTCGGCGTCAGCGTCATGCTGGGTCCCGACGACATCGACCCGGAAGCGATCGGCGATGCCCAGATCACCTATCTCGAAGGCTATCTGTTCGATCGCGATGCGGCGAAGGAAGCCTTCGTGAAGGCAGCCGAACTTGCGCATGCCGCGGGCCGCAAGGTAGCCCTGTCGCTGTCCGATCCGTTCTGCGTCGATCGCCACCGGGCGTCTTTCCAGCATCTCGTCGAAGGTCATGTCGATATCCTGTTTGCCAACCATGACGAGATTACGTCCCTGTACGAGACCGATTCCTTCCATGATGCGGTTGGCAGGCTTGTCGGCAAGGTTGATCTCGCCGCGGTCACTAGGGGCGCTGACGGCTCGGTGATTGTCACCGCCGACCAGGTGATCGAAATTCCGGCCGAGCCGGTCACGAACATTGTCGACACTACCGGTGCCGGCGATCTTTATGCGGCGGGTGTGCTGTTTGGCCTGACCCAGGGCTACGAGCTGGAAATTGCCGGACGGATCGGATCGATCTGCGCCGCGGAGGTCATCAGCCATTACGGGGCGCGACCGGAAACGTCGCTTTCAGCCCTCGTAAAGGAAAAACTGGGATAATTTTCTCAATTCGCTGTATACAGCGCTGGCGTAACGTAAACGCATGTTGAAATCGAACGGGCGGGTCAGATGACCCGCCTCGTTAATTTTGGAAAACCGAACCGTGACAGAACTTCGTAATATCGCGATCATCGCGCATGTCGATCATGGCAAAACC
>Ga0307985_10001199_pt1 | contig 14748 bp, 14 predicted proteins | sample EllFjometageno80_FD_203155 | JGI IMG/M metagenome (GOLD analysis project Ga0307985, IMG submission 203155) | Marine microbial communities from Ellis Fjord, Antarctic Ocean - #80 | ecosystem: Environmental > Aquatic > Marine > Unclassified | place: Southern Ocean | collected 2014-10-09 | reverse complement strand
AACCAATGCCTTCAAGTGATTACTGGTTTAGAGTAGAGTATACCGAAAACGCCGCTAAAAAAATATTTAAAGGGCATTTTACCCTTAAAAGATAGAAAATAGAAACAATGAGCATAAAAAAAACTTATATATGCCCATCATATTATGTTTACTTATAATCAAATAACGCTAAGCCTTATAATTGTAATTGTCCAGCAGTAAATTAATAAAAAAATACTATTGAAACTTTAAAAGTTTTTTATATTTATAGATATCTTATTTAAACTTTCATTTAAAAGAAACTCCAGCGTACTAGTGTTTGTATTGGTGTAAAAACAGAGTGTAGTTTGTAGATCGGTATTAGCAAATAAATTGTTCTGAATCAATACATTTTTTGTTTGCTTTGCTACTGCAATACCTGAATCAATTATTTTTACTTGCTTAGGTAGTATTTTTTTTAATTGAGGAATTAAATAAGGATAATGACTACATCCCAAAACCAGGTAATCAATATCCTTTTTAAGCATGGGTTGCAGGTATTTATTTAATAGTATATTTATTTCTGAATCATCTATTTTACCCATTTCAATTAAGGGAACCAAACCCTCACCTATAACTTCTGTAACTTTTATATGCTCTTTGTATTCATCTAAAGATTCAGAAAAGAGTATACTATTTAAAGTTCCTTTGGTTGCTAAAATTCCAATACTTTTTGAAGCTGATTTTAATGCTGCAGGTTTAATTGCTGGTTCGATTCCAATAAACGGTACATCAAATTTTTCACGTAATATTTCTATGGCATTTGTTGTTGCAGTATTACAAGCTACAACAATTAGTTTGCTTCCCATTTTTAATAATAATTCGGTGTTTTTAATACTTAATGAAATAATTTCATCAACAGTTTTATAACCGTAAGGTGCGTTGATACTATCTGCTAAATAGATGGTGCTTTCATTAGGAAGAAGATGATGTATCTCTTTCCAGATGGAAGTACCTCCAACTCCAGAATCAAAAAGGCCAATAGGATTATTATTCATTATATAAAAATAAAAAACTGCTCACCAAAAGGAGAGCAGTTTTGAAAAATATTATTAAAACTAGAAATTAAATTCCTAATTCTTTTTTAACATCAACTAGAAGATCTTTGCCTTCAGCTAATAATAAACTACTACTATCCAATACATACTCGTAACCTTGAGATCTTCCTACTTTTTGAATTGCAGTTCTAGCTTTTTCAAGAATTGGTGCAATTAAGTCTTCTTGTTTTTTCTGTAAATCTTCCAAAGCACCTTGTCTGTAAGCGTTAATATTAGCTTGCATTCCTTGCACTTCTTCTGCGCGTTTTGCATTTACTTCAGCAGTTTTACTTTCTGCTTCAACTTCGTATTGTTTAAGTTTTGTTTCAAATTCCTTTGATAATGTTTTTATTTCTGTATCGTAAGTTCTTTGAAGTTTTTCCAATTGACTTTGTGCAGCTTTCATTTCTGGCATAGCTTCTGCTAGAGATTGAGTGTCTATGTGTGCAATTTTAGATTGTGCATTAACAAAACTAGTAGCTCCGATAAAAAGCATGATTGCCACGAATAATGATTTCATTTTTTTCATTGTAATTGTATTAAAATTTAATTGTTATTTATTAATTATCTTTTGTACTTCGATTTTCATTGCTTCTATCATCTTCTTTACCATCATTTTCCTCTTCGTTATTTGTTGGTTCTGAATTATTTCTGTTTGATCTAACCTTTAAAATTGAATCTTTTTTATGTTGCCTCTCGTCTAATAATTCTTGTTTTCGAGCATCATATTCAGCTTTTTTTAATGCACGTATGGAGTCACGAACTTTTTTTCGTTCTTCCATTTCTTTTTCACGATCATTTTTTTTCTCCTCTATTGCTAGTTCTCTTTCTGAAACTGCGTTGTCTTCTTCTAAAGAAAGCCCTTCTTTACGCTCTACTTCTTTTTTATCTCTTTTTGAACTAACTTCTTCTCTTTTAGCACTGCGATTAATACTACGTAATACAATGTCACTAATATCGTGTCTATCTGCTGAAAAAAGCATCACAATATCTGCTGATTTGTCAAAAATAAAATCATATTTTTTGTTCTCAGCAATTTCCTGAACAATATTAAAAACTTGATCCTGAATAGGCTGGACTAATTGGCGTCTTTGAATATATAAATCACCATTAGGACCAAAACGATCCTGTTGGTATTTCAACATTTCATCTTCTAAAACTCTAATATCTTCTTCTCTTTCTTCAATTAACTCAGTAGTTAGTAAAACTTTTTCAGTACTTAAATTAATTTTTAAAAGCTCAACTTTATCATTTTTCTTTTCTATATCTTTTTTCCATCGCTGAACTTTTCCATCTAATTGAGTAGATGCTTCTCTATATTCAGGAACGTTTTCAAGAATATATTCCATATCAATATATCCAATTCGAACTCCTCTTTGTGCATTTACTATAAAAGAAAAACATAAAAGAGTAATAAATAATATTTTTTTCGGTTTCATAGTTGTTAATTGTATGTTAAAAAATACCGTATCATTTTTAAAATTGTTGTCCAATTATAAAGTGTGTTTCCCATCCATTAGGTTGTAAACCACCTAGTACAGGGTCAAACCCGTAACCAAAATCAATTCCTAATAACCCAAATGCAGGCATAAATATACGTAATCCTAAGCCAGCAGACCTCTTTAATTGAAACGGATTATAATTTCTAAAATTATCGTAAGAAGCGCCAGCTTCTAGAAAGGTTAGTGCATAAATGGATGCTAATTGTTTTAAAGTTATCGGATAACGTAGTTCTAAAGAAAATTTATTATAAATAGCATTTCCATCTATAGAAGATAAAGATTGGTTAGGATAACCTCTTAATGCTATTACTTCACGACCATCTAAACTATATGAACCTAAACCATCACCTCCTAAAAAGAAACGCTCAAACGGAACAATTCCTCTGTCTGGATTGTATGCTCCTAAAAATCCAAACTCTGCACTTGGACGTAAAACCATTTTTCCGACTAGTTTTGTGTACCAAGTTCCTTTAAATTTTAATTTATAGTACTCCAGCCACTTAAATTTTTCTTGATCTATTTCAGAAATTCTTTCAGTAGCATCTACAAACCCAGGATCTGTAGGGCCAACCTCCTCTAAATCACTTCTTTCATTATTTAAGGATTCCCAATCTGTACTGCTAAATGCAGAATATGGCAACGTTATTTTCGCAGTAACACTAAACTCAGATCCAGACATAGGAAAAATAGGATTAGTCGCAGTATTATTTCGACTTATTCCAATGGTATAAGCTAAATTATTTGATTCTCCATCTCCAAATGTAAACAAGCCTGTATTATAGTTTTTTAAGTTATAGTGTTGGTAGCTTAAGGAATGAGAAAGTGTAAAGTAATCATCTGGCCATTTTAATCTTTTAGCTAAACCTACAGCACCACCAGTAATTAAAAAACGACGAGATTTATCTACATCTCTAGTTCTATAATCATAAAAATATTGGATTGTATGAGAAAAAGAGGTGCTTAATTGTATCGGTTTTTTACCTCCTAACCAAGGTTCAACTAATGATAAACTATAAGTTTGATAAAAAGTACTTCCTTGAGCTCTAATTGAAAGTTTTTGACCATCTCCCATAGGTAAAGGGTGATATGCATCTTTATTAAAAATATTTCGGATAGAAAAATTATTAAAAGATAAACCTAATGTTCCAACAAATCCACCACCACCATAACCGCCTTGTAACTCTATTTGACTAGATCCTTTTTCAACAACAGCATACTCCATGTCTAAAGTGCCATTGTTTGGATCTACATTATTGAAATTAGGGGAAATCTGTTCAGCATCGAAATAACCAAGCTGTCCTAATTCTCTAATAGTTCTAACAACATTTCGTTTGCTGTATTTTTGACCTGGTCTAGTTCTAATTTCTCTATAGATTACATGGTCGTTTGTCTTATCATTACCTACTACAGTAATATGATCAAAATAAGCTATTTTACCTTCATGGATTCTAATTTCAAAATCAATCGTGTCGTTTTTTACCGCAACTTCAACCGGGTTTATTCTTGAGAAAAGATATCCGTTATTTTGATATAAATTTGTTATATCATTTGCTTCTGGATTAGCTGCATCTTCAATACGTTCTTGAAGTAACACCCCATTATAGACATTGCCTTCAGTAATACCTAAAACTCTTTTTAATTGTGAATTGGTATAAACACTATTTCCGATAAAATTAATGCTACCAAAATAATACTTTTTACCTTCTTCTACATTAATTCTTAGAACAATATTTTTATCATCTTTTTTAAATATTGAGTCATTGATTATTCTAGCATCTCTAAAACCATTAGCTCTAAATTTTGTTAACATTAACTCTTTATCGGTGTCATAGCCAGATTCAGTAAATTTTGATCTTTTCCAAATACGAAAGAATGATTTTTCTTTAGTATCTTTCATTGCAGCTTTTAATTTACTGCTTGACATCTCTTTATTTCCTTCTATCTCAATAGATGATATTTTAACTTTTTTGTTTTTATTAACAGTAACTGTTAGATGTCTAGAAAACTCAATCCCTAAAGAATCTGCATAGGGTACCGAAGTGATATCAACTTCTGTATAAAAATAACCATCTTCTCTATATTTCTTTTTAATATAGTTTTTAGTTGTAGTGATAAGGTTTTTAGTGATTTTTACTCCAGGTTTTAAATTATTATCCTTAATAATTTCTTTTTGTTTTGCTTTTTTAACCCCAACAATTGTTACACTCTTAATTGTTGGAAGTTCAACGATATGCAGCTCTAAATCAACTTTATCTTCAACAATGTTAGTTACATAAAATGCAATATCACTAAAAAGACCCTGTTCCCAAAGTTTTTTGGTTATTTCGCTAAGTTTTTCACCTGGGATGTAAATACGATCTCCAACTTTTAATCCTGTAAAAGCAATTACTGTTTTTTCATTAAAACTTTGTTCTCCCGAAACAGTTAACGATTTTATAGTGTATTTTTTATTTCCTTGCAGCGGTAATTGCTGTGCAGAAAGAGTAAAAAGAGAAAGTATTGTAAATAGCAGAATACAATAAATCTTTTTATAGGTATGTAATAGTGGGTTATTATTTAAGTTGCTCACTTGTCTTTCCAAATCTTCGTTCTCTGTTTTGATAATTTAATATTGCCTCAAAAAGGTTTTCTTTATTAAAATCTGGCCAAAGTGTCTCTGTAAAATACAGTTCAGCATACGCAATTTGCCAAAGTAAAAAATTACTAATACGCTGTTCACCACTGGTGCGTATTAATAAATCTACATCTGGTAAATTACGGGTGTAAAGATGATTATTAATTACCGATTCGTCAATATTTTCGGGCGAAATTAGGTTATTTTTAACTTTAAGACTAATCTCTTTAATAGTTTTTATTAATTCTTCTCTAGAGCTATAACTTAATGCAAGGGTTAAAGTAAGTCTCGAATTGTTTTTTGTTTTTTCTACAACGTCTTTAAGCTGGGCAGAAGCCTTAGTTGGTAAAGAATCGATATTTCCAATAGTAACAAGTTTAATGTTGTTTTTTTGTAGCGTTTTAAGTTCCTTTTTTAAGGATGATATTAAAAGCTTCATCAGTAAATCAATCTCAAGTTTTGGTCGATTCCAATTTTCGGTAGAAAAGGCATAAAGTGTTAAATATTTAACATTGATTTCTGCACAAACCTCCACAATCTCTCTAACAGTTTTTGCACCACCTTGATGCCCTAAGTTTCTGAGTAATCCTTTCTTTTTAGCCCATCTGCCATTACCATCCATTATTATTGCTATATGGCTTGGTAGGTTGCTAAGGTTTAATTGTTTTAATAGACTCATTTAGAAATTACAATAACAAGGTTCTCTTCCAAATGTGTAAGATAAAGTTATTCCAGTAAACACATACCAATCGTTATTGTTTATATTACCAAAACTTAAACTATCCTGATTTTCTCTTACTTTATTTGGGTTGCTACCGTCAAGGTTGTCTGTAAATGTATAACGAGCTCCAATTTCTGCTGCAATTACAAATTTTGTTCCTAACGTTGCTTTGTATCCAATTATCATAGGTATTGCTATAGATCCTACTTTTCCATCTTCAATAATAACATCATCATTTCTTTTAACTAAAGAATTATATCTAAAATATGTTAATCCAGTAAAAAGATAGGGCGTATGCGCTGGTTTCCCACTGTACATGCTAAAATCCCAGAATGTATATTCTAAGCCAACGGATAATTCCATAAGACTGTTTTCAAATTTATAACCACGTTCTTTACGCCTAGCATCATTCGATTTACTGTCGTTACCTTCTATTTGACCAAATAAAATTGTTCCTCTAAATGAGTGTCTTGGACTTCTATTCCATTTAAAAAGACCACCAAAAACTGAGGTTTTAGGTGTTATGTATGTTGTTTTTCCAACATCTCCAATATAATTTGCCATCCCCAAAAACCCTCCAACCTCATAAGTTTGAGATTGCATAAATAACGGAGTAAATAACACTAAAAATATAACTGTAACTAACTTCATAAAGCTAAAAGTCTGCAAATATAATAATAAACTTGGCATCTAAAAACAATCTTTTAAATAGCCTCAGTTGATTAACAAGAATTAAAACGATTTATTGTTTAATTTCTTTTGTCTTCACCCCATAATAATTTTTTTCGAAGAGTTTTTATAAAACTGTCTTCTGAAAGTTGAACAAGCTTTATGTAAAATGGTGCCTTTTTAATGGTTATAATAGTGTTGTTTTTTAAAGTAGCAATTCTAGAATCTAAAGAAACTAAATGTGATTTTCCACGACCCGAAACTTTTAATGTTATGGTGCAATTATCAGGAACAACCAATGGTCTAGCGTTAAGGTTATGAGGTGCGATTGGCGTAATTACCATACTGTTGGTGCTAGGATCAATTACGGGTCCTCCACAACTTAAGGAATAACCGGTAGATCCTGTTGGAGTAGAAACAATAAGACCATCAGACCAATAAGAAGTTAAATGCATGTTATTGACTAAAGTTTCTACTTTAATCATAGAAGTTGTATTTTTTCTATTGACAGCTATTTCATTTAAGGCAAAATTTAATGGTGAAATATTTTCGTTTTTTGGATTGGTGAAAATTGAAAGTAAACTTCTTTTCGAAATAAAATAATTACCATTTAAAATTTGATATAGGCTATCTGTAATTTCTTCTTTTTGTATGGTTGCTAAAAAACCAAGTCTTCCAGTGTTAATTCCAATAATTGGAATTCCTAAATTCTTAACATAGGTAACCGATTTTAATAAAGTGCCGTCACCTCCTATGCTTAGAAAAAAATTATAACTAGCGTCTATTTCTTTAAAAGAAGAAATTTTAGAATAATTTTTCGAAATGTCTTTATTTTTATTAATGCTTTTTAAAAATGCTTCTTCTACAATAATTTCAACATTTTTGCTTTGAAGTGCATCTAAGATATGCTGAATATAAATTTCAGAATCCTCATGATAAAACTGCCCGTAGATACCTATTTTCATGTGTCTATACTTATTGTTTTAGTCATCTCCTTAAGTGTGAAAAATTTTAACATGCTCATTTCATCAGATTATATGTTAAGGTATTTGTCTAAATAATTAGAACGGTCTTTTAAATCTTCTAAAAAACGATCCTCTTCATGGTTAGAAACTACAAGGTAATTGTATCGCCTAAAAGTTTGAACGATTGCATTCATTCCAATATAACCAATTTTAATAGTAGCTTGAACCATATCTCCATCCATTTTAGATATAAATACACCTAATATTTTAGCGTTATTAGATTCTACAATTTGACATATTTCACTAAAAGAATAATCGCGTTGTTCTTTTTCAATTACAATAATGCCACCAGCTTCATTTAAAAAAGGAGTGTTATTAAATAAAGACATAATATCACTTAACTCATAATAGCCAATGTAGGCATTGTCTTTTCCTAATACAGGCATAATGTTGCTATTGTGTAAAGCAAATGCTTCCAAAATATCCAACCAGTTGGTTTTTTCTCTTACAAAAAATGTTTCCAAAGCATATAAATAATCTTTCAATTGCTTTGTGCCTTCAAAACAATGTGCGTCATTTTCAGAAATACAACCAATATAAATTCCATCATTCTTAACTGGAACATGAGAATAAGTTAATTGGTTAAAAATATCTTGAACCTCTAATATGTTGGTATCTATATTAAAAGGAGCAATGTCGTTAATTATGTATTCTTGCGTATTCACAAATGTTATTTTTTGCAAATTAGTTAAAAAATAGCTTTAAATACATAGTTCAAATTGTATTTTTGACATTCTAAATTTAAATCATGACAAAACTAAGTGTCAATATTAATAAAATTGCAACTTTACGCAATGCAAGAGGAGCTAATACTCCAAGTGTTTTACAAGCAGGCATAGATGTTCAAAAATTTGGAGCTGAAGGGGTAACTATACATCCTCGCCCAGACGAAAGACATATAAGATATCAAGATGCTTATGATATAAAACCTATTATTTCTACAGAGTTTAATATTGAAGGAAACCCTATTGATTCATTTTTAAAAATGGTGTTTGATATCAAACCAACTCAAGTGACATTAGTTCCTGATGCAATTGATGCAATTACTTCTAATGCAGGTTGGGATACTATTACACATAAAAGTTTTTTGTCTGAAATAATTTCTGAATGTAAAAAACAAGGCATTAGAACTTCCATATTTATAGATCCAAATATAGCTATGATTGAAGGTGCAGCTGAAACAGGAGCAGACCGTATAGAACTTTATACCGAAGAATTTGCCCTGCAATATAGTTTAGGAGATAAAAAAGCTATTGAACCTTACACTCAATGTGCAATTAGAGCTGATGAATTAGGTTTGGGAATTAATGCTGGACATGATTTATCATTAGATAACATTCGTTTTTTTAAAGAAAATATTCCAAACCTATTAGAAGTATCTATTGGGCATGCACTGGTATGTGAATCTCTTTATTTAGGGATGGAAAATGTTATTAAAAGCTACTTGCAAAAATTGAGCTAATGTTGTTACATTCTAATATTTTGGGAGAAGGAAAACCATTTGTCATTCTTCATGGGTTTTTAGGAATGGGTGACAATTGGAAATCTTTAGGGAAGCGATTTTTAGAACAAGGGTATCAAGTCCATTTAGTGGATCAGCGAAATCATGGAAGAAGTTTTCACAGTGAATCTTTTAATTATAATTTTTTAGCTGAAGATTTAAAAAAATATTGTGATTTTCATAAGTTAGAAGACTTGATCTTATTAGGTCATTCTATGGGAGGAAAAACAGCGATGAACTATGCTGTAAATTACCCCGATAACCTTTCAAAATTAATAATAGCAGACATTGGACCGAAACAATACCCTTTGCATCACCAAGATATCTTAAAAGCGTTGTCAGCATTAAATTTTTCAATAGTAAAAACAAGGAAAATAGCTAACGAAGTTATTTCAGAGTATATAAAAAACGATGGAGTAAGACAGTTTTTAGCTAAAAACTTGTATTGGAAACATCCAGATGAATTAGCACTTAGAATTAATCTTCCGGTGCTCATTGAAAACATTGAAGAAGTGGGCAAAGCACTTTCAGAGAATTCCATATACCACAAAGACACCTTGTTTTTAAGAGGAGCAAACTCCAATTATATTGAAAATGTAGATGAGTTTTTGATAAAAAAACAGTTTCCAAATTCAGAGATTCAAACAATAGAAAACGCTGGACATTGGTTACATGCCGAAAATCCTAAAGATTTTTATAATAACGTAATGAATTTTATATCGATATAGAATGAAGGTTAATTTTCAAATACTAAGAGAAGGATAGTTACTTTTCTTATCAAAAATTGTAACTTTTTTAATATTTCAAAGACAGATTCAACAATGATTAATAATATGAAAAAGCTTGTAATTATATGTTTATTCCTAAGTACTAGTCTCACAATTTCAGGTCAGAATAAAAAATTTCAAAATATTTCTGGAAAAGTTACGTATTTAAGCGTAGCACTTCCCAATGTTAATATCATTGTGAATAATAATGAGCAAGGGACGGAATCAGATGAAAAAGGAAATTACCTAATAAAAGCTAATATTGGGGATGTTATAACATATAGTTATGTCGGTTTTGAAACAATTACTATTTTAACAGAAGACATTACTAGTGTTTTAAATATTGAAATGGTTGTTAAAGCTAATGATCTTGATGAAATAGTTATTAAGTCAACGAATAAAGAGAGTGATTATAATAAATCTAAACAGGGTTTTTCAACTTCGAAAGGTATGGTAAACCAAGAAGCAGCAGGGTATTCTGTTGTTTATGTTGGAGGAAATAAAATAGATTTGATTTACGCTTCACTAACCGAGGCACTCGATGGGAGGGTAGCCGGTGTTAGATTAGACCCTAGTACTGGTAAACTTGCTATTAGAACTAAGACTTCTATTTTTTATGATGCTGTTGTTTTATGGGATGTTGATGGTGTTATTTTTACTGACGAACCTCCAATAAATTTTGCTTCTATTGAAAATATATTTATTCTTAAATCTTTAGCAGCAACAAATCTTTATGGAAGCATGGGCGCTGGAGGAGTAATTGTAATTACTACAAAAAATGGTGCGTTAACTAATGATATTGAACAAAAAAAAATCATAGCAGAACAATACACCAATAAAATAATTTATAATAATGATGCTGTTGTTATTTCTGAAGAAAAAATGTGGAATAGTAATCAAACTGCTGTTTTGAAACGGTTTAATAACAAACAAAAAGCATTAGATTATTATGAGAATAATATAAAACTCCAAAAAGAAAGCTACAGTGAATCAATAAAAATTGCTAGACTATTTAATGGTTACTACAACGATCAAGAAATATCAATCAATATCTTAAATGAGTTGCTAATTAAGTATCAAAAAAATCCAGAAATTGTAAAGGCAATTGCTTATCAAATAGATGATTTAAATGCGAAACTGGAAGCTGAAAAAGTATATAAAAAGGTTTTTACATTACGGCCTAATTATGCGCAATCCTATCGTGATTTAGCTAATGCTTATATAAAAAACAATAAATTTAAAAGAGCTTGGAGAATGTATATGAGTTATATGCTTCAGCAAAAATCGGAAAGTGAACAAAAAATAAATGAATTGCTTTTTAATGAAATGGAATGGCTTTATTATAATCGAAAAAATCAAGCAGGAATTAAAGAATCATTTTTTCCAAATAACACCATTAGCGAATTTAGAAAAGATATTCGTTTGGTTTTTGAATGGAATACCTCCGAAGCAGAATTTAATCTTGAGTTTGTAAACCCAAGTAAGCAATCTTACGTATTTGAGCATAATTTAATTTCAAATAAAGAGTTAATAGAAAACGAAAAAAAAATAGGCTATTCAAGTAAAGAGTTTTTTATTGATGATTTAGGTACATCAGAGTGGCTAATAAATATAACTTATTTGGGAAATAAAAAACCAGAACCTACCTTTTTTAAAGTAACAATATATAAGCATTGGGGAAGTCCAAATCAATCAGAAAATATCAATGTTTTTAATTTTGAAAAAGAAAGAGATAAGTTTCAGTTTTTTAAATTAACAAATCAATAAATTACATAACCTTAGATCTTTATAAAAAAACAAGATATGAAGTGGATTTTAAAATTATTACTAACTGCACTAGTAGTTTTATTAGTAGCTAATATATTACCTGGAGTAGCGGTTACTAGTTATGCATACGCTATATGGGCAGCATTAGTTATTGGATTGCTTAATAGCATTGTAAGACCTTTGTTGATTTTTTTAACCCTACCAGCAACCTTAATTACCTTGGGTTTGTTCTTATTTGTAATAAATGCCTTTATCATTTTAATGGCGGCAAAGTTCTTAGGTGGTTTTACGGTAGAATCCTTTTGGTGGGCGCTGTTATTTAGTTTGCTGTTGTCATTTTTACAATCGGTATTATATTCCTTGCTTAAAGAAGATAAGCGAGAGTCTTAATCAATTCTTAAAATACTTGTATTGAGGACTTTCATTTTGTATTTTTGCACTCCGAAAAATAAGAGTTAAATATATTTGAGAAAATGGAAATCACAAAAAAAGATATTGATAGTTTAAATGCGGTTTTAACCTTAGCAGTTAAAGAAGAAGACTATTCTGGTAAAGTTCAAAAAATATTGACCGATTACCGTAAAACAGCAAACATTCCTGGTTTTAGAAAGGGACATGTCCCAATGGGAATGATTAAAAAACAATATGGTAAATCGGTATTGGTTGAAGAGGTAAATAAAATACTTCAAGAAGCATTACATAACTATCTTACTGAAGAAAAATTAGATGTTCTGGGAAACCCACTTCCTAAAAATGACAGTCAAATAGACTGGGATACTCCAGATTTTTCTTTTGATTTTGAATTGGGATTGTCTCCACAATTTGAAGTAGATGTTGTTGGTAAAAAAGCAATTACTCATTATAATATTGTTGCAGATGATAAAATGATTAATGATCAGGTTATTTCTATTCGCAAGCAATATGGGAAATTAATTGCTAAAAATGAAGTTGAAAAGAATGATGAAATAACGGGAGTTTTTATTAATGAAGAAAAAGGAATTGATAAAAACACTTCTTTCCCTTTAGAAATTATAAAAGGAAAAACACAAGTCAAAAAATTTATTGGAGCTAAGGTTGGAGATACTCTTACTTTAAAGACTAAGGGATTGTTTGCAGATGATCACCAAAATCAAACCTATTTAGATGTTTCTCATGACGTTGCTCACGGATTAGATATTGAAGTAAATTTTGAAATTAAAGAAGTGAATAAACGTGAAATGGCTGAATTAAATCAAGATTTCTTTGATAAGATTTTTGGACAAGATGTGGTTAAAACCAAAGAGGAATTAAAAGCAAAAATTAAGGAAGACGCAGAAAGACAATTTGTTCAGCAAAGTGATCAAAAATTGATGGATGAGGTTGTTGAATCTTTAATCTCCAATACTAAATTTGATTTACCTGGTGAGTTTTTGACAAGATGGATTCAGTCTTCTGGTAAAAGCCCAATGACTGAAGAAGAAGCAAAAGTTGAATATGAAAAAAGCGAAAAAGGATTGCGTTTTCAGTTAATCGAAGGGAAAATCAGAAAAGATAATGATATTCAAGTTTCATTTGATGAGTTAAAAGACCATTCAAAAAACTTAATAAAAGGGCAAATGGCACAATATGGTCAAGCAAATCCTTCTGAAGAGGAATTGGATTCTATAGCTGCTCGCATTATGTCTAATCAAGAAGAGGTAAAACGTCTTTCAGAACAATTAAATAGTCAAAAACTATTAAATTTCTTTAAGGAAACAACAAAATTAAAGACTAAAGAAATCACTTACGATAAATTTATTAAAGATTTGCATAGTTAAATTAAAAGCGCTCTCAAAAATAATTCGATAATTTTGAAGTTTTCATTCTGAACTTGATTCGGAACTCAACGATAAAATCAGTATATTTAAGGCGTTGAATGGTTAACGTTCAGCACCTTTTTTATAAAAATAAAACAATATAATATATGAACTACGGAGAAGAGTTTAAAAAATTCGCAATTAAAGATCAAGGAATTAATAGCATGTATTACGATGCTATTACAAGTAGTATGAATCCAATGGGATTTACACCAAATATTATTGAAGAACGTCAGATGAATGTTGTAGCAATGGATGTATTCTCACGTTTAATGATGGATCGAATCATATTTTTAGGAACAGGAATTAATGATCAAATTGCTAATATTGTTCAAGCACAATTATTGTTTTTAGAGAGTACAGATGCTTCTAAAGATATTCAAATTTATATCAACTCTCCAGGTGGAGGTGTGTATGCAGGTCTGGGTATTTATGATACAATGCAATTTATTAAGCCTGACGTTGCAACTATTTGTACCGGTATGGCAGCTTCTATGGGTGCCGTTTTATTATGTGCAGGAGCAAAAGGAAAACGAAGTGGATTAACACACTCAAGAGTAATGATACACCAACCATTAGGTGGTGCACAAGGACAAGCGAGTGATATAGAAATTACAACAAGAGAAATACTTGCCTTGAAAAAAGAATTATACGACATTATCTCTAAGCATTCTGGACAAAAATACGATAAGGTATATGAAGACAGTGATCGTGATTATTGGATGAAAGCCGATAAAGCCCTAGCATATGGAATGATTGATGAGATCTTAGTTCGATAATTGAAAAAATAGCGCAGTAAAATTTATAAGATTTTTGCCTCCGCAGAAATATAATTAAGAAGAGGATTATGTCAAAAGAAGAATTAGAATGTTCATTTTGTGGTCGTAAAAAGCCAGATACCAATTTATTGATTGCTGGTATAGATGCACATATTTGTGATCGTTGTATAGAGCAAGCTCATGGGATTGTTGCAGAAGAGGCAACACATTCGTCAACTAGTGATTTGTCGGATGAGTTAATGCTTAAAAAGCCAAGAATGATTAAAGAATTTTTGGACGAATATATTATTGGACAAGATTATTCTAAAAAAATAATGTCGGTTGCTGTATATAACCACTATAAAAGATTGTTGCAAATAAACACGGATGATGATGTAGAGATAGAAAAAAGTAACATCATTATTGTAGGTGATACAGGAACAGGAAAAACATTAATGGCAAAAACCATTGCTAGAATGTTGAATGTGCCTTTAGCTATTGTAGATGCTACCGTATTAACAGAAGCAGGATATG
>Ga0307985_10001198_pt1 | contig 14755 bp, 13 predicted proteins | sample EllFjometageno80_FD_203155 | JGI IMG/M metagenome (GOLD analysis project Ga0307985, IMG submission 203155) | Marine microbial communities from Ellis Fjord, Antarctic Ocean - #80 | ecosystem: Environmental > Aquatic > Marine > Unclassified | place: Southern Ocean | collected 2014-10-09 | reverse complement strand
TTATTCCCCCGTCTCGCCCCCCCCCCCCCCCCCCCCCCTTGCTAATGCCGTGCACAAATTGCAGACTACCAAGAGCCTTCAGGAGCACAGCTATGACTTCGCCGACAACGACTTGTGGGAATACGTGTTCATCGACAACGACGCCGCGCCCCCCCTGGAGAGGACGGACGTGGGCGAGAGAAGCATGGCGGAGATGCTGGCGGACCCGATTGACGAGCCGGAGATTGAGGAGAAGGAGGAGGAGGAGGAGAAGAACACGGAGGAGGAGGGGGAGGCCAACGAGAACATATTGGACATTCCGGAGAGTTGGGTCGACAAGCTCACGATCAAGAGGGCCAATTACAACTTGAAGTATCCGCCGCACGGGCAGCGTGTGATTCTTTACAAGAAGGCGAAGCACGAGCTGTTCGCGGAGAACATGCACGACCAGGGAATGGTCAGCCGGATCACGCTGTACAAGGACTACAACCGCACGATTGTGAAGGAGTGCAGGTGAGAACGAAGGACGACGGGACTGCGCGAGTGGGTGCTCCGTAACTCACGGCGCGACTGCACGGCGCTCCCTTGAAAACCTCCCCTTTACACCCCCCTTCTCTTGGTCACGCAAACGTCTGGCCACACTTTTCTCACACTGTCTTCAGGGAGGAGTTTGTGAACAGGCAGGACAAGCTCGTGACCAGGGTGAGGTACCCGTTGGAGAGGAAGGTTTGGGAGAGCTTCGCGCCGGGGAGGGCGCTGTTTATGGCGGGGCAGGGAGGGGGAGTTGCGGCGCTGAAGGAGCTCATTATTTGGACGGGGAAGCGGCAGGAGATGCACTTCTATGTGAGCGCGAGGTTGGATGGTTTGCTGTGCAGGGAGGAAGTGATTGGCAAGAAGATTGTTGAGAAGTTCGAGAACAGGACGGACGGGCTTGTTTACAGGAGTATTGCGGTGAAGGAGAGCGGGGAAGGTGGGAACAAGAGCACGTTCATTCTGCCGGGGGGCGGGCAGAACCCGGACCTGCAGGTCATCAAGATGACGGAGAAGTTCAGCAGGAACCTCGAAAGGAGCGCGGAGGAAGACATTGCAAAGCGGACGTATTACGTCAAGGAGAACCGGGTCAGGACGCAGTACCACTACGCCAACAGCTGCATCACGAGGAGCACCGTCGGGCACGACAAGGAGAGGGGCGTGGAGGCTGGGAACGAAGGCGAGGCGACCGATGGGTTGTTGGAGGTGCTCAACTGCGAGAAGGAGTGCCTGAGCAGCGCGAGGGCCAGTCAGAGCGAAACGTTCGACATACTGACCCAGAGAAGGAGCGACGAGGAGGAGATCGTCGTCGTCCAGCCGATCTTCGAGACGGCCGGCGAGAAGAGGGAGGAGGAGAAGCAGGAGGAGGAGGAGAAGGGCGGGGAGGAGGAGAAGGACAGGAGACAGGTGGACTATTTGACGCCGTTTTTGCAGAACGTGGGCGACCTCAAAGACATCACGAGGGAGGACGCGCAAAGGGTCAGGGAGGCGTGTCTGAAGGCGCTCAAGGACCGGCTGCTGGAGAGGGTCAACATCATCCAGAACAGGCTCAACGACGAGAACACCAAGCTTGCCAAACAGCAGGCGGCGTTCCAGAGGAACCAGAGGGACAACGACCCGGACGCGGAGGAGGAGTTCGAGAGGTTCTGCAGCGAGGCGATGTTCAGGATCCAGATATTAGAGCAGAGGCTGGTGCAGCACGAGGAGAACGCACTGAGGAAGTACAAGGAGATGGATGCCAAGCTGCTTGCCGATCCCAGGATGAGCGTTCTGAGGCATTAGAGAGGGGATTGAGAAGTATTGCCGGGGGAGGAGACGGGGGAGTATATATAGTACAGAAGATTGGAAGAAACACAATGTGCATCGTTCATTCTGTTGAGGTATTGCCTGACGATCAACTATTGTGCAAGAAAGACTTTCGTAGGCCCCGACATTTCGACACACGTGCACCGTCGACCCGCCTGTGTACAGCGTCGAAACGCGCTGGCCGAGGAATTTGCACCTTATGGGGGGGTAAGGGGTGTGCGCTTTGCATTTTCCGTCGCCGCGTCAACCTTCCCCATCCAATGAAACCGGCACGTGTGCCCCCGCAACGCGCTTTATTGTCTCGCGTCTGGTCGCTCTAGGCTCTCTCACGGGGTGTCAGGCGCGTGATCGGTCGTTTGCGGCTCGATTCCCTAGGGACACGCAGACTGAAACAAACTTGTGTAAACGAACCCATCCTTTTATGCAAAATTTCGAGGGGCAAACCGGCACTCCGCGCTTCTGCCTCTGCTCGCCCCAGCGGCGTCGCCGTTTTAGTCCAACTCTGCGCGCACACTCAAACGCCCCCCCTACCCGCACCTCCTCCCTTTACATCCCATTGCGTCTCGCATTAGAGAGTTCCCCCTGTTCCACCCAAATCCAACATCCTCCACAACAAATAACCGGCAATTGCAATGGCCCACTTCCGCGCCCACAACCCCCGGCCTATGCCCACCCCCGACTTGACGCCTGAGCCTTCAAAGTCCCGCCCCTCTCCCTTCTCTGCCCTAACAAAAGCCCTCCTTCTGCTAATATTCTTCTCAGTAGTTCTCTACCTCCTCACAACAACCCTCCAACCAAGCACCACCGGGGCCACAACCACCGGCGTCGGCTTCCCAACACCCACCAAGCACCTCCGCACCCCGAACCAAGGTTCCCCCACCCCCCCTTTCAGCCCAACATTTACCCTAATCGACCTCAAGTCCGGCGGAAAGGTCGGCGTATTCTGCGAACTAGACTGGGCCAAGCACCACAACGACCCAAGCTTACTGCCGATGTTTAAGGATCTCGTGAGGCAGAGCAAATGGTGAGCGGGACGAGACAACGTGAGCTATAAGAACGGGCGAGAGGAGTGCAAGAGAAGAGGAATCTGCTGCGAGGAACGAACTGCTACCTTAGAACGTGCCGTTCCAATATTGTTAGCCCAAACTTGCTCACCCCCATCCCCTAGCGACGGTCCCGGGCGCAAACGAGTCGAGATGCCCCTGGCAGCCGCCCTCGCCAAACTGCCCCCCTCGTCCCCGCCTCCCGCCGGGTTCGTCTTCCACGAATCTCGCTGTGGCTCCACCCTCGTCGCGAACTTGCTAACCGTCGCCTCCCCATCGCACCGCGTCTACTCTGAATCCGCTCCAGTCTCCACCGCGTTGTCATCGCTCCAGTGCAGCACCAACAGTCCCGCATGCACCAAACTAATCCACGACGTCATCGCGCTCATGTCCGCAAGCACCGACAAGACTTTCTTCAAGTTCCAGTCGGCGTTGACGTTTAAGATGGATCGAATTATCGCGGCGTGGCCGGACACTCCGTGGATCTTTGTGCTTAGGGAACCGGTGGCGGTTCTGATGAGCCATTTGGGCAGGTTAGTAAAGCACAGTTAGTGGCGCACAATACTTATGCACGCACCCTAACCCGTTCTTGTTGCCTCTTTTGTGCACACTGTGTGCGTGGCGCTCACCCTCCCCCCCCCTGCAGCAATGAAGCGCTGACGAAGGGGCGACCGGCGAACGCTAGACCGAATTGCGCTCGGGGGAAGAGCAAGCCGGTTGCGGCTGTTGCGGGGTTGATTGCTGCGAAGGGTTTGCAGAGTGGGAGCATGAGCGACGAGGATTACTGCGCGGCGTATTTGGCGGGACTATGCGGGGTTGCGTTTGAGGAGATTGGGAAGGAAAGTGGGTTGGGGATGGTAGTGGATTATGAGGGCGTTGCGAGGACTATTGAGGAGGTTGTCATGCCGGTGCATTTCAAAGTTGAGTTGGGGCTGGAAGGGAGGAAAAGGATAGAGGAGATTGGGGGCGTTTACAGCAAAGCTAGGAAAGTCGGGCTCGAGTTTGAAGGGGATACGGAGAAGAAGAATGAGCTTGCTACTAAGGAGATCAGGGAGGCGAGTAGGCTATTCCTCGACGATTTATATAGGGAGATGTCCACTGCGGGTAAGCAAAAATAGACGACCGAGTTGAGGTTGTACCGAGCTTCTGTACTGTACTGCACCTCGCCCTTAACCCGCTGAAATTGCCCCTGATCACCGATGATCACACATCCTCTGCGTCTCTTCTGGTTTCTCGAAACACCACGCGATGGACCAGGTCGCTGATACGGTAAGCACGGCACATGTTTCCATTTAAGCGCTCCGTGACCACCTTGCAGCCTAACTGTGCCCCCCCCTTGTTCCCACTGTGTGCCCCTCTCCTCGATCTCACAGTCTGCATCCTTTGACACCCAGTCCCTGGCCCAGTCCCTGGCCAACATCTCCGCCCCCAGCCTCGAATCCACTATCCTCCACGCATACAACGAATCCTCTCTCCCCGCCTCAGTCCCCAAGCCCCACAACGCGCTCCTTGACGGCCTCCGCGCCCATCCCCTAGGCCACCTGCCCTGCACAGCTCTCCTTTCTTCCCTTTCCGACCCCACCAACAACGTCAACAATGCTAGCGCGCCGCTAGCCGCTTTCTTCTCACTGTCGACCATTGCGACTTTCCTTTCATCCAACAGAGTTCAGTCGTTGGACCACCGGTTACAAATCCGGAAGTCACTCTTGACATTCATCAACCCACCTGTCCTCCTCCCCTGGCACTCCCTCCCTTACATTCTACAGAAGGCTTCCCTCTGCATGGCCCTATTGATCAAACGCGACTATCCAACCAACTACCCGACCGCCTTCACAACCCTCCTGGACCTCTCGATCTCCCCCCAACCTCGCCACACCAAACTCTTCCTCCTCGCCCTCATCTGCCTCATTGACGAGGTAGTCCAGTTCAGCGACGCGCGCGACAAGGACGAAATGGCGCGCAACGCTACCATCAAGGACGCGATGCGCGGCATCGGCCAGCACGAGGGCCAGGACCACCATGAGACGCCCATCGCCAGCCTCATCACAGCCATGATCGCCATCATTCGCGCGCCGGCAACGCCAACCAACGAAGACCTACCCGTACTCTCGCTCACCTGCCTCAAACTGTACCTGAACTGGATCGACCTGTCGCTCATCATGTCCGACCACGTTCTTTCGACGTTGTACACGAGCCTCAGCCTGCCGCACCTCAAGCACGGCGCCGTCGACTGCGTTCTGGAGATTGTCAACAAGGGGATGGACGAGGCGGTCAAGTTGCAGGTGAGGCGAGCGAGGGAGCTGGGCGAGGGTAGCGAGCTGGAAGGCGAGACGGGCGGGGCGTGAGGTTCTGTAGCGGTTCTGTAGCTTACGTTTGTAGCCGGTGTTGTTGCCCGGCTTGATATAATATCATCTCCCCCCCCTCACACTCTCCCCTCGCGCAGCTGCTGATACAGCTGGACCTGTTTCCGAAGCTGGAGCCGATATTGAAGGAGGCTTTGGGGAGGGACGCAGAGGACGACGAGCTGTCCCTGCCCGTGAAAGTGAGCGAGATCGTCTGCGCCGTGGGCATTCAGCTCTTCCAGATAATCGACAAGACGTTCGCGCCGGGGCAGGCCGTGGGACCTATCGGACCGCTCCTCGGGCAGTGGATGCAGCTGTTTCTGATGTGCTTGCAGGAGACGCAGGAGGTCGCGACGCAGGTTCTGCCGCTTGTTAGCAGGTTCACCATCACGCTTGGGAAGCAGCTGCAGCTGCACCTACAGGCGCAGGACCCACAAGAGGCGGGAGGAGGTGCTGTCATGACCTACCTTCCTGCTATATTGCACTCGCTCTACACACAGTCCATGTATCCGCCCGACCACGAGTTCGCCTACCCCTCCACCGCCAGCACTCGCCTCTCCGTGATAAACAACTCCGAGTTGGACGTCGATCCCGCCGAGTTGTTCCGCGGCGACGTCCGCAAGCTCTGGGTGAAGCTCGTGGGAAAGAGTCCCGAGATGGCGCTGAAGGTGAGTGGGAATGTAGAGCGAGTGACGCTGTTTGCGAGCGCGGCCGCGGGTGGTGAACAGCACGCTCTATTTGCGAGCGCGTCGCGGGTTATGGCCGGCTCAGAGTGCGCTGTTTGGCCCCTTTGTTCACACCGCCTTACAGTTCATTTGCGACGCGCTTGGGTCGCTGCCAACGCCACTGGCCACCGCACCATTTCCGGCCACCGAAGCCGCGCTCCGTCTCTGCTTCCACTACCAGGAGGGGCTCCCTCCGAAGTCGTCGCAACATTATTTGGCGGGGACATTTAAGGACGTCGTGGTCGCGCTGCAGGGGAGTGGGGTCGAGGGGCATTCGGAGATTGAGATCGCGATGCTTTATGTCGACATTTGTGTTCGGTATGCCAAGTTGGTGGGGGAGGAGGGGAAGAGGCTTAATGTGAGTACCACGCGATTGCGCTTGTGCGCCACGCACATCGATGAACGAAGGGGGCTTCCAAAGGAAATGGAAAGCGCGGCGAAAGCAGCGCGTTTTGAGCGGCTCCACTCTACACACCGTCTGTGTGGAGCGCGCACTAACCCCTCCTCAGGTCATATCTTGCATCATCCGCGGCTTCCGGCACACCGAGATGGCGATCCGCGGACGCTGCTGCTACAGCCTGCTGCGGCTCGTGAAAGTGATGGACACGCCCGCGCCTACCTTGGCCACGTGCTCGGCTGCCATCAACGCAATCCAATCCATGGTGGCGGCGAACGTCCAGTCGAACTACGCGGCCGTGTCGGGGGACTCGCTCAACTACCTGTTCGAGGCTGCTGGCACGCTCATCAACAACCCGGACACGATTCCCCTCGAGACTCGGGAGCAGCTTCTCTCTAGCTTCATGCTGCCGCAGATCAACGGCATCAACACCATGGTCCAGCACGCGACGCAAGACCCTGGCAACGTCGACAGTCAACTGATTTCGCAGATTGGACTCATTCTTTCCACGATTGCGTCACTGAGCAAAGGGTTCAGTAGCAGCAGCATGACTGCCAACATGAAGACGCTTTTTCTTCAGGCTCTGCAGGTGTGCATCCGGACGACCAACGACCTCCCGAGCAACTTGGAGGTCAAGAGCAAGAGCATTATGCTCATTCACCGCACCATCTTGCTGCTGGAGGACGAGATCATCTCGTACATTCCGAGCATTTTGTTCCCGATGCTGCAGGCGTGCGACGGTGGCGGGCTGCTGGAGATCGTGCAGGTGAGGCCCGCGAAAACCCACGCACACCCTCGCACGCACACACACTTTGTGAACAAGATCCACGTTGGTGATGGCCAGCGAGGAACTGTGCTCTAGCTCGTCGCGACCGGCGGCTCAGAGCACCTATATCTTTGTTCGTGTCGTATTAGTGCATGCCGTAGCCTCGTTAACCCTCGCTTCGCTCGCACAGCTGTTCAACCAGATTATGATCAAGTTTGGAGAGAAGGTCGTGACGCAGGTGGAAGGGGTGTTGCTAGTGTTTTTGGGACGGTACGGCGAGATGGTGCCGGCGGCGGATGAGGGGAGTAGCGGGCAGGTCGAGCTGGAGAGGGCGGGGATCAGGAAGCTCTACATGCTTTGCTTGCAGCACGTCGTCAGCAACAACTGCGCGAGGGCGCTGACGAGCGAGAGGAACAAGGGCGAGTTTTGGAACATTCTGGCCATGATGATGCAGGGAGTGCTGACGGAGGAGATGAGCGTCAAGAAGAGCAATATGCAGTTCTTTACGAACCTGTGCAAGAGCGGCGCGGGGGACGAGGCGTACTGGGAGTTCGTCATGCAGCAACTACTGGTGCAAGTGGTCATGATGATGATGGAGAGCAAGTGGAATGTCAAGGACGCGCAGTGCAGCAGGGTCGCCGGGGAGTTCGCGGGACTGCTCGTCGTGTGCAAGAAGATGAAGGGAGCGCTGTTCAGGGAGTTTGTGGAGGCGCTGAGGAGCTACGTGGGCGGGGGGGGCAAGTGGGAGGCGGCGCTAGGGATGTGGCTCGCGGAGGGCGTAGACGAGCCGAAGATGAAGAAGGCGCTTGTGGAGTTTCTGGCGGCGGTGAGGCAGAGATGACAGCAGTAATAGTAGTGCGAGCGCATTGTGTATTGTAAACCAGGTGAGCGAGCCGGTAGATGCCTCACTCGGAAGTTTGCAGTGCTTGTTGAGCGTCGCGTTGTCGGCGAGATGGCAATTTTCGCTAATCATCAACACAGGTGACGGCCGCTACTCGCTAACCCATCCGCTCATCCGCTTCCTCCAGACCTCCATTATTCGACCCTAGTCGTCTACAACGCTCCGCTCCTTCCGTCCCCCTTCACAACTGCTTGGCACCTCATTGCTCAGCTCCTACCTGCAAGCAATTCCCTCTCTCGTTCAACTAACGATCCCTGCGCACCAGGCGCCGCCCACTCTCCCAGACTTTAGGCCAACTCTCAGCGACTCGATCGTCACGAACATTCTCTTGTCAGCTCTCCTTAGTTCACTGCTGTATTGGTTCACCGTTCTCTGTGTCACTGCAATCGCTCAACAAAACAGCTCGACTGCTGTCACTCAACTCATCCTTCTGGTCACTGCTCAGCACACGCAACTCCCTCCAAATGGCCGGTGAAGTAACCGCGCATCCACTGCCCCCCTCTCCTCTCGCCACCCTCCCACCTCCCGCCCCCCCCAACCCCACTCTGCTTCTCAAGAGCCACCTTTCCGCCCTTCGCTCCTCCTTGTCCCTCCGGCCCTCTCCCTTCCATCCTCTCCCTCCCCCTCCCGTCTCTCCTCCCGTCCCGCCTCCTTCCACCACTCTCGGCTCCCTCCTTGCCCTCCTCTCCTTCCTGCTCCCCAGCGTCACCGTCGGCAAAATCCTCCACACCCTCCCAAACCTAACCCACCACGCCGGCACGAGCCGCTCCTTCTACACCTCTCCTTCCTCCCTCGGCACCGTCCCCTACCTCATCCTCCCCAACTTCTGCTCTTGTCCCTCCCACTCCCACGCCACACACAACGGTCACAACGGCATGTGCAAGCACCTGTGGGCCGTGGAGCTCTTGGACGTCCTCGAGGCGCTGGAGAGGAAGGAGATAGCTAGGAGAGTGCTGGAGGAGAATGTGGAGGAGGAGGTGGCGAAAATGTTGTTGACGTGAGACCGAGGCGGAGGTGGACGGTGTATAGTGTATTGTTAGTGTTAGCGGTGTTACATTTATGCTGAATGCTAGCTTCCTCACGGCGGCGGCAAGAACTTCGTGTGGTCGAACAGCTCGTTCTTCTTGAACTTCTTGTTCGTCGCCTTGACATCCTTCGCGAGCTCCTCCCCCGCCTTCCTGACGGCCGTCCCGACGGGATTGTAAATGAAGCAGTTGTTGATCATGATGATGAAGTCTGCAAAGAAGCCCTTCAGATCGAGGTATTTCGCATCCTTGACCTTCCTCTCGATAGTCGGCAAACTCATGGCCAGCTGAATCATATCAAAGTAATCTCCAATGCCCATGCTCACGCAGTTCGCCCTCGTGATCTCGACTCTGAAAGGGTTGCTCATGTACCCCGTCCCGTCGTCGTACTCCGCCGCCAAGAAGGGTTCCAAAATCGTAGCCGCCAAAACCGCCACCTCCGCCGTCCTGTCAACAACTGTCACAGCAGCACTGAAAAACGTCTGCTGCTCAATCATGCCGTAACTCTTGCCGTCAGTCGACTCGGCCTGCATCGCCGTCATCAAATCCATCTCCTTCTGAATCTTTTCCCTCTCCATCCTCATGATCCTCTCCTCCGCCGCCAAATTAGCCTCCGCCTGCTGCCTCTTCCGGTTCTCCTTGTAATTGACAGCCGGCAAGCTCGCAATCCGCTCCCGGTCGATTGCCAGTCGAGCCGCCTCCTCTTTCAAGGCGGTAAGCGCCTGCTCGGCGACCGACTTCGAAGACACAGAGCTGCTGCCGCCCCACGCGGACTTGTCTAGAGCTTCCTCGCGGCGCTGCGGGATGGGGGGTGAGTGGGGGGAAGGGGGCAGGGGACAGGGGGGAAGGTTTTGCGGCAAGCGGGCGTTCTGAGGCAGCGTCTTAAACTCACCTGCAACCCCGCCGCAACCTGCTCCATGAAATCATCATACTGCTGTCTCGGCGTCAGCTTCTTGCTATTCTTCGCTGCCCTCTTCCGGTCCGGCGGCAAAAACCCCGGCTCATCCTCCCTCCTCTCCCTCAAACAGCACCCATCGGCCGGCGTCTTGGCCGTGCGGAACTGCGCAAAGTCGCCCCTCTTGAGCGACCCCCCAGCCATGACTAACCCGTCAGTCACGTCGGCGAGGCTGCGGAGGTCGCCGGAGACGTAGTTGTAAGTGTTGTCGTAGGTCGGCTTGCGCTCGAGAAGGTGATTGTAAGAAGGGTTCAACGCGATGGTCTCCCAGGCGTGAAGCATAGAAATTAGCTTGGTGGAGATTGTGTCGGTCTGGAAGTTGACAGGGGCGGAAGAGGAGGAGACAGGAGGGCGAGGAGGGGAGGATATGTCCATCGGGTCCATGCCGATGTCTCGTAGCGGTACGGAGTGAAGACTGAGCTGAGGAGTGATGGTTCACTAGCAATGATGGAGAGATGGAGTTCTTCTATCGATGGGGGGGGGGAGAGGGAAAAGGGAAGAGTGGATGGGTAAGGGGCAGCGAGGAAGAGGAGGAAGAGGGGGAAGGGGGGGAAGGAGGGGGGGGAGGCGCGGTAGGCTGCGAGGGATTAGAGCCGCCGCAGTGGTGATGATGAATATCGCCATCTCGCCGACAACGCGACGCTCCTCAACAAGCACCATTAAGTACCGAGTGAGGCATACACGGGAGAGCTGCCAAGCTCTTGTTGAGTGGACAAAGTGCATCCCCAATATTAAAGATTCGCCTAAAGAATCGCCTTCAGCTTCGGCATTAAGTCCGCGGCGACCATCCCGTGGCCCTTCTCGTTGTAGTGCCCCATGCAGCCGTTGTTGCCCTTCTTCTTATCATTGATCTTATCCCACACGTCCTTGCTCAGCATGACCTCCATCGCCCCCTTCCATTCCCTCCCTTCGTTGAACGTCTTGGTGGCGTTAGCGACTGCGTCAACGAGTTCGTCGTTGTATCCCGACGACGAGCCGCCGATGATTGAGACGATGGGCGGGTTGGTATCGTACGCTCCCGCGTAGTGCTCGAGGGTCTCGACATAGTTAACTTGCCAATCGTCGGGGCATCTCAAACCGTTGCTCTTGCCGCAATCATTAGGTCCAAGCAGGATCAAGATCGCCGTGGGCGCCGTCTCGGACTTATAGTCGTGAATCTGCTCGTAGTCGTACGGGTTCGCGTTGTCCCTGTAGCTCTTCCACGGCTTGTTCCCGTACGCTCCATCAATGCCCACGCCACTCACCGCCGTCACAACAGGCTCGACGTCCATCAGCTTCGCGAGCTGCGCCGCCCAGCTTAGAGACCCGTCAACGATCGTCTCCCACAGCTCGTACGGATTAAGGCAGTGAAAGTCTCCCGGGTATGCGTGAATGCCAAATCCGGCAGTGTCGCTGTCTCCCACGAACAGGTACGTCGGCCTTTCTGGGAGCGGCGTCACCGGAACAGTAGCCGACAAAGAGTGGAGTGTCGGCGCGTTGTCAGACCCCGTCGCGTAAATGTCTTCACTGAGCCTAAGGACCTGGACCGAACTGGTGCCGACCGGCACTGCAATGGTGCGCACAGTTTCCTTATCGTCCGGCTTCACTAGGAACGATGAGTCGAACGCGTCGTCAAAGAACACCCCCATGCGTACCCCGTCCTCAAGCCAGCCCTTGGCGTTGTACCATTCTATGTATGGTATGTCCATGTCAACTGAGAGTGTGTTGCCAGTGGTTGGGTCGGTCTGGACGCCAAAGCCGGACAGCTGTGTGTGTGTGTGGGGTGTGTGTGTGTGTGAGGAGAAGAAGAAGACGAAGACGACGAAGAGACACTTGCCAAGCGACAAATGAGAGTAGGTGCCACAGACTGTGCAGGAGGATCTCCACCGGACTTACAGGCCATCCGAAAGAAGGGCCGGCGCCGGTTCGTCCGATTGTGCGCCAGTCGGCGGCCGCGGCGCCGGCAATGATGCTTCCGAGAATGAGGAACTTCATGAGGTAAGGCGGCTTCCGAGCACGAGGGAATTGGGAGGTGTCAACACAACATATCGATATCGCGAGCTCCATCAACGCCGCGATGGATCTCGACCGCGAACACCGCAACCGCGTCAACCAACAAATGCTTCACAACGGACCCCCCGGCGCAGGGCCCAGCACGCGCCGACGCTTCGCATGAGCGACGGCGCGACGAGAGAGAGAGAGAGAGAGAGAGAGAGAGAGAGAGAGAGAGAGAGAGAGAGAGAGAGAGAGAGAGAGAGAGCTACCTATCTTACTAACTTTAAACCCCACCGCCCCCAACCTACCGCCTAACAGCCCGTCGGCACTGGCCTCTTGTTGTTCCACTGAGTGGCCTTGAGCGGCCCGAACTCGCCGACGGACCAGAAGTCGATTGCAATCCAGTTCACCCTCTGGCAGAAGTGCTTCTCCAGCGCTTCGACTCTGTCCGTGAGCAGCTCCTTCGTGTTCATCTGGAGCGCGAACGCGGCGATCGGCGGCGTAATGAAGTGGTTCATGGTGAACATGCTGTCCCCGAAGCCCGTCGCCTCGTCGAAAAGCACCTGCACCCCCCCTCTCTCCTGGATCCTGAAGTCGAATCCCTTCTCCCGGTGGTACGTGTAATCGCAATCGGGAGCGTCCGCACAGCCCCCCTCCCTCACATACACTTCGTCCAGCTTCGCGAGACTGTACGGCGTGTCATACATGTTGGCGAATCCGTTGTAATAGCCAACGGGGCAGGCCCTCCCCGAAGTCATCGTGTCCGAGTTCTCTGAGTCGCACCCGGCCATCTTGAGCACCAGGATCCGCTTCCCTCCAGCAATCGCGTCCTTCATCGAGGGCCAATCGCCATTAGCGTCCTTCTCAATCAGCATGTCGTTCAAGCCCAACTCCTCGAACACGTCGAACAAAGCGTCGTCGCCTTCAATGCCACTGGGGTTCTCGAAGAAGTACTGCACGATCTCGTTCGGGTTGTTATCCAACCAGCTCTTGGTGATGTTGAACTCGTCGAACGCGCTCCTCTTGCCCAAGCTGCAGACGCCGTGGCACGCGTAGAGCCGCTCGCCATCGACGCTATCGCCGTTAACATCGTCGGCGGCAAAACCGTCGTCGTACATGAACAGATCCACCATCAAAGCCCTGTATCCAGCCACCAGCGCTCCGTGATGCGGGAGCCTATTGTTCGGTCCCAGCCACCCTTCTTGCCCGTTGCTCATGCTGTTGTGGATAGCGGCGAAGGTCACCTCGTCGATCTTCTTGTCGCAGTTGCTCTTCAAGCCGTTGCAGCATCCGCTGTCCATCTTGTCACATTCGTAGAAGTTGTACGCCAAAACGTCCTCGCCAGCCTCCATGGCCGTGTCGCCCGCCTTGAGCATGAAATACCCCGTAAACACGAACCCGCCGCCTCCCAAAATCACCATGACCCAGAACTTCCAACTGCACAGAGTGGCGCGAACGCGGTACTTGAGATGCCCAGCACCCTCATCAAGCGCGCTTCCTCCCAATCCATCCGTCCTGCTCCCCCCCATTCCCTCCAAGGCGGCGTTGATCTCGCCCTGAGCGGTGTGCTCCGCACTCTTCTTGAGCATGGTCTTCCTCACGTCGTCGGTCATCATGTGCTTCCTGGCGCACACGTAGCAGACACCACTCAGGAAGCAAATGAACGTCATCAAGGTGTTCACCAGGCAGAAGATCATGCTCTGGGCGTAGTCGCTGATGTCCGTGAACGAGCAGCCAAAGTCCAAGGACACCTGGGCCTCAGTCAACGCCTCCGCATAACTGAGCTCCTCGCCAGCCGCATTGGCCTGCGTCACGTCGTTCATGGCTTCGTTCACCACTTCGTAGCACTCCTGCGTCCTCTCGGCCATCTCCTTCGTGGCCCAGAGACACGCACCACAAGCAACCAAAGCCCCGAGCATGGAGACGAGGGCGCCGAAAAATCTCCACCAGCTCTTGCTGGGGCGCCACGTGCTGATTAACCCAACGACGGAAGTGACGAGCATGGCGGTAGGAACGTACTCGGGAACGCCCCTGAACCCACTCCCTCCCATGGCCATGAAAGCGTTAGGCACCATCACGAAGAGAGTGATGTGGAAGACGGCGGCGATGTCCAACGCCATGCCGACGCAACTGAAAGACGGAGTGGAGTGCCTCAGGAACCTGGAGGCGAAGTCCAAGATGCCCGCCTTCTTCTTCCTCTCCAAGACCGCCACGTGGGCGTTGTACGCGGCCTTGAATCTGAACCAGCGGTTCGTCTCGGCGCAGTGAAAGAGCTTCCTCGGCCTGTCCAGAATGAAGGCCGTGAACCTAGACACGACGAAGAGGGAGGCCAGCAAAACCGCCATGGCGATCTCGCAAGCGGCGATCTTGTTGAAGCTGGGGACGGCCAGCTGGTCAAGCACATCCACCATGTTCAGGAAGTAAGTGAAAGCCGTTCCGCAGCTAATGATTTCAATGATGTTGTTGACGGCAGCGAAGACGTTACTCATGACGGGCAAGAAGTCAAGCCCGTTACCGAGGGCATTCCTGAGGTCAGGGGTGGACTGGAAGTACAGCAACAGGCCGGACATGGTGTTGGTGGCAGCCTCAATACTCAACTTAATTGCCGCCGGCGTGGAAGCGGTGGCAGCGGCCGCAGGGTCGATCATGGCCGCGAGGTCAGTGGCGAAGCTCAGGTCAAAGCCGGACGTGTCGCTGCCTTCCTCGGGCGGCTTGCAGTACGCGAGAATCTGCATGAGCGGCATCTTCTTCTCCTCCTCGGTCAAACTGTCCATATCTTCGTTGGCCCCAATCAGAATAGTCACGGTTTCCT
>Ga0307985_10001197_pt1 | contig 14770 bp, 16 predicted proteins | sample EllFjometageno80_FD_203155 | JGI IMG/M metagenome (GOLD analysis project Ga0307985, IMG submission 203155) | Marine microbial communities from Ellis Fjord, Antarctic Ocean - #80 | ecosystem: Environmental > Aquatic > Marine > Unclassified | place: Southern Ocean | collected 2014-10-09 | reverse complement strand
GCCGCCCCCCCCCCCCCCCCCCCCCCCCCCCCCCCCCCCCCCCCCCCCCCGCCCCCCCCCCCCCCCCCCCCCCCCCCCCCCCCGCCCCCCCCCCCCCCCCCCCCCCCCCCCCCCCCCCCCCCCCAGGTGTGTGAGCAGTGGAGGAGAGAGAGGAAGAGAGAGAGGTACTTGTTGTAACGGTGCATTTCTCAACGCTCACTCCATCAACCGGTCTCACCTAACAAGTGAGTACCGCCCCAAAAACACCCTGTTCGGGTCATACCGTCGCGCCCCGCTCGGCCCCACCTAGACTTGTTGTCGGCGCTCCTCGTAACGCGCGGCATCGCGGTGATCAGCACCATCTCACTTGCTCGTCATTGAGGTCGGCGCTTCGCGGCTCTCCGCGCGGCTCCTCGCCGTCCTCCGCGTCTGTGCTTTAGCTGATGATTACCACGCGCCCGCTTCAGGCGCGGGGTGCGAGCGGTTTGGACTCCCACACTGCTCTCACCTGCTCTTACCTGCCCCGCCGCGGCCGCGGTCGCCAATACGGTCGATGCTCTAGGCTCATCTCAACCGCCATGACATCCCCCTTCGAGTAGCTCATGCACTAATCCACTTCTCCACCCCAGTCCCCAACATGTCCGCCTCCAAAGCCGTCCAAGTCTCCCGAGTCCGAGGCCCCCACAAGAAGACCGGGCCGACACCGAGCGAAGCCAAAATATCTTAGCAACTTACATCAAAGAACGGCTCCATCAACAGCGAAGTCTGGACTTTCACCGGGCCGACGGAGAGTGACGACGGCGAGGACGTGTGTACATCGTGAAGCACAAGGACGGCAAGACATTCAACCTCACCGCCACCGAGGCCAATGAGGCCGGCACCATTGTCAAGGAGATCGGCGCGAAGTCCCACAAGAAGAGGAAGGCCACAGGTAAGATTGACACACACCGTACACCCCTTTTTCCTATTGCTCACTAACCTTCTGCAACGCCGCAGGAGAAGGACGGACTCAGTTTCCAGCGCCGCAAGGCCACGGATTCCGATGTCGTCAACCCCGTCACTAACGAGGTTTACGAGAACCTGTCGCATGAGATTGGTGGACTCCAGAGCCAGCGCCTCAAGGCCATGGTCGTGATCCCCGTCACTAACGAGTTGCAGGTAAGCTTTGCGATACATAGCGCCATCCCCTTGTTCCTATTGTCAAACGTGACGCTTGCCACGCCCGCCTTCACGCTCACTCACCCTCCGCAATGCCGCAGGCGAAGGATGGCATCAAGTACCAGCTCCTCAAGGCCAAGAAGTTCGCCGAGTGCACGGAGCTGATCCAGGGGATGACTGGGGACAGCAACGCGGTCAAGATTCTGGAGAACATGAAGCGCAGGATCGACGAGGTTATGGACGCCGCCGTGGGGCCGCCTCGCACGACATCGAGCGCATGGAGGAGAGGTTCGAGAGGCTAGAGGGCTGCACGTGGAGCGCGGAGATCTGGATTGTGGAGGGGCACGGTACTCGGTCAATATCGCGAGGGACATCGAGAGGCTGGTCGTCAGCCAGGCCGTCATGCTCAACGCGACCGGCGGGGGAAGAGGAAGGATTACGGCCATCAAGTTCATAGGCGCCGTCTTCTTGCTCGTCGCGCTGGGCGTGAAGCAGAGGAGGAGTCGGAGTTGTTAGGAAGGAAAGGAGAGTCAGAAGTAGGAACATTGAAGAAGGTAAATTGAAAGCAAACCGTCTGCGACATCGAGGAGCCTGCGCCCCAACTCTGAGCGTGCGGGTCGAAAATGGGGGTTTTAGGGTCCCGCATTTTGGGCATTTCTATTTCTTAAGCGACGTCCACACGAGACTCGCACCTACACTCCACTTTGGCCAGAGTGTAAGAGTCCGCGCATCGGTGAAGATGTCTATGCCCGGTTTAAAGTCATAGCGGGGACAACAAAGTGCGAGTTGCGCTTTTGAAATGCACAAACCATCCACCGTAGCTTCCCCCATTTCATGGAATTCGAGGATCAACTTTCCCAACGCTTTCGCGGTTGACGCATTTTCCCTCATAAACAAAAACGTGAGCGACAAACCACGCCAGCAAGCCTTTACCACGCTGCACACCCTTCTTTACCCCCACAGCAACCATCCTATAGAAGCTCAAATCGCTAATTCTCTCCCGCTGCCCCCTACAATAGCAACTGCTGCCGTTGTATCAATTAACGTTCTCCTCCAAATGACCCTTGCCTCCTCTGCACGAACACTTTCCCCCGTCTCACACCGCCTGGCCCTTCTCACTCCCATACTCCTTATAGAAAGCAACATCCCAACAACAATGACCTCCGCAACCGTAGACTACGAGAACATGCTCTCTTCCTCGTTCACCTCCTCCAACCCCATCAAGTCTGCCACTCCCTCTCTCGCCCGGTGGGAGAGGAAGAAGCTCGCCTCGGCCGCCAACGCATCCAACCGCACTCCCTCCAAGACACCTTCCAAGAATGACGATCGCTTCATCCCCAACCGCGCTTCCATGGAATTATCAGGCGCTCGTCTTAACTTCTCATCCAACACCGCTACTCCCTGCAAGGACTGCAACACACCTCCTACCCCTCCCAACGACAACACCGCGCCCACTGACACTGTCGAGTCGACCGCCTATGACCTCCAACACTCCCAGGAATATGGAGACGCACTCAAACACGCGCTCAATGTTGATGGAAGCGGCGCCAGGTGAGAACGAACAAGAGATGCACACCTCCCCCCTTATTCACGTCATCTTCCTCTCCCTTTGCTCACACATAATGCGTGTTGCAGGATCCTCTCGTTCAAGGACAAGGCACCGGCGCCCAAGGGCGACACCGTGAACAACCTCAAGGTCCTGTACTCCAACTCCGCCTGCGCTGGATCGCGGTCCCTCGGCAACACCAAGTCCACCACGCGCTCCATCCCCTCCGCGCCGTCTAGGATCCTCGACGCGCCGGACCTCCTCGACGACTACTACTTGAACCTCCTCTCGTGGAGCGACAAGAACGTGCTCGCCGTCTGCCTCTCGCAAACCGTGTACCTCTGGAACGCGGGGTCAGGCGACATTGCCGAGCTCTGCACCCTTCCTGAGGATGAGTATGTCTCGTCCGTGTCGTGGGTGCAGCAAGGAGGGCAGCACTTGGCGATCGGCACGAGCACCGGCTCCACCCAGCTGTGGGACGTAAACGCGCAGAAGCAGCTGAGGGCCATGGACGGTCACAGCGAGCGCGTCGGCGCCTTGTCGTGGAACAAGCACGTGCTGTCGAGCGGAAGCCGCGACGGAAACATTGTCAATCACGACGTGCGCATCGCGAACCACGCGTATCAGACTCTCAAGGGACACGAACAGGAGGTCTGTGGCCTCAGCTGGTCCCCCGATGGCACTTGCCTGGCGTCAGGAGGGAACGACAACAAGTTGTGCCTTTGGGACGTCAACACCACCACCAACCCATCTCCTCGGTTCACTCTCACCGACCACCAGGCCGCCGTCAAGGCGCTCGCGTGGTCCCCCCACGACCGCAACCTGCTCGCGACTGGCGGCGGCACGAGCGACCGCTGTATCAAGTTCTGGAACAGCGCGACCGGCAGCTTGCTCAACTCCATCGATACCGGAAGCCAGGTGTGCGCTCTGCAGTGGAACAAGCACGAGAAGGAGATCTTGAGTAGCCATGGGTTCGCGAAGAACCAGCTGTGCTTGTGGAAGTACCCCACCATGTGCAAGGTCAAGGAGCTCAACGGGCACACTGCTCGTGTGCTGCACATGGCGCAGAGCCCGGACGGGAGCTGCGTCGTCAGTGCCGCGGCGGACGAGACGCTTCGCTTCTGGGACGTGTTCGGAGAGGGCGCGGGCAAGGGCGCGGGCAAGAGGGTCGGCGACGCTTTGGGGAGTAAGAGTAAGAAGCTCGCCAAGACGATCAGCTTGAGGTGATTGGCGAGCGGTGAGTATGAAGGGATATTGGTCGCTATATGGTACTGCTGATTGGGTTACGTTTACCCGGACGACTGTGACTGTGATGCATGCGTCCCAAGCCACGCTGGAGCGGTGCGGTTGACCTGCGGAGTTGCTATTTATTACGAGGCGGTTATCTGGGACTTTTCAGTCCTCAAAGTTGTCCTCAACTTTTTTTACATGTCGACAAAGACTAGACGATGATTGGAGAGTGTAGAAGTAACTTATTACCTGAACAGTTGACACTCTTTACCTCTCTACATTCGTCGCGCGCTCCACGGTGCATGATCGTGCGCCTTCGAGCAGGTCGGGCAGATCGGCGCCCCCGTGCCTGTTCAGCGTCGACGTGGCCTCGCCGTACTCTTGGGGGGTGGCACTCAGTGGGAAGCGCGGCAGCCCGAGGTCGAGAACTACGTTGCAGTGCTGCTTGCAGGCGAGGGTGCAAAGGCTGCTGGCTTCTGCTGGATTGGTCCACGTGGGCTTGCTGACAGGATTGTTACAGCCTTACTTGAAGTGGTGATGATGGAATTGAACGGACGGGGAGCGGCACTCCGTGACCGGAATGAACCATTTGGGGCGGGGGGTGTAGATCTTGTGGACTAGCTCCTCGTTGTCTACGCGGTGCGCGGGTAGAATTGATATGCTCACTCGCAAGACGAAAGAGCGTGTTAGGTTGGCCCTGTTAGGTTAGGTTTTGTTTTGCGATGGCTTCTGAGCTCAAACTCAGCGTCACGAAAACTACACACTCGAGAGTTTACCCCACCCCGCGCGCTCGTAGACTCCTCCACCAGTCGTGTCTGAACGTCGCCTCAGCTTGTCGTAGTCCCTACTGCCCGCCACCCCCCTTTCTTTCGCCTAACTGACTTGACACATTTCTACCTGCCCGACTTTGAATATGGATGATGCCCTGCAGAGCCACCTCCTCTCCCCTACTACCCCCACTCCTCCCCCCACCTCCTCATCCCTCCCACAAGCGCCCCTCCGCTCCCTCAATGTTTACAGCCAAGTGGCCATAATGTTCTCTCAAAGCTACTCTGCCCACCTGCAATACATGTGCCGGCGCCCCTCTGCCCACCCCTCCTCAGCAGCAGCCTCCGACAGCTACTTGCAAATCCACGGCGACCGCGAGTCCATGCTCCACTCATTGCTGAAATCCTACATTCTCCCTCCGCTGATCAAGAGCGGTGCGATCCGCCCGGTCCAACCAGCGCTTGCTGGGGTCAATCATCTGTTAAAGTTCCATGATTTGGACTACTTGAAGATGATTAAGAATGGCCCGCCGAGCGTCAATAGCGAGGGAGAGAGGGTGTCTGAAAACAGGTAAGGACTGCTCGCGAATACAACAGCAATAACAGCCTGGTTGAGCCTGTGTTGAGCCTAATTAGCCAACCCACCATCCAGCCGCCGCCCCTTTCTTCGCACTGCACGAGTTCCCCTCTTCGTTGGCTCACATTTGCGCGGCAGGAAGTTCGAGCTGCTGGAGCGGTACAATCTGGTGGACGACTGCGCCGTGCCCAGCAGTGATGAGGGCCGGCAGGAGTTGTGGAAGTATTGCCAGGCGGTGGCGGGAGGGAGCTTGCATGCTGCGGGTATGCTGAAGGCGTACGAGGAAGGGAACCCTAGCAAGGGAGAGAAGGTCATTAATACGGCGATTAATTGGGGAGGGGGGAGGCATCATGCCCATCGATCTATGGGCGGAGGCTTCTGTTGGGTGAACGACACGGTGCTAGCTCTCCAACTTATGCGACGCAAGTTCGGTGAGTATCGAGCTAACGCGCTACGCACCGCATCGCTGCGCGCTGTCTCGCTGCGCTCTCCACTACTCCCCTCCTCCCCGACCACTCTCCTTTGTCCACGCTCCACACCATGCCCACCCGTACACGCAGGCAAAGTGCTGTACCTGGACATTGACATCCACCACGCCGACGGCGTCGAGGAGGCGTTCATAACGTCGCGGTCGGTCGTCACCGTGTCTATGCACAAGTACGGGCACGGTTTCTTCCCGGGCACGGGGGGATGGGACAAGGCGCACGGCCCGAACAACAACCCCGGGCACTTCCACACCCTCAACGTACCGCTGCCGGATCACGTGACGGACGAAGACTTCGTGCCTTTTTACCAGGAGACTTTGGCGGCGCTCATTGAGGGGCACAGGGAGCACAGCCCGACGGGGGAGTTCAAGGCGGTTTGCTTGGCGGTTGGGGCTGATGGGCTGCATGGTGAGACCGCTGCACGTTGCTCCTTCCCCCCCCTTGATCGAAACACGGACGCGACGAGCGCGTTTCGTTGCACGTTATCGAGCGGCTCGGAATGCTCAACGAGCGGCTCAAAACGCGTCACGAGTGGCTCAAACCACGCCGCCCCCTTTTTTCACATTTATATATATCTATTATTTGTTCGGGGCCAGAGGTGTGTGTATGTGGCTGTGTGTTTGCCCTAACCAACCCTCTTCCTCCTCCCCAGGCGACCCCATTGTCGGGCTGGACGGCTGGTCGCTCTCCACACACGGCCTCGCTCGCGCGGTCGCGTTCACGGCCAGGACGTGCGACGGCGCTCGCTTGCCGCTTCTCGTTCTGGGTGGAGGCGGGTACAACGACGCCAACGCCGTGCGGACGTTCGCGACGTGCACGGTCGCGGCGTGCGAGGGCGTGCGACCGGAGATCATGGGGAGGTTTCCGGACACTATTCCGGAGCACGAGTTCTTTCCGAAGTACGCGCCGGATTTCATGATTCACACGCAGCCGACGAAGAGAGGCACGCATAGCGGGAGCGACTCGGGACGCAAAAGCGCAAAGATCGACGCGGGGATGGACGATGCTCGTAGCGTCGTGAGCGTGAGCGTAGAGGGGCTCATCGGCGTCACGAGCGGCGGCATCAAGTTCGACGACGACGACGTGGAGGCGTAATACGAACCGTTTTACAATTTACAACGCAAATCATCAGGAGACTCGGAGAAGCTGAGGAGCGGCAAGACGTTGCTAAGGCAGGTAGAGCCGCTGCCGCTGTCATTTAGAGCAATCACCAACAGCCTCCTGTGAGTCTCGAGTCGCGAAAACTCCATCGCGACCTCCCCTGCACTTGGCATGATCGCTAGCTACTGCTCAGACCGTCAGACCAACGCGATCGCCTCCCCATAGCTGCTTCACATCGATCCCCTTTTAGCAGCTGTTAACTGTACCAACAACAGCCAATTCCTGGACTGGTATGGTCCTGTCAACACAGTGACAGTTTGTTCCTTGCCCACGACCCCCATCCCCTCGCTTTCACACAACGTCTAACCCTATCTCCTCCGTTCTCCCCCTCCCCCAGCCCCGCAGGCTCTCTTGATAATATTCATTTCATGGCTACACATTCCACACTCCAGGGCATGCGCGTCGCCCCCCGTGCCGGGCATCCACGCGTGGCCGCGACACTCTCCGGCGGCGCCGGGCGTTCCGTGTCGCCCAGCGGCGTTGTTTACTACACAAATGAGGAAGATGAGGCCGATGATCGGTTCAAGTTGATGGATAAGGATGCAGAGAGGAGGGATAGAAGGGCCGTGGAGGGGGTTCGTCGTGACGTAGGGGAGAGACAGAAGCATGCGAAGAAGGCGCAGGAGAAGAAGGAGAGGAAGGGGGCGTGGGAGGAGGAGGAGTGGGAGGAGGACTTTGGGGGACTGGCAAGCAGTGTCAGGCAGGGGCAGGGGAGGCAGGAGCGGCCGCAGTCGGCCAATCCGGACAGGGCGAGGGCGAAGGCACCGCAGCGGCCCAAGTCGGCTCACGGGAACTCGGGATCGATCTCGGGGAAGGTGCAGGCGTTGGAGGACACTGTGAACTTACTGCAGACTGAGCTCGCCGACGCACGGAACCTCGTGGAATCGACGGCTGTCAAGCAACGATCCAACGACAATGGTGAGTTGAGAGAAGCGGCTATGCGCCGATTGGCTGCCCAAGGAGGAGGCGGTTGAAGCGTCTTACGGACGGGCAGCGGCAGCGGGGTTGCTACTGCTGCCGCGACTGTTCACCTTGTTTGTTCATACATGGTTGTGTCCTTTGTTCACACATGTGCTCCCCCTAGGTCCCGCCATCGACTCCCGCCTCGCCGAAAAGCTCGCCCTCCTCCGGCGCGACCAAGAGCGCAACGTGAAAGTGATCGAGGAGCTCGTGAAGCAGCGCGACCAGGCTCAGGCCAAGGCTCGTCGCCTGGAGCAGGTACTGGTGAAGGAGGTTGACGACATGGGCATCACGATCGATCCAGACGTGCCGCTGCATCGTCCCACTGCGGCGTCGACGAGTCCCAAGAAGGCCGTGTCGCAGCGGCCGGGAGAGTCCGAGGAGGAGTACGCGCGCCGTATTAAACGGCGCCACGAGCACTTGGTGAAGCCGTTTCGATCGATGGAGGTTCACGAGGCGGTGTTGAGGAGGAATAAGATCAAAAAAGAAGACAGCGACGCGAGGAAGGCGGCGATGTTGGACGCGGTCGTGAAAGCTGAGAGAGGTCGTGTGGTGCAGGGTATGGATGCGAAGGAGTTTAGTTTCTGCCAGACGGACAGGGAGAGACAGGAGAAGAAGGAGGCCATGTTGGAGACGAAGAGGAGGGAGAAGTTAGCGGACGAGAAGGCTCTGCAGTTCAAGGCTCGGCCGGTGAAATTGTACTTTACCGAGAACTGGGAGGACATTGAGAAGCGGCAGGACGCTGAGAGGAAGCAGCGCGTCGCGTCCCGCGCCGCGCAGCTGCAGTCGCAGTGTCAGCTGCCGGCGAGGATGGCGATGCACGAGCAGCTGAGCGAGCAGAAGGGGCACGTTGAGAAGGAGAGTGCGGCGGCGAGGACGAAGAGGAAGCTGGCGGATAAGGAGGCGAAGGAGGTGCGTCCCCCCCTTTGTTCACACACGTGTCAAGTGTGTGGCCCACTAACCACTATCCCCTCGCAGAAGTACGTTCCTCGAGTCGATCCGGACAGGTACACGGAGATCATGGAGAAGAAAAAGCAGGCGTGGGCTGCGAAGCTCAAGGCGACGAAGGAGGCTGTCCACGCGCACGCAACAGTGCCGAACCGGGAGCTTCCGATTGAGAGGCGGCAGCGGGAGTACGAGGAGAAGAAGAGGGAGAGGCACGCGAGAGACGCCGAGAAGGAGGCGAGGAAGAGGGCGCAGTTGAGGGAGACGGAGAGGATTGCGAAGGAGAAGGCGTTGACAGCGGTGGTCGCGCCGCCGAAAATGACCAAGGCGTACAGGCAGAAGGTGGACCAGATCAAGAGGAAGAAGGAGGAGGCTCTGGCGAGGGAGGAGAAGGAGGCGAGGGACGACGAGAGGAGGAGGAGGAAGGAAGACATTGTGAACGCGGAGGTTCGACAGATGGTCGCGGAGATGGAGCGGGAGAGGAAGGCGGCGTTTCCGGGACACTTCGTGGACGCCGACGAGGCCGCGGGCAAGGCGGCGGGGGCTCGGAAGGAGAAGGAGGAGGAGTTCAAGGAGAGGCAAAGGAAGCTGAAGGACAGACTGAGGGAGGTTCAGAAGCAGCACAAGGAGGAGGGGGGCATCATCGGGGCGACTGAGAAGGCCATCTTGAAGCAGAAGGCGAAGCGGAAGGCGCTCAGCGTCGTCGCGAACGCAGTGGGATGGAAAGGGAGAGGGGGGGGGGACGAGCTATTCGACGACGCGGAGAAGGCTTACCTGGGGTTCCAGATCGGGGACGAAGAGTATTTGGGGGCGTAGGGAGGAGAGGGAGGTGGGTAAATTATTGTAGAGATTGTACAGAAGCATGCACAAAACACCATATTCGTCCAAAAAGCCAAAAATGCGTTTTGCGTCTGTCGTGGTAACTCATGTTTTTGGAGGGCGATTTTAGTGTTCGGTAGTGTTCTGGAAGAACATTGAGCAGAACTCGAATTTAGTCGATCCGTGATAATTTTTTCATTTCTCACTTTCGGCTTGTTTTTACGAAATCGCACTGTAACTCATTGCTTTGGGGGGCTATTATGGTGTTCAAGTGTTCTGGAAACGCCATGAGCAGGCGCATCTGTCGAGCATCTGTTCGTGTTTTTGGACTTCCATAACGAGCACGACCTCAACGAGTGAGTACGGCTCTTCACTCAACTTCAACCTTGACGATCTTGCTCGCGTGCTTCTTCCCGCGGTAGAACAGCTTCACAGCCACAACCAGCACCTTGCTCCTCCTCCTCTTCTTCCCCCCATCTTGCGCTCCCTCCCCGCAAGCTCGTACGGCCACCTCATCCCCCCGCGCCTCCACATAGTACCACCGCCCCTTCCCCAAGTCCGGCTCGTCGTCGTCGAGGTAGATCTCGCACTCCGCGAACTCGTCGTCGTCCATGAACATCACGACCACTACGTCCTCCGACGGCGAGTCCGTCTCCTGAAGCTGAGGGGGAAGCTCGGCCGCCTTCAGCTGCGGGAACGAAGCAAGTGTTAGAAGAGGAGGAGAGGGAGAGAAGAGCATCGGACCAATCTTGCCATACACAAACACACAGCTCGCTTCGCGTCGCTCGCCTCACCTGCACTCCGCACCCGCCCCTCAAGAAATGAATCGGATGGCCGTGCTCCGTGGTGTTCTCGATCTCCACGATCTGCCCGCCCTCGTATGTCCAGAACCAGCTCCGCATGCAGAACCAAGTGCTGCCCTTGGGGAAATAGCAGAGCCTTTTACTCACGCCCTCCACGTAAATCGGGCACACTAGGACGTTCCCTCCCAGCATGTAATCGCACGACGCAACATGGTCTAGATGCACGTCCTTCTTCTCGGAATCGATAACGCCGTCGGTCAGAACGTTCGCGTCTTCGCAGAACTCGTAGTACAGCGGCCGAGTTACCGGCACTCCAACGTCCTGCGTCGCCGCCGCCGCGAAGAGCTGGTAGATATAGGGACCGAACTTCTCCCTAAACTTGATGATGCTCCTGACAACCGCGGTGACCTCCTCTCCGTACGACCACGGCTCGGTGATGCTCCCGTCGTCGTTCCACGAGTGGATAGTGAACCGAGCCGAAAGCGCCTGCGACTGGCACCATCGAACGAACAGCTCCGCGCTTGGAGGAGGGCCGGCGAATCCGCCAACGTCCGACGACACGCCCGCGAACCCGACCACGCTGAGCGAGTGGTGCATGGCCGTGTTCCACTGCAGACTCTCCCAGTTAGAGTAGTTGTCTCCCGTCCACGTCAAACTCGCATGCCTGTTAATCCCCGGTCCGCCCGCCCTCGTGACGACGCACGGTCGCTCCGGCCTCCCCTCCTGCAGCAGCGCCTCCAGTGACGCCTGCGCCATCAGCAGCGTGTGGGCGGGTCTCAGTAGCCCCACCACGCCCCCCCCACACACCGCGCTCCCGTCCTCCAACTCGTACTCGTTGTTGTCGACCCAGATCGCGCGGCAACCGTGCGCCACGAGCGACGAGTGCGCGTTGCGCTTCCACCAGTCGTAGCCCGCGGGCGTTGTGAAGTCCACGAAGTATCCTTCCAAGCTAGTCCCCGCGCCGCCGCTCCACATCTGCTCCGGCACGGAAATGAGTCCTCCCGCCGCTTCTAGCTCCTTGAACTTGGGATGCAGCGTCAACAGCCATGGCTTGGTGTTGCAGATGAGGGGGGTCGAGGAGAAGGCGGCGAAGAGGGAGGCTGGACCGGCGGGGACTCGCGAGGACGACCAGTTGAACACGCACCGCAGAGCTGGGTCAGGGTCAGACGTGGTCGGATCCGGGATGGAAGTGTACCCCGAAGACAGATACATGCCCGCGACGGAAACATCGTGCTTTCCGCAGTCGGATAGGAACGATGTCAGTGCCTTGGGGATGTCGGGGGTGTCTGCGTAGAGCATGGAGGAGGACGTGTACGAGGTCACTGCGAACTTGGGCGGCATGGCGGGGGCGCCAATGAGCCTCGCGAGACTGCCGCACGCCTCCTTGAACGAGGAAGAGACGATGAAGTAGTACTCGAGGTCGCCGGTCTCGAACGTGACGGTGCGGTGGAAGCCGCGGAAGGCGGACACTTCGGACCCGAAGTCGATCGAGCCGCGGGAGCCCGTGTCGTAGAAGATAGTGTACGTGAGCGACAGGTGCGGAAGGTGGCAGTGGAACACGGGCCACTGCTTGTACGCGGGAGTGCCGGCGGCGGCGGGGGAGGCGTCGTAACCCATCGCGTCCAGGTTCTTTACCTACAAAGGTGTGCAAATGTGTGAGCCACGCAAGCAACGCACGCAGTGTGCCACCCACGCAGTGTCAACAATCGGGCACGCGGCAGTGTCACGCTCCGGCTCTTGCATCGCTTCAGTGCTGCTCTCTCACCTTGACGTTCGTCCCGTACCGGTCAACTCGTCCTGGACTATCGCCGGCGCCGTAGAAGTGCTCAGTGTGCGTCGGTTGATGCCCCCTTCTTGCCATTGTTTGGCGGTGTGTGACAGGACCGTTGGGGATGGCCGTGGCGGAATATGCGCCAGAGGAGGCGTCCGAACAAATGAGATCTGCGGTTGGGGTGTGGAAGAGTAGGCCGGCGGGGGTTAGGTGGATCTTGAGGTGAGAGGTTTCCAGGGTGTCTTTGGTTATTGTGGGGTTGGGAGGGGTTGCTTCAGAAGGTACGATGGCGGCGCGCGGCGTCCCCGTGGGGGGCGTGAGGGTGTGGGCCGGCGAGTCTAGGGGTAGCACGGCGTATGTGGCTGGGTCACGTCTAGTGATGTCCGGCAGGTAAGTGACCTTGATGATGGAGGGAGTTAGGGGGAGGACGGTAAGGGTGGAATTGTTGGGGCCGTGGGAGGTGAGCGAGGAGGAAGATACGGTCGTGGACTCGTTGACGAATGGCGCGGCCTTTAAGTGCGACATTACGACGGCGCAGATCGACACAAAATGACATATCCACGACGACGCCGTATTTTGATGCGCGCGACAGTGCGCGCAGTGCTGTGCCATGGTGCGCGCGATGCTGTGCCATGGTGCGCGCGGTGCTGTGCCATGTGGCATCTTATTGGGTACAAACACAGAAGAAAACACTAACTTACACCTACCCTAACTCTCTCCCTCGCCCTCACTTGAGCTCCCTCCTCGCTCTCACTCTGGCGTGTACATTGTGATTTCTTTCACGGTGCGCTTCTTGCGGCCGGACCACTCGGAGTGCGTCGAGTCGGTGGTTGAGAGGTTGGAGTTGTGCGACGTGGGTCTCGACCGTGTCTCGGTTGAGCGTGTCTCGGTGGGTGGGCGCCGAAAGCGGGGGGGGGTTGCGGCGGTGGTGGCGCGGTGCTGTTCGAGGCGGGTGATTAGGGCGCCTTTTAGGCCGGTGATGTCGAGGCCGGCGGCGGTTAGGAGGGCTCGGAGCTGGGTTACGTTGAGAGCGTGGAGGTCGGGGAGGAGGTCAGTGTGGTCGGCGACGGGGGATTCTGCTGTGGGGTCGGCGGGAGGGGATTCGGCGGGTGGGGGTTCGGGGGGCTTCGGGGTGACGATGCTCTGCAGGTTGTTCTGTGAGTTTCTCTGGCTGACGGAGTGACTCGTGGCGTGCGTCAGCCTCGGCAGCTGTGCGACCTGCGTGGACGCTGTGATATTGGCGGTGGTTTGCGACACGCTCGTCGAGAACCCGTGCGCCGCGCTGTGTTGGGCGATGTGCGCGGCGCTGTGCTGCGCGCTGTGCTGCGCGCTGTGCTGCTTGCCGTGTAACGCGCTGTGTTGGTTGCCGTGTTGCGAACCCTTCTCGCCCTCGATCGGGTCCGTGTAACACGTCGCGCCGCTGGTCATGATGACGCCGGCGATGTCCCACGTCTCGACAGTGCCGGCGCGGGGACGCTTCTCGAGGTGGAGGAGGGCGCGGTGCTCCTCGATGGTTAGGAGGGCGGAGGCAGCGAGGAGCTGGGCGGGGGTGGGCTCGATTAAGGTGGAGGGAGGGAGGCTGTTGGCACTTAATGATCCACTTAGCTGAGTGGTGGTTGTCTCGGTGGCCTCAGTTGGGGGCGAGGGGGGGGGCAGGTCTGGCGGGTGAGGCGTGGTGTCAGTGCTAGTAGTAGTGACAGTGGTAGAAGAAGTGTCAGTTGTAGTATTGGCCCTTGTGTATCCTTCGATGTCGTCCGCAACGTCCGTAATGACTTCGGCAATGACTCCAATCGGGCTGCCAATCTCCTGCAGCGAGTATTCGGAAGGCTGTACGGCGGCGGCGGGGCTGGAGGCGTCAAATTTGAATAGGGGATGGTCTGAAGGGGAGGTTGGGGAGTCGGTGTCTTGGGAAAAGGTCACTAGGGGCGTGGGTTAATGGACTTAAGGAGACTTAAGAAAGTGAAGTTTTTCGCCGGGAGGTAGCTGGTGAGGGGAAACACACGCGAGAGATGCGTTGATGCGCTGGCTTGGCTTGGGGGGGGCTTGATCGCGGCCGGCACTTGGGTTTTGCGACGGCTTCGGCGGTCAGGTCGTGTTCGTAACTGACAACTGGAGCGGCGATTAAGACGAATAACGAATGAAACTCTTGCGTCGCGGGGCACACGCAACGACGCAAGAATGGAAATGCCGAAACAGATGGAGAGGGTACGGTGAGAGTGTGAGGCGAGAGGCGGTGCGTGTGTGAGCGTGGTGTTTGCGCGTCGCTCGTTTGAAGGTTTGCAGTGTCAAGGAAAGGGGGTCAGAGGGCGGCCGCACCAGCTCCTACTGGGTAGTGAGGGGTGTGGGGAGACGTGGTGAATGGCTGGAGTGCATGATGTGTGTGCGGAGCGCATCTGCCGCAACGCACTGCTAGATGTTAAGGGTTGAAAGTGAATCAGGGCAGGTGGATGGACGACGATACCCCATAAACCACCGTACGTGCCGCCACGATTACCCCGCGAGCTCGCCCAAAACCCTATCTCGCAATCTCACCCCCTCCTCAGTCTTTGCACCCCCTCACCATGACTCC
>Ga0307985_10001196_pt1 | contig 14774 bp, 20 predicted proteins | sample EllFjometageno80_FD_203155 | JGI IMG/M metagenome (GOLD analysis project Ga0307985, IMG submission 203155) | Marine microbial communities from Ellis Fjord, Antarctic Ocean - #80 | ecosystem: Environmental > Aquatic > Marine > Unclassified | place: Southern Ocean | collected 2014-10-09 | reverse complement strand
GGGCAGATAATAAAATTTTTCTATTTGCTGAATCATCTTCAAATTAGATAATTTATTGTAATATTATTTTTACTCAAATGTATTTAACACTTGTTTTTTTGCCTTTACTTGGGTCTATTTCTACAGGGTTTTTTAGTAGGAAAATCGGTGCTCAAGGAGCATCTATTATTAGTGTAAGCTGTTTATTTTTTACATGTTTTTTATCTTTTTGCGCTTTCTATGAAGTAGCGTTAGCGGGGAGCCCTGTTTATATTAACTTGATGCCATGAATTGATTCCGAATTATTTAACGTAGATTGGGGTTTCATGTTTGATACTCTAACTGTCGTAATGTGTTGTGTAGTGACCTTTGTTTCTTCATTAGTTCATCTATATTCGACAGAATATATGGTGCATGATCCACACTTACCCCGGTTTATGTCGTATTTGTCGCTATTTACGTTTTTTATGCTTATTCTTGTTACGGCAGATAATTTCATACAAATGTTTGTGGGATGGGAAGGCGTTGGTTTATGTTCTTATTTGTTAATCAATTTTTGGTTTACAAGAATTCAAGCGAACAAAGCAGCTATAAAAGCAATGATTGTTAATCGAATTGGTGATTTTGGTTTAGCTCTAGGTATTTTAACGGTTTTTGTGAAATTTCAAGCTGTTGACTATGCAACTATTTTTGCTATTGCCCCTAAATTTACGGAACAAACTTTCAACTTTTTAAATCTTGAAATCGATCTTTTAACGATTATTTGTATTTTATTATTCGTGGGCTCTGTTGGTAAATCTGCTCAAATAGGGTTGCATACGTGGTTACCCGACGCTATGGAGGGTCCAACCCCTGTTTCGGCCTTAATCCATGCAGCAACCATGGTTACTGCTGGAGTTTTCCTTTTAGCACGAAGCTCTTCTTTATTTGAGTATAGTCCTATGGCATTGGCAATTGTTACTACTATGGGTGCAATGACTGCCTTTTTTGCTGCGACGACAGGTCTTTTACAAAATGACTTGAAGCGAGTAATTGCATATTCAACTTGTAGCCAGTTAGGTTATATGATATTTGCGTGTGGTCTTTCTAATTATTCTGTTGGAGTATTCCACTTGGCAAACCATGCATTCTTCAAGGCTTTATTGTTTTTAGGAGCAGGTTCCGTTATTCACGCAGTTGCCGACGAGCAAGATATGAGAAAAATGGGGGGATTACGAAAATTAGTGCCTTTTACTTATTCTGTAATGATGATCGGCTCTTTAGCTTTAATGGGTTTTCCTTTTTTGACAGGATTTTATTCTAAAGACGTTATTTTAGAGGTTGCTTATGGAAAATATACTCTTTTAGGCCATTTTGCGTACTTGCTTGGGACTCTGGCCGCATTCTTTACAGCGTTTTATTCAATAAGGTTAGCTCACTTAACGTTTTTATCTGAACCTAGTGGTTACCGACCTGTTATTACTCATGCCCATGATTCCCCCATTAAAATGGCTTTACCTCTAGCTATATTAACGGTACCTAGTATTTTTATTGGATATATGACGAAAGATATGTTTATTGGTATGGGTTCTGGTTTTTGAGGAAATTCTTTATACGTTCTTCCGAACAATATGAATATGATAGATGCTGAATTTATTCCCCAAATTTACAAGTTACTTCCGGTTTGCGTGAGTATTTTTGGTGCTGGGTTATCATTCTTTTTTTACACATTTGGAACTAATTTTTTATATAAATTAAAAATGTCTTTCTTTGGGCGTAAATTTTATAATTTTTTAAATAAAAAATGGTTCTTTGATAAAGTATACCATGAAGTAGTTACTCAGTCAGCACTTTCATTTGGCTATCATATAAGTTACAAAGTAATTGACCGTGGTATTATTGAGTTGCTAGGACCTATGGGTTTTTCTAACTTAGTTTCAAAAAAAGCTAGTGTATTACATAATTTGCAAACAGGTTTTATTTATCATTATGCTTTTTTAATGTTAATGGGAGTAACGTTTTTAGTGGGTCTTCTGCAACTTTGGTACACTTTTTTTACCGTTTTAGATTTTAGGTTAGTATGTGTGTTTGTAATTACAACGTTTTTTGCGCCGAACATCGCTTTAGCCAAGTAATTAGTTAAAGTAGTTGTTTTTAAATAATTACAATTCACTTTTTCAAATGTCTCTTTCTTATGACTGTTATTCAATATAAAAATATTTTTTTTAATCTGATTTTATTTTTAATTCTAGCATAAAGGCCGAGTTTTTTCGAATCTATGACTACAATTTCTCAAAATCATTATTATAATTGGGCCTCGCGATGGTTGTTTTCAACTAATCATAAGGACATTGGTACATTATATCTTCTTTTCGGGGCTTTATCTGGCGTTGCGGGCACTACATTATCTGTTTTAATTCGTATAGAATTAGCCCAACCTGGGAGTTTAATTCTTCAAGGCAACAATCAACTTTATAACGTAATTGTTACGGGACACGCTTTAACAATGATTTTTTTTATGGTAATGCCTACCTTGATTGGAGGGTTCGGTAACTGGTTTGTACCTCTTATGATTGGAAGTCCTGACATGGCATTCCCACGGATGAACAACATTAGTTTTTGATTGTTACCTCCTTCTTTAATTTTGTTGTTAAGTTCTACTTTAGTAGAAGCAGGTGCAGGAACTGGGTGAACCTTGTATCCGCCTTTATCGAGTGTACAGGCACACTCAGGCCCTTCTGTAGATCTAGCTATTTTTAGTCTTCATTTATCAGGCGCTTCCTCTATTTTGGGTGCCATTAATTTTATTACAACTATTTTCAATATGAGGGCACCTGGATTGACCATGCACAGATTACCTTTATTTGTATGGGCAGTTTTAATTACCGCTTTTTTATTACTATTATCTTTGCCCGTATTAGCAGGTGCAATCACTATGCTTCTTACGGATAGAAATTTCAATACAACTTTTTTCGATCCTGCTGGAGGAGGTGACCCAGTATTGTACCAACATTTATTCTGATTTTTTGGGCATCCTGAAGTGTACATTTTGATTTTACCTGGTTTTGGTATTGTTAGTCACATCGTAGCTAAATTTTCCTCAAAACCTATCTTCGGATATTTAGGTATGGTGTACGCAATGCTTTCTATTGGTGTTTTAGGATTTTTAGTTTGAGCCCATCACATGTATACTGTTGGTCTTGACATTGATACCCGCGCTTACTTTACTGCAGCAACTATGATAATTGCAGTTCCTACTGGAATTAAGATTTTTAGTTGGCTAGCTACGATGTGGGGTGGGCGTATTGAACTTAAAACACCAATGTTGTTTGCAATTGGGTTTATTTTTTTATTTACTATAGGAGGGTTAACTGGTATTGTTTTAGCCAATTCTGGCTTAGATATTGCACTTCACGACAGTTACTACGTCGTGGCTCATTTTCATTATGTGCTGTCAATGGGAGCAGTCTTTTCTATGTTAGGTGGTGTTTATTTTTGGTTTCACAAAATTACTGGTGTAGTGTATCCTGAAATTTTAGGCCAAATACATTTTTGGACATTTTTTGTGGGTGTTAATTTAACCTTTTTTCCGATGCACTTTTTAGGTTTAGCGGGTATGCCGAGAAGAATACCGGATTATCCTGACGCATACGCAGGTTTTAATGCTATTGCATCATTTGGTTCTTATTTATCAGCGATATCAGGTATTTTTTTCTTTTATATTGTCTTTATTTCTTTAGCACAAGGTCGAAGTCAATTCTTTAAGTATAAGTTACGTAATGTTTGGCGCGTTAGATAACTTTTTTATAATCAGTATTAAAAAAACAATTTTTTAAAAAATTGTTTTTCTTGTTTATTTATACTGGTTCTGATTCATTATGACTATTAAATTTCATTTTAAGTTACAGAAGAAAAACAATTCTATGAAATTAAATAGTTTAGTAAGAATACTTTTTTTAATCTGATTTTATTTTAAATAGATATCTTTTATGGTGTTTTAGTTTTAAAATAAAAGACCTGTAACTCAGTTGGTTAGAGTGTACGCCTGATAAGCGTAAAGTCGGTAGTTCAAGTCTACTCGGGTCTATTTACTTGATCATGTTTGAAAACCTTTTTTTTTATTCTTTCACGGGATTGGCTTTATTGTCGGCCACTATGGTAATTAGTGTTAAAAACCCAGTTCATTCGGTTCTCTTTTTAATTCTTACTTTTATTAGTTCCGCAGGCTTACTTTTTTTATTAGAAATTGAATTTATTTCTTTAATTTTTATAGTGGTTTATGTTGGAGCTATTGCAGTCTTATTTCTCTTTGTTGTTATGATGTTAGACATTAAAATTACAGATTCTAACCGATTTTTTTTTAAGTATTTCCCAATAGGAAGTTTTTTAGGGTTTGCTTTTTTAGCGGAAGTGTTACTGATTTTGGGGGAAAATTTAGAAACAAATCCTTACACTTTAGAAGAAGTATCGTATTTATCTTGGATCTTGCATTTGGATTTTGTGACTAATGTTGGTGTAATTGGTCAAGTTTTGTATACTTACTATTTTTTGTACTTTTTAATTGCAGGTATCATTTTATTAATCGCTATGATTGGTGCTATTGTTCTAACTTTAACTTTTAATCGAAAATCTCGAACACAAACAATTTCTCGTCAAACAGCGCGTTCTTTGGATAAAGCTATATTCATGGCTGCTAAGAATAGATAGCTTACTTGTTAAAAGAAGTCTTTTTTTTCGCAGGTTATTTATTAGATTAAGTGTAGTGCCTTTTTGGGGAATGACAACCTTTTGAATAGTCTGCTTAATGATACATTTAAACATTAATAATATTGAGGTTTCTGTACTGCCTAACACAAGTGTACTAAAAGCATGCGAGATTGCGGGCTTTGATATTCCAAGATTTTGTTACCATAAAAGATTATCTGTCGCAGGAAATTGTAGAATGTGTCTAGTTGAGGTTGAAAAATCTCCTAAGCCTGTTGTAGCTTGCGCAATGCCTGTAATGCACGGGATGGTTATTTTTACAGAAACTCCTTTAGTTAAAAAAGCGAGAGAAAATGTTTTAGAATTTTTATTAGAAAATCACCCCTTAGATTGCCCCATTTGCGATCAAGGTGGTGAATGTGACTTACAAGATCAAGCAATGGCTTTTGGAAGTGATAAGAGCCGATTCTATGATTTGAAACGTGGTGTTTTGGATAAAAACTTTGGGCCATTAGTAAAAACTATTATGACGCGTTGTATTCACTGTACTCGATGTGTTAGGTTTGGTGAAGAAATTGCTGGCGTGGAGGACTTAGGTACTACGATTCGAGGAACACACACTGAAATTGGTACTTACCTTGAAAAAGTATTTAAAACGGAGCTTTCTGGAAATGTTATTGATTTATGCCCAGTAGGTGCTTTAACGTCAAAACCTTATGCATTTACAGCAAGGCCTTGGGAATTAAAAACAGATTTCATGCTTGACATTTCAGATGCTTTAGGGCAAAAAGTTAAAGTCGAGCTAAAAGATAACAAAATTGTAAGAATTTCACCTTTTTATTTGGTCAAGGAGGAGACATTAAAAGAAATGGTAGAGAGTACGCATCATTTTCGAGATTTTTGGATTTCAGATAAAACCAGGTTTTCTTACGAAGGATTACCGAGCCAATTTACTAATTATATTTCTTTAAAGATAAAAAATAAAAAACTATTTTATAATAGTTTTGAAGCTTTAAAAATTAAATTAGAGTCTTTAGATTATAAGGATCAAAGAATGCCTTCTAATGAGCAATCTTTTGTTACAACTTTAGTTTGTGGTTATAATACAGATATGGAAACTTTACAATCTGCCAAATATCTAGCCGATTGTCTAAATAAAAAAGACATGGTAACTAAATGTTCTGTTACAATGGCCCGAAATTTTTATTTAAGGAATTTAAGTGAAGAAAAATTAAGTCGCTTTAAAACTAATGTTTCTATTGATGACTTAGAAAACGTTGACTTATGCTTATTGATAGGAGTAAATCCTAGGTATGAGAGTTCTTTGTATAATTTACACTTACGAAAAAGGTACAAGCAAGGTGGGCTGAAAGTAGCTTCTATAGGAGCTCCCTTAGATTTAACTTACCCGGTGATACATTTAGGATCCAATTTGGAAATTTTTTCGGACATTATTTCTAATAATCACTTTTTTTCTAGTGAGTTACGGGCGGCAAAATGCCCTATGATTTTAGTAGGCTCGAGTTTATTAGAAGATCAAAAGTATTTTCAAATCGAAGCATTGATTTATAAAATGTTGAATGACATTCCTAAATTAAGATATAATGTGCTACAAAAGCAAGCAAATCAGTTAGGGGGGTTAGCCTTAGGAATTCCAAGTTTAACTCCTTTTTGCACAAATACGGAGCATACGTCTGTTCTTTATTTTGTGAACGTTGACCCAAAAGAAATACGAAATATATTGGGCCGTGTCTTCTATTCCGCAAAATCTAACCGAGTTGAGCTTAGGTTACCTACCGTAATTATTCAAGGTTCACGGTTTAACTTTGATTCTTTTGTAACTGATATTGCTGATTATATTGTCCCGAGTAAATCTTATATTGAAAAAGAAAAGTCTTCTTTTTTAAATACCGAAGGGTTGCTGCAAACCAGCCGAGGTATTGTTTCTACCTCGGCTGGTTTAAATATTTTACCTGATTCTGACATTTTAGCTAAAATGTCGTCTTTATTGGTAGCAAAGCCTATAAATGGGGCCGATAATATTTATTCCGATTTGGCTCTTTACTTTAGTAGTTTAAATAAGCTTGGTTTTCTATTCAAAGAAGAACTTGTTGTTCAATCAGAAAAATGTTTTTGGTTTTCTGGTGTGCGCTTGACTTATAAAAAAAAAATTTCTATGGCTCGGTTATTGGATCATAATACGGTTTTTAATAACCCATTAGAAAAGAAGAGACATCTTTGGGTTTCTTCAATAGAAGACTTTTATCTAACAGATGGTATTTCTTTAGCGTCACCTATTATGGGTAAGTGTTCCATTAGTAATCGATCAAAGAGTACTTCTTTTGATTTTTAAATTTTAATTAAAAAGAAAAAAGGGAGCATAACTCAATTGGTAGAGTGCATGCTTTGCACGCATGAAGTTATCGGTTCAAGTCCGATTGTTTCCAAATGTTTATTCCTAATGATTTATTATTATATCTTTTACTTTTGCCTCTCATAGGCGCCATTTTTTTGACTTTTATCCCTCGTTGAGATGGTCGCCTTTTACGGATTACCGCTTTATCATTCTCATTTTTAACTTTTATTTTATCTCTTTTTTTATGGGTTGGTTTTAATAAAGCAACCTCTAAATTTCAATATGTGACAGAAATTTATTGAATTCCAAGTTTAAATATTAATCTAACTTTAGGGATAGACGGTATTTCTTTATTTCTTGTTATTTTAACGACTCTATTAATTCCATTATGTATTTTAGCGAGTTGAATAGGAGTTAAAACAAATATTAAAGAATACTTGATAGCTTTTTTGGTTATGGAATCTTTTTTAATTGGGGTTTTTTCCGTTTTAGACTTACTTCTATTTTATATTCTATTTGAAAGTGTTCTAATTCCGATGTTTTTAATTATAGGGATTTGGGGTTCTAGGGAAAGAAAAATAAGAGCTTCTTATTTTTTTTTCCTTTACACCTTAATAGGCTCAGTCTTAATGTTGTTAGGCATTTTTTATATTTATCATGTGGCAGGTACTACTGATTACGAAACTTTATTATCGATATCATTTAGTCCAACGGAACAAAAATTTTTGTGATTAATGTTTTTTTCATCTTTTGCAACAAAAGTACCTATGCTACCTATGCACATTTGGTTACCTGAGGCTCATGTGGAAGCCCCGACGGCAGGGTCCGTTATTTTAGCAGGGGTTTTATTAAAATTAGGTACCTATGGTTTTATTCGGTTTTCGTTCCCTTTGTTTCCTGAAGCAAGTTTTTATTTTACTCCGCTAATTTATTCTATGTCGGCTGTAGCTGTAGTTTATACTTCATTAACTGCGATTCGTCAAACTGATTTAAAACGTATTATTGCTTATACTTCGGTGGCTCATATGAATTTAGTAATGATTGGTTTATTTAGTTTTAATGCTATTGGTTTAGAAGGAGCTATGTTACAAAGTTTAAGTCACGGTTTTGTAGCAAGTGCGCTTTTTTTGATTATTGGAGTTATCTATGATCGTCATCATACTCGAATGGTTAAATATTATGGAGGTCTCGTTCACACGATGCCTCTTTTTACTTTAATTTTTTTAATCTTTACAATGGCGAATATTGCTTTACCAGGAACGAGTAGTTTTGTAGGGGAATTATTAATCTTAGCAGGAGCTTACGAATGTAATACTACAATTACGTTTATCGGCGCAACAGGAATGGTATTGGGAGGCGGTTATTCATTATGGTTATTTAACAGAATTTCTTATGGCAATTTAAAAACTCAATATCTACGCCAATTTTGTGATATTGAAAAACGTGAGTTTTTTGTTTTTTTACCCTTAATCATCGGGACTCTGTTTATGGGAATTTATCCTGAAGTTTTTTTAGATTTAATGCATATGAGCATTAATAATCTAATAGATCAAATTAAATAAAATAAGTGCATAACACACATGAAATGCTCTTTGAATGTTAAAGACTTTATTTTTTCGTTTAAAGTCCTTATCGTCTAATGGTTAGGACATTACCCTTTCACGGTAATAATACGGGTTCGAACCCCGTTAGGGATAAATGTCATTAAAAAAGAGTAATCTTGCAAAAAAGATAAAAAATTTTACAATAAACTTTGGACCGCAACATCCTGCAGCCCATGGAGTATTACGTTTAGTGTTAGAATTGAATGGGGAAGTTGTTGAACGAGCTGATCCACATATTGGTTTATTACATAGAGGTACCGAAAAATTAATTGAAAACAAAACTTACATACAAGCGCTCCCTTATTTTGACCGACTGGATTATGTGTCAATGATGGCTCAAGAGCAAACTTATGCTTTAGCCGTAGAAAAACTTATTGGGTGCAACATTCCTTTAAGAGCTCAATATATCAGAGTTTTATTCGCAGAAGTTACTAGAATCTTAAACCATTTATTAGCTGTAGGGTGCCATGCTATGGACGTAGGCGCTATGACTCCTTTTTTATGAGCTTTCGAAGAGCGTGAAAAATTAATGGAATTTTATGAGCGTGTTTCCGGCGCCAGGATGCATGCCGCTTATATTCGGCCTGGGGGAATAAGTGTAGATATCCCTGTTGGTTTATTAAATGACATTTATATATTTTCACAGCAATTTAGTACCCGGGTAGACGAAATGGAAGAAATGTTAACTAGTAACCGTATTTGGAAACAACGATTAGTAGATATTGGTGTTGTTTCAGCTAAAGACGCTATTGATTGGGGATTCAGCGGTGTTATGCTACGTGGGTCAGGTATTTCTTGGGATTTACGAAAAACGCAACCTTATGACGTTTATGATCAAATGATGTTTGAAATCCCTGTTGGTACAAATGGAGATTGTTACGATCGTTATTTAATCAGGGTTCAAGAAATGCGTGAGTCTTTAAAAATCATTGAGCAATGTTTAAATGGGATACCAACAGGTTCTATAAAAATAGATGACCGAAAAATGAACCCTCCTTCTCGAGGCCATTTAAAGCAATCTATGGAAGCTGTGATTCATCATTTTAAATTATTTAGTGAAGGAGTTAACATTCCTGTTGGCGAAACCTATACCGCAACTGAAGCACCTAAAGGTGAATTTGGTATCTACTTGATTTCTGACGGAAGTAATAAACCTTACCGTTGTAAAATAAAAGCACCTGGGTTTGGCCATTTACAAGCTTTAAACTTTATGTCAAAAGGTCATATGATTGCAGATGTTGTAACAATTATTGGAACACAAGATATTGTTTTTGGTGAAGTTGATAGATAATTATTGTTTTAAGGAAGGGTTTAATTGAAATAGCAGTTTTCGGTAAAAAAGTTCTCTTTTTTATAAGGCTCGTTATATAAAATTACGAAGATAAAAAGTAGACTATCCTTTTTTTAACTAAAAAAAAAGCGTTAAATAATTCAAAAATTCTGATTTTTAATATAGCTTAAAACAGCTTTATGGTTCTAGTGAAGGTACTTGGACTAGAGTTACGTTTGTAGCTTAACTGGATAGAGCATCGGATTTCGGTCCCGAAGGTTATAGGTTCAACTCCTATTAAACGTAATAAAATAACCTTTAAAGAATATTTGATGGTTAAATAGCATAATTGGTAATGTAGCGGATTGCAAATCCGTTGATAATGGTTCAAATCCGTTTCTAACCTTGTTTTCTTTGCCATGATTAATATAGATTTATTGTTCTGCGAACGATTGTCATAAAAACACACAATATTTAATACTTTTTGGTTCCGAGTTTTTCGGAACCAAAACAGGTTAAAAAGTTAATGCAAAATATAATAAAAGAAAAGAATTCCAATAGTAAAATTTTTTTGGAAAAGATGCCTCTTTATTTTTTTTCTGCCATTTCGGGGGAAAGGTGCGGGTCTTCTTCAGAATTTTGCGTAATTTTCTTCTCAAAAAACAAATAAATGATACAAAATCAAAGTACTTTAACAATTACAGACAATTCTGGGGCAAAGACAGCTAAGTGTATTAAAGTTTTAGGTGGGTTTCAAAGACGGTATGCTTGCTTGGGAGACACAATAGTTGTAGCCGTACAAAAAATAAAAAACAAAAATAAGTACCGATCTAAAGTTAAAAAAGGCGATGTTCTACGGTCAGTTATCACGCGGACTAAATGTAAAAGTAAACGAAAAGATGGACTTAGTTTTAAATTTAATTTAAATTCGGGAGTGCTTGTAAATAAACAAAACAAACCATTAGCCACACGAGTAGTAGGACCCGTGACTAAAGAAATGAAAAAAAATAAATTAATGAAATTAGCTAGTCTGTCCTCTGGCTTTTTATAATTTAAAAAAGATTAGAAATGCACAATTACCAATTCCATTCAGTCAATTTGATACAATATGATTTGTCATCTCAATTTACACATAAAAGTTTTTATCACTCCCCTAAATTTGAAAAAATCACTTTAAATTTCGGGATTAAAGAAATAAACTTCAAAGCTTTGGTTTTAGTTATGTCTACTCTAGAAGCGATAGCGAGCCAAAAGCCTATTCCAACCAAGTCAACAAAATCGAATATTTTTTTGAAAATCCGTAAAGGAGCTCCCGTAGGTTGCAAATTAACTTTACGTAAAAGTAACATGTTCACTTTTTTTTCGAAGCTTGTTTTACTAATACTACCGAAAATTAAGCTATTTGAGGGAGTATCTGTAAAAAGAAAAATTCAACAAGAGAACTCTTTTTCTTTTTCTCTGTATGACTTATTAACTTTTCCTGAATTAGAAATTCAATATGAGCTTTTTCAGAACATACCTAAATTAGATATTTCTATTTTAACTCAAAAAATTCGCTTCCAAGAATCTCAAGTTTTATTAACTGGTTCAAGGATTATTCTTCAGCCTTTGGGCATTTAAATATGCGAAAGTAACTCAACGGTAGAGTGTAACCTTGCCAAGGTTAAAGTTGAAGGTTCAAATCCTTTCTTTCGCTGCCATAGATTTAAGGAAGAATGATCGAGTGGTTTAAGGTGTTAGTCTTGAAAACTAATGTACTGAAAAGTACCGTGGGTTCGAATCCCACTTCTTCTAAAAAATATTGTCTCATTGTATAGGGTAGAGCAGTCCGGTTTAGCTCATCAGGCTCATGATCTGAAGGTCGTTGGTTCGAATCCAGCCCCTGTTATTTAAAAAAAATTGTGGAAAAATAGCTTAGTTGGTTAAAGCACCAGCCTGTCACGTTGGGGACCGCGGGTTCAAGTCCCGTTTTTTTCGAAGAGGTTCTTAAAAGGTTAGAGCACTCGTAATCATTTTAAGGGAGGACCTCCTATTAAAAAAGGAGCTTAAAAGCTCATTTGGCCCCCAAAATAGCATAATTAGCAGCATAACCAGCCATATTCAAAATAAAATAACAATCTTTAATGGTTACGTGGACCATTTACCATAAAACAAGTTTGGATCTAAATACAAAAGGTTTAATAAAAGGTATTTTTTCTTAATGTAAATTAATTGCATCATTAAGATAGATACAAGTTAATATTGTGAAAACATATGCTTGAATTAGAGCCACGCCAAGCTCCAGCCCCACTAGTAAGACTAATACAGCTAATGGTAATAAGTGAGCGATAAAAAGTAAGCCACCTGAAGCCATCATACTCCAAGCAAAACCGGCGATAACTTTTAATAAAGTATGACCTGCCATCATATTAGCAAATAATCGAACACCTAAACTAATTGGTTTAAACATGTAAGAAACAAATTCAATTGGTACTAATAATAAAGCTAAACCTAAAGAAGTGCCTGGCGGCAAACATAAGGAAGCCATATGAATCCCGTGCTCTGCCCAACAAATTTTATTGACACCTACAAAGACCATTAGAGCTAAAGCAAAAGTTACAATTAAATGACTCGTTAAAGTAAAACTGTAAGGGATTAACCCAATCAAATTAGATAATAAAACAAACATAAACAAAACATAGACAAAAGGAAAATATTGCTGCCCTCGAACACCTAAGTTATCTGCCAACATATTTGAAATAGTTTCGTAGAAAGTTTCAATTACGATTTGTCATCGAGAAGGTATTAGGTAAAAGCTACCTTTTGGGGATACTATCATACCAATGATAGCTAAATAAGCACTTAACGCAATAAGGATTATTAAGTTTGCGTTTGTGAATGAAATATCAAGGTTACCTAACCTAAAGTGCAGTAGAGGTAAAATCTGAAATTGTTCTAGGGGACTGGATAAAAACATTGAGATTAATGGTTAATTTTAAAAAAATCTTCCAAAGTAATGCTTTTAGGGAGTGGCTAAAAATATTGCTTATTACATACCGATCTTTGTCACTAAAAATAATGATATGATCAACCGTCGATGGAAGGTTGTATCTCCAGGGTTTCAATTTTCAGCCCCCGCTTTAATTCTCACAGAAATCTTTTTACATCGGTAACGCTTACCATAAAAGCTCAAAATAGGTTATTCGATTTCACCAAAACCCATAATAAGAAATTAGCTTCTTTTGCTAAAGCTAAATCAACCAGAGGTAACCCTCTTAAACTTGAAAAACACGCTGCTTAACAAAAAGCCAATAAACATTTCATGTAGAAAAAAGTTCTTTTTTATTAAATAATTCTAAAAAATGTTGCTTCTAAACAGTTTTTAACCCTATTTTAAATTAGAAGTATTGACCAAAAGCTTTATAAAGCTTAGCCTCTCATAGTTTGAATTCTTTCAACGGCAATGGTGCCTCGTACACGGTGGTAAACTACGAGTATCGCCAAGCCAATAGCAGACTCTGCAGCAGCTACGGTTAAGACGAATAGAGCAAATATTTGCCCTAATAGGTCATCAAGATGAACAGAAAAAACAACAAAATTCATATTCACAGCTAGAAGCATTAATTCTACTGACATTAAGATAATTAAAATATTTTTTCTGTTTAAGACTAGTCCTAAGACGCCTATAAGAAAAAGGATCGTGTTTATTGTTAAATAGTTGATTAAATTGTATACCATAATTTTTCGTTATTTAATAAGTTGCGGTTTTAAAACCAGCGGTAATGGGTGAACGCTCTGTGAGAGCATGCTGTTCTGTGAATGGCTATTTTTTTTTTTACACTCTCACCTTGTTTCTTTTGAGCTAAAAGAAGTTCATCTTGTAACCTACGGTTCATAGATCTTCCTGTTTTTTTCCGAGCAGTTCCTATTATTCATTTAATAGCCAAAGACATTCGTCTGTTTTCAGTTAAGGGTACTGGCACTTGGTAATTCGCCCCTCTTAAACGAATCGAACGTACTTCTAAAATAGGCCTCACGTTTTTTAAGGCTTCCAGTAGGGTATATACAGCATTCTGCCCCAGAAGTTCCAAGGTTTGCAAAAATATTTGTTCCGCTTTATTTTTTTGTCCATTAACCATTAATAGATTAATAAACTTTTTTCCGATTTTTGTATGCAAAATTATTCGGTTAGCTTTTTCATTCATTATGAAAAGGTTATTTTTTTGTTAATTTAGTTCCATATTTAGACCTGGCAGATTTGCGGTCTTTAATACCTGCAAAGTCTTCTTGTCCGCGGATTAAATGGTATTTAACTCCAGGTAAGTCTTTAACCCTCCCCCCACGCATTAGGACTGATGAATATTCTTGTAAGTTATGCCCTTCGCCGGGGATATAAGCGGTTACTAATTTATTATTGCTGAGTCGAATTCTTGCGACTTTTCGTAAGGCTGAGTTGGGCTTTTTTGGAGTCCGGACAAAAACTCTTATACAGGTACCTTTTTTTTGAGAACAGCCTTCTAAAGCAGGTGTCTTTTTTATTTTATTTTTATTTTTACGTATATATTTGCAAAGTTGATTAATAGTAGGCATGTTTTTATTTAATTACCTATTTGGCTTTTTATTTTCAAATATCAAACCCCTATAAATTAGCCGACTATCGCCTGCTTGTTTTGATTTAATTACCCGTTTACCAAAGAGGAGACTCGAACTCCTACTTTAAAAAAACTGGAACCTAAACCCAGCGTGTCTACCAATTCCACCACTTTGGCTTTTAAAGTTTTTTGTAGTTTGGGGGGGGTGGGGGAGGGAAGGATATTTTTCCGTCACTTTATCCTTTTTACCGTATTTGTCAGTCGTGCCTTTTGACAATTAAATTTCTTTTTAGGCTTTTAGAGAAGTAAAA
>Ga0307985_10001195_pt1 | contig 14774 bp, 6 predicted proteins | sample EllFjometageno80_FD_203155 | JGI IMG/M metagenome (GOLD analysis project Ga0307985, IMG submission 203155) | Marine microbial communities from Ellis Fjord, Antarctic Ocean - #80 | ecosystem: Environmental > Aquatic > Marine > Unclassified | place: Southern Ocean | collected 2014-10-09 | reverse complement strand
CGCTGCAAAAAGCTACCCCCCCCCCCCCGCTGCACGCTTCGCTTCGCTCACACCCCCTTGTTCACACCGCCCCCTCTTTGTTCACACATGTGTGGCTCACACTCACGCTCGCTTCGCTCGCAGGTACGACTTCCAAGTGGTGATTGACCTGACCATCCCGATATTCACCGCGCGCATGATGATACCAATATGGTACACCATGGAGATGCCAATGTACTACACGTGTGGGTTCGTTGACGTGGACTCCAAGGGCGCGGAGTGCCCGAAGGACTGGCCGCATACGAAGAAGGAGGTGCTGTGCGAGTACGTGTGCCAGTTCGACGACTACCCGCTCCGCCCGATGTCGTACTGGTACCCTGATCAGTACGCGCCGGACAGGGGCGTCGACGCGGAGAACATTATTGCCAACCCGGCCAACGCGGTGAAGTGTAAGGCCGCCCCCACGACCCCCGCGCGACGCACAACCGAAACCACCGAAACCACCCCCACCCCCGCCACCTCCTACCTTTCCTCGCTCGACCCCGACGACCCGCTGTACGCCCTCCAGGAGCAATGGGAGGCGTACAACTACTGCGACCTGTACGAGTCCTTCTGCAGTTACTCGGAAGTGATCCGGTCCGTCGCAATCTGGGACGACAAGGACTCCCCCATCGCCACTCGCCACCTCATGGCGACGCCCAACATCACGTTGCTCCTCGGTGAGCTCCCCGTGACTGCTGTCATCCCCCCCGTCGACATCGACATCTTCTACTCCAACATCGACATAGAAGCGAACGCAACCAACTCGCCAGCGTACGTCAAGGACCGCATCGCGCAAGCCCGTTCCCACACGATCCACAAGACGCCGGACTGGGAGATTTCGTTTGCGGCCGACGCGTACCTCGCGGGACCGCCGGAGAACCCTGGCGTGAACACCAAGGAGCAGCTTGCGGACTTGCAGGCCACCATCCCAGACTTCCTGTCGTCCGGCAACATGTTTATCTACGCACGCGGAACGCAGGAGTCGGATTTGGCTGAAACGTGCGATTTGCAGAAGATTGCGAACTTGATGACTCCGATGAGGATTACGATTTCGGAGCAGTACAGCCAGGTGCCTTGTGTGGAGGAGGAGGAAGGAACCGCAGACCCCGACACAGACACTACCGCCCCTCCCGTCGACCCCACCACCCCCGCCGCCGCCCCCACCGTCGATTGCCCCGCCGGCACGTGCGCCAAGTGGATTCAAGCCGAGCCGGACCCGTTCGTGATGACCCGCATCGACCTGCTCTCCATCACCGACCGCTCCATCTTCGCCCTCGCGAACTTCTCGCTCAACCTCCCGTTCCTCATCCACGGCGAGATTCCCAAGATGCTCCTCGACGTGTACCTCGGCGACGACCTGTTCGCCGTGACCGAGATCAGCGCATTCACGATGCCGGACAAGGGAGACGAGGCCAACCCGAACATACCTGCGTATGCGTACGTCAACCTCACCATCCACGACATGGACATGTTCGGGAACAAGATGGCCTTGATGAGGGACCTGAACGACCTTGAGATCTGGGTGTCCGGATCCCGCACGGTCGGCCTCGACTCGACCTATTTCTACTCCCTGCTCTCCACCATGCTCGTTGGCTTCGACATGCCCATCGGCGCCATTGTCAACACCACCGCCGTCTGGGCCCCGGAGGCTCCCGGTCCCGACACCTCCATTGAGTTCCCCAACATTGGCTCCAAGCCCTTCCTCGACGTCGACATGATCACCGAGAAAGACCACTTACTCATCGCCACTCGCGCGCTCTTATCTGAGTCTCTCTACCCGATCCCCGTGGCCCTCGCCTTCTCCGACTTCGCTTTCGACATCGTCTCCCCATTGAATCTTGGCGCCCCCATCGCCACCCTCTCCTTCGAAGACGAAGTCCTCCTTCGCTCCTTCTGCGCCTTCAACCTCGACCCGACCTACTGCACCAACGGCGGCGACAACTACTTCAACATGTCCATTGATGTCGACGGCTCCCAGTCCGACGCCCTCAACTCTTTCGTCGACACCGCGACCAAGGGCCACGAGCACGGCGCCCTCCCCTTCGGTTTCTCTGGCTCCGTCAAGTATCCGCCGTACTGGTACAAGAACGAGCACCTCGTCTCTCTCATCAACCTCGCCGACATCGCCTCGGTCTGCCCCAAAGAAGATTGCGACACCTCCTCCACGTACTCCTTCCTCCACTGCCTCATCACTAGGACCTCCGCCTCCCCCCTCCCCCCCGCCTGCCAAGCCGTCATCATCCCCTCTGGCCCCGTCGAGACCACTATCTCCGACGGCTGGGGCATCGCTCGAATGATCGGCATGATCAACAGGTGAGGCGAGCGAAACGAGCTGTATCCAGGCGCGCAGTTCTGTCTCTCTTGTGCGCTTGTTGCCCGGCTTGGTACCTCCTCCTGGTACCTCCTCCTTCGCTCGCTGTTTGGCAAGATCGGCCAGGCGCGCAGTTCTTTCTCTCTTGTGCTTGCCTGTTGCCCCTCTCCCCCTTCTCACCCCCCCCTCTACAGCACTACGTCGATCCCCTACGAGCCCTGCGTCGCCCCATGCCCGTACACTAATCCCGACCACTGGTACTTCATGTCCGCCGAAGAGGAAATCCTCACCGCCACCCCCGCCCTCGACCCCACCGATCCCACCGATCCCACCGATCCCACCGATCCCACCCCCCCCGCTGCTCCCCTCCTCACCTTTAACCTGGCCGACTTCATTTTCAACCACATGCGCACCGGCGGCACCTCCCCGCTCGACATGGATTGCATCTTTGAGTCACTCGAGGGCCTCCGCTCCCTCCCCTCCTCTCACTGCACTCCTAACAATTACACGTCCCTCGACATGAGTATGGGCGTGGAGGTCTTCCCCGGCATCGCGTCCATGCTCGGCGACGCCGACGTTGACTTCTCCCTCAACAAGCTGACTGCGGTCATTCAGTACGACAACACTTCCAGCTCCCTCCGCTCCCCCACACTCTCCACGATCCAGATCTCCAACGTCGAGCTCATGGATTCCGTCGAGTTTGGCCTGGGTCTAGGCTTTTCCAAGGTCGATTTCGTCGCCAACGATCTCGCCCGCCTCGCCGAGTTTGGCAACTTCCAGCACAAGGAGCCGGTCAACATCTTCTTCGATCCCGAAGAGGACGACCTCCTTTCCTCCATCCTCTCTCTGCCAGCGTTCACGTTCCGCTTCAACCCGCCGAACTCCACCGTGGCCTCCCAGATCGAAAGTGCCCGCGAGCTCAGCTACCCGCTCCTCGTCTGCGCCGACGGCGACGACAACGATTGCTTCGTCCTCAACAGCGGCGACGTCACCGCCCCTGGCCAGCTCGAGCAAGAGAAATCTTACTTCACCACATCCTACCCCGACCAGATGGTCTCCCTCAAGTTCACCGGGTACTTTCCTGGAGCATCAGTTGGCGAGACCCACGTTGCGGTCATCGGGCTTCGTAAGCTCGACGATGAAGGCCTTTACGGCTCGGACAAGGACGTCACCCTCCAGTGCACAACCGTCGCTCACGGAACCGGCTTCGCCGACCTCGATTTCGAGTTCGAGATGACCAGTAAAGGCATGTACGATATCCTCCTCTCTCTCGACACAGCCTCCGCCGACCACTGCAACAAGCCCTCAACAGCCCTTGACGACCTCAACTCCGTCCCCATCGGCCAAGTCCTTGTCATCCCCTCCGCCGGGGCTGAGATCGACACCGAGATCGACGAGTACGACGACGACGAGGACGCCGTCACCCCCTCCAACCCCGACGATCAATTCGCAAAAACTAACCCCGCCTCCACTTTGACGGTCGAAGTGAACTCTTCCCTCACCACCATGGGCATGTACATGATCATGAACTTCGCCGATGATTTCGACCGCGGTTACCACGCCACCATCCCTGCCTTAGACCTTACGCTTGTCAACATTCCTGTCACCGGAGAGCTCCCCGACCCCCTCGAGACAGACGAGTACAACAGCAATGCGATGGCGAAATGCCACAACAAAACCGGCTCGTGCGATATCTTCACCATGAAGAGCAAGAGGATCTACATGGACGGCCCCAACAGCGAGGACGTCACCGCAGCTCTGGTCGCCGTTACCGATGAGTCGGGCAAGACGGACCTCTTCAACCAGGTCACTAACAACGCCCTCTCCGGGAAGACCGTCGGACTCTCCCTCCGCGGCACGACCGGTGACGAGCAATTCCTTCTCGACTTCATCCCCTTTCGTTTAACGGAAGCCGCCACCACCGCTGCCGTCCCCTCCACCCGCCGCCTTCGCGCGGAAGCGTCGCGCGAGGCGCTTCGCGTCCTCTCCAACGAGAAAGACGACATCTTCGATGCGCAGACGGGCTTCGATCGCATCGACCCCTGGATCAGGAACACTTCTCTCTACAAGCAATCGGAAGTCCTCCTCACCTCCGCCGAAGTGTTACAACTGGACACGCTCAACTCCTCCTTCAACACTCACTGGAGGGGATCCAACGACGCGTTCTTCATTTACCTCGAGACCCTCACCAACTTCTCGACGGACATTTACGCCGACCTCTTCACCATTAACATGATCGTTCCCACCATCAGCGTTGAGCTTTCCATGGAGATCGAGGCGTCCAACCTCACCACCGCGCCTGGCGACGACGAAATTTACGGGATGACGATCGAATCATCCGGCATGGAAATGACCAAGATCGCTGAGATGACTGTCAACGGCGGTTTCTTCAACACTGCCGCTAGCTCCGCTGCCTTCACGGAGAGTTGGAAGATGATCAACAACACGATGCTCGAGCGAGGCATCGGGGAGATCGTCTCTCGCAACCAGAACATCACGATCAGAGGGCAGGGGACAACCAAGCCGAACCCAGCCGACATGACGCTACTTGACAGGATTCTGGCGTACATGAGATACGATTACTTGCTGCCGGCCATGGACCCAAATGCCAACAACACCAACTCAACCGAAAGTGAGTTCGACGACCTTGAAGTCATCGAGCTCCCGATCGCGACGGGCGGCGTCTCCGTATCCCGCTTCGTGGTCGGCGGCGGCTCCCCCGCCGCCACCAACGCCAACGAGATGGGCCCGGATGACGAACTCACCGTGGAAGGTATATTCTTCCGCACCGGTAGTTCGTGCGCCAACTGCATGGTGCAGCTCCACGTGGGAATCGTGGACGTCAACGGTCTCGCAGTGTCGCCCTTCAAGTGCGTTTACACCGGGGATCCCTCCGAGGAGGCGAACGTGGAATACCCGTTCAGCGACACAATCTCCACGCCAACTGAACTAGGAAGCTACTACGTTGCCGTGGTCGTCGTATTTGACTACTCGTGTAACAAGAGTTTCCAGGTTGGCGGGCTAGGAGCGAAGGCCGGTGGTAAGAGGGCGGGATCCATCAAGGTGGTGGCCCCAGACACACCTCTTCTTGAATCTCAACCCCGATGCTACGACACCCGCACTTCCAAGTGGGAAGCATTGGGCCCCTCATGCGCGGGAGGCGCTTGTGACCCGTGCACGAGCGGGGTGTACGCAAGCAGCGGATTCACCTGTATTGACGAGGACGACGCCCAAGGGAACTTGATCGGCAAGTTTTGCGCTGGCATTAACCCAACTAAAATCTGCGGGTCCGAACTCCATCCCCTGGGCTACATCGTCGACGCCTCCACCGGAACATGCGTCTCCCCGGGCTCGACACGTCGCCTTCTGGTGCAGGAAGAGGAGGATGAAGAGGACGACGAGGACGAGGACGAGGACGAGGGAAACTGCTGCGGCAACTTCAGGAACGGCTCTTACGACTTCTGCGTCAAGGAAGACTCAAAGTGGAAGATTCGCTCAACCTCCTCCCTCCTCCCCCGCAATCCCAACACTAACATTGTCCGGGCTCGCCGCTCGGAGCACAGCCAGCGCCGCCTCGAGGGCGAGTACACGGGCAACGAGGGGTTGAGAGTCGTTGGTGGCCTCTACTCTGAGTCTTCTTTCATCATCCTCAACTCAACCGTGTTCGTGTGGCCGCACATTTACAAGAACATACCGATTGACTTCAAGATCGGTGCGCTGCACATGGAGACCTGGTACGAAGACCGCGAATCCCTCCTCGGCACGTGGGACAGCCCGTCGATAGACATGATCGCGGCGATGGGCGGTGAAATGAGCTTTCAGATTGCCATTCTTGAGACCGAGCACGGCGACCAACTGAACCAGTTCCTCAAGGACTTGTTCGACAACACGGTGGCGACGAAGAAGCTGTCGTTAACGGTTAGGGGGCACTGCGACACGTCTCAAGGACGCCGGAAGTGGTTGCTTGGGCTTACCATCTCTCAGGCCAAGGGGCGAGGCTACTTCGACGTCGTTGAAGGCGAGGTTCGCAGGCTCTTCTCGAAGAAGATGCACTCAGTTCTGTCCTCGGCGATCCCCTTCTTCAACCAACTCAACAACCACGAGGACGACGACGAAGGTGAGCCCCTTTGCTTCTCCCACATCACACACCTCTCTTTCTTCTTTCTCACCCCTATCCTCAGAGTCCCCTTTCGACATCGTGGTACGCCAGCTGGACGAGCAGATCGAGGAAGACCCGTACGGAGGGTCGATCGCGAAGGTGGACATCGTGGGCGGAGCGGAGCTCGGGACCCGTGTGACGATCCCGTGCGTCGTGGAAGGCGTCTGCCCTCCCCTCGACGAGGCGGATTTCAGCGTCAAGACGGACATGTTGATGATGGCTGAATACGCGTTCATCATCCCGGGCGGGCTGGAGATCCACTTCGACCTCCCGGAGATTTCTCTTGACATCGACTGCTGCGTTCACACGAAGCTCGCCTCCCTCACTCTCGAAGCTGACACGATCAGTAACGCAGTCGTCTCCCGCCCTTTCATCGGATTCCTCGAGATCGGGGTGGACGACGCGGACTTGCTCTACCAGTCTGTGTCCTCCATCGGAACGAACTTCGCGCCCGTCTACAGAGTTCACGGCAACCCGGAGTCCAACATGTTGAGCAGGCTGGCCTCGCAGATCGAGTACAAGTACGACATGACGCCCAACGCAGGAAAGGCGATGATGTGCAGGGAGGGCTGGGTGACGTACAACGATCTCGAGTGCTACAAGTTAGTCACAGACGTCGCCACGTACGCGGAAGCGCAGGCCGCCTGCGCCGCGTTGGACGCCGAAGACTACCCGGGCTCCAGTCTCGTGCACATCGTGGATCGGCAGGAGAACGATTGGCTTTTTCAGTGGATCACTCTGGAGAACACCGACAATGTAGGCGCGAGCGTGTGGATTGGGTTAGACGACAAGCTCGAGGACACCGTTTGGAGGTGGCCAGACACGTCGTCGGGAGGCTACACCAACTGGGACCCGTCTCAAGTGGGGGCTGACGCCGTCATCGCTGGTGACTGCGCTTCCCTCTCAGGAAGCGACGCCCGGTGGATGGCGAGCGACTGCTCCTCCACCAAGGGTTTCGTGTGCGAGTGTGAGAGCGTCGAGTACGAACGACCAGGAACCATGGCGCCCACGATCTCTCCCGCACCCAGTCCCGCGCCTACCACAAGAGATGGCAGCTGTCCCGAGCTTTCTTTGAGTGACGCCAGCACGGGCCAGATCGCAGATAACGTCGTCGACTTCACCAACTTCTTCTACCCCACCAAGTGCCAGGGCACGTGGGACTTGGTACAGACGAACGACAACGACGCTCAGTTCGAGATCTCGTGGCCTGGCATGGCGATCCCGGTGCAGGTTGTCATGCCGTTGTGCGTGATATCGCTGTATTACGAGGGCAAGATCATCGGAACGGTCATGCCGGGCGACACTCCCGACTTGACCTTCCAGGACGTTGGCACTACTTCATTCTTGAAGATCAAGCTGGTGGGCGACGACAGTCTGACGCAGGAGGATTGTTTGGTGAGCAAGTACGTGTCAGATCCGAGCAAGTGTAACCTGGCCAAACTGGTGGACACGCTACTGAAGGGCGCGATGGAGACAGGGGGGCCACTGGACATCGGAATCGTCATTACTTACGACAACGCCGTGACCGGCGGGAGCCAGAAGATTGCTTTGGACATTAGCTTATTCCGAGTCTCCGAGGCGTCCCGCCCCGTTCCTGGGCAGGATTCCACCATCGTTGCCGCGACTCTGGCGCCGAGTCCGGCCAATAGCTACTGCGAGCTGGAGTACGACGCTTTGGGGCTGTCCGTGTTGGATAGGGTCGATTACATGGGCAAGTGCTGTAACAGCTGCGTCAACGATTTCGTGGCTATCTACAACGACATCAAGATCAACACGGGGGGGACTGTATTTAGCAGCCTTGATATATTCTGGAATGGAGTCACGGTTTACTTGCAAGTGGAGATCTGCAACGTGTTCAGCTTTGAGCTTCGCGCCATGAGGCTGATGACGGACGCGAGCTTCCAGGATTTGGACGGCGTGAGCAGCTGGTTCTTGCCGTGGAGCGGACCAGCCGACGAAGATAAGACACTAGCCGAGGGCGTCAAGTGGCAGAGTAACGACAGGGCGACCGACTTGGTCGTGCCGCCCGGCGAGTGCGTTTGGACGCCGGAGATTGAGATCAACGCGCCCGTAACGAGCGAGGTCGTGAGCAGATTGGCGGATGAAGCGATGTACAAGGGAAGGCTGTGCATTAGCATCAAAAACATGATTATTGACATCGGTCTTATGGGCCCGGGGGGGAGCGACGAGATGTTCTCGTGGACGCAGCCGTTGGATCTGAAGAAGATCAGTGTCCTCGGGGATAACGATTGCGTGAACACGCCCGACTGCACGAACATCAGGGGAGCGGTGGTGGACCAGAACTTTGACGAGAGTTTGTGGCAGGTCAACGGAAGCCCTGAGTTTGTTGACGCTAACTTGGTGAAGTTGAACGACGGCGAGGGATCCGAAGAGACGAGTATGTTCCTGAAGCAGCGGTATTATTTCTGGGACGATTGGGAGGTAGAATTTACGGTCCAGGTTCCCAGGCTCGACGGTTGGTGTGGTTCGGCGTGTCCTGTTGGTGCCTCGTTCGGGGTTGTGTTGCAGAGTGAAGGACTGACCAAGACGGGAGAGGGAAGTTATGCTTTCAATGGGTACGGATCTGAGAGTCTGGGCATGATGTTCAACATGGGCTCGTTGAGCAACGACGCGAAGTTGTTGAAGAGCGGAGGTGACGACGACACCGTCAACTTGTTGTCCAAAACGAGTGACGTGTCGTTTATTAACACGGCTAATAAGAAGACGAGCGTGCGGGTATCGTACAGCGCGGCGGCGAGAGTGCTGACCATGTGGGCGAACGAGGGCGAGACCCTCAACGAAGGTATTGCGTCCAAGATGATCGTGCAAGTGGAGTTGCACGATATATTTACGACGGACGGCTACGGGTACGTCGGATTTGGAATGGACATTGGTACAGGAAGTTACAGCCAGGTTCGGCTGCTGGATTTTATGTGGAAGGAGGCCCTGACGAGCTTGGCCGAGAGCGACCTGGAGCAAGATGGCTTGGTACTTGATCCGAGCGGGGTGCTGGGCATTGATGCGAGAACGAGCTGCGGCGTGTACAGGTACTCAGGAGGGGACAGGTTTAGCATTGTGCTGGAGGAGGAGGGGGGGACGCGGGTGGAGATTGGAATGGAGGCCATCGTGGATATGAGCAACGGACAGTACAGGATTACTTTCAGTGGGCTGATGGCGGGCGGTAAATACAAGGTGCTGGCGACGTTACTGAGTCCAGGCATCGGAGATGCCGAGACAGAGCTCGGCGTCTTCAGGGTGGCTACCGGAAGAAGGAACAAATAGTTAGATAGAAGAAGATCCTTTCGGGGGGTGAAGGAGATCAAATAGGTGATAGATAGATGGATGAAGAAGATCCTTTCGGGGGGTGAAGGAGATCAAATAGGGAGGTTTGTTGCAATAGTAAACGCTGTCTCTAATTTTTCTTTCCTCACTCCTCCTCCTCCTCTTCCTCCTCGTCGGCCTCCTCCATGATGCTGAAGTTGATCCTCGGGATCGCGTCGTGACAGAGCGGGCAGTTCTTCCTCGTTCCGACGCTCAACTCGTGCTCCAACATCAAGTGCGAGCACGTCTTGCACGCCACAGTCCTTGCGTCCAGAACCGCCCTCCCCGTGATCGTGCACGCGTAGTACGTCTGCCCTGTCTCCAAGCACGCAATGTAGCATTGCGGCATACCGTGCGGGTTCCTCGGTGCCTGGCTGATGAAAATGTTCAATGCCAGCGACTGAATGGCATCGGCCTCCTCCGCGGTCAGCCCCGGGAGGGTCTCCAACTTAATGAAGGCCCTGGAGCAAATGTCGAAGTGGCTCGAGTGATAGGCCGTGAGCGCAATCAGAGAGTAAATATCCTTGGGGTCCAAGATATCCTCAAACTCGGCGCAGCGAATACTCGTCTTGGTCGCCGCTTCCATCTCTCCGCTGTACAGTTGCCTGTGTGCGAGCAGGAAGAAGTGGTACGCCTCGGCTCCCCTCCACGCGTTGTCCATCACCTTGCTCCCCGCACTCCCCGCGCCACCCGCCCTGCTCTCGGCGTCCGCGGTCATGAGCGTGTCTAATGTCGCCGCCGTGGTCGCCGCGACGTTCTTCCCCTTGGTGCTCACCGCGGACAAGTCCAGCGCCTTCTTCCTGTACCGCTCCACCTCCAACGCCGCCAAAACGTGCAGCTTCTTCGCCCTCAGCGGGTCCACCTGCCGCTTCCCCACGTCTTCGGCAATGCCGGCCAGCAGCCTCGCAGCCTCGGTCGCCTTGTCGGCCTTTCTGTACAGCTCCACAGCCTGCAGCTTGTCTCCCTTGGACAGCAGATGCGCAGCGTACTTGGCCAGCAAGCCCTCAATCTGACTGAATCCGTACTCCTCCGCCAACTTGACCGCGTCCTCCCAGTAGTTGAGCATGACGCAACAATCGATAGCAGCTTTCACGTCTCCAGCCTTCTGGTAGCAGCGAACCGCCTGCTTGTGCAGTCCGACGCTCTCGAACATCTTGCCGACGTCCATCAAAATGGGGTTTCCGTCGCTGATCTGCTCCACGCCCTTGGCCATGGCCGTGAAGTCGTCCAGCCTGTAGTAGCACTGGATCATCTTCTCCAGGTTCTTGGCCTGGGCGTACGTGGTTGCAGCCTTGGCCCACTTGAACCTGTCTGCGTAGTACTCCCCGATCTTGTTCAGCCCCTCCATCAGCATCTTGTCGTCCAGCCCGCCGGACTGGACGAGGGACACCACCCTGAACCAGTCGCCCATGCGGATGCGGAGCTCGTTCGCCAAGTCCTTCCTGGAGGGGGGGGTTAGGGAATGGGGAAGGGAGGGAGGTGGGGGGCTTTGATCAGAGCGTTTTGACGCGCGTCGCTCTCTCTTCCTCACCTGTCGATCTCGCGCAAGATCGCCTCAGCTTCCTCGAATCTCTGGAAGTACGCCGCCACCTCCGCCCTCTGCTTCATCCGGTCTCCCAGAGCGCTGATCCTCTTGACGTACTGGATGCCAGGATAATCGCCAATGTTCACAAATGACTTCTCGGCCACGTGGAAGTCGAGCGCCTCCAACGCTGCCTCCGCGAGCAGCTTCCACAGCCTGGGGTGCGCGTGCTCTTCGATGTAGCTCGTGGCCTCGGAGAGGCCCACGTTCTGGATCAGCTCCCTGGCGTCCCGCAAGGACTTCGTCTCGAAGTCCAACACCATGTCCTTATCGGGGGAGTCCGGACTGGCCATGATCTCGTCCAGCATGATGGCCTGGATCTGCGAGGGGTGTTAGAGGAGTGGGAGAAGGGGGGGGGAGGGGGACGCAAACTCACCTGCAAGTCCTCGAACTTGGACAGATAGCCAGAGGACATGGCGGGCTCCTCCGGCTGCAGGTTCCTGAACACGTACATCCTCGTCTTCTCCATGACAGCGAACAGGTTCGGGTTGTCCTCGGCCCACTGCAGGTCCCACGCGTCCTTCCTCTCGAACGCGAGCAACTGACCGTACGTCCCTTCCTTCCCGTCCTTGCCCTCGTTCTTGGAGTCCAGATCGAGAATCTGCAGCATCGAGTTGTTGTCGATGATGCTGAGCTGAGTGCTGTCGCAGTTCAGCCTGATGTGGCTGGGCCGGCACTGGACGGCGTACTTGTTCTCGAGCCCAATGTGCGGCAAGCTGTACCTGTGAATCGTCCCGGACTCGCGCGCGACAATCAGTGACGTCTTGGACGCGGTAACCGCGCAGATCCCGTCCTTGATGGGCTCCTTCGACGGCTTGAAGTTGTCCACGGTCTTGGCGGGGTTCGCCTCCATCTCTTCAATGTCGAGCATGCGCTCACGCCCAGTGTTGCGGCGCAGCTGCGCCGTCGCGCTGTTGCTGTTCGCGTCGGCCGACGTAAGCTTGGACACCTGGGTGCGGTACTGCCAGACGTAGACGGTGCGGTAGTCGGTGACGATGATGTGGAACGGCGTCATGGACACGAAGATGGGCTTGATGTCGATGTATTTGGAGTCCACCGCCGCGCCGATGGCGTTGCAGAGCAGGAGCGTGTGCTAATGCGAACACTGTGTGAGCCTCACACACACCTCTGCCCCAGAACTGTGAACAAGGGGGCGCGCCACACACACACACCTCTGGCCCAGAACATATAAGTCGGTGTGAACAAGGGGGCAGCGTGTTTTGATAGCGAATAGCGCGTTTTGAGCCATTCGTGGCGCCTTTCTCGCCGCTCGTAGAGCACGCGAACAAGAGAGAGAGGGGGGTCGCTCACCTGCTCGGCCCTCGGCCCCGTCGGTTCCTGGTTGGAGTTCTCCTCATCGTCATCGTAACTCGCCTCGTTCTCCTTGTCCGCGTTGCTCACAACCATCAGACAGTTCTCCCCCGCCGCCGCAATGAACCTCACGCCCTTAACATGCTTCGTATACCTCTCGTCCGAGTTCATGTTCCAGAAAGTAACGCACATGTCCGTCCTATCCGGCTTATTGTACGCATAAACCAGCGTCGCCCCGAAACTCCCCCACATATAATCCGGCCTAATATTCGCAAAGTAGATGTACGCGTCAACCGCCAACGCAATCCTCAACCCGGACCCTTCCCACGACATCGCTGCTATGCCGTTGCTTCCGGGGACCTTGAGGCTGCGCACGTGGTCGCCCAGGGGCGTGTAGAACTGCACCATGGCGACGGACCGCTCCTCCCCGTCCCTCGACACCGACTTTTGACGCCCAGCGAGCGCGAGGACGGTGCCGCGGGCGTTCCACTTGCACTGAGTGAGAGTCATGCGGGTGTCGATGAGGGTGGCGTTGGGATCGGATTCGCCGCGCCCGATCTGGACGCGGCCGCCGCGGAACGCGACGGCGAGGGTGGGGAAGGTGAAGTCGAGGTGACCGAGGGTGCCGTCGTACCTGCGAGCGAAGCGAGCGTGAGCGAGGGTTGATGGGGGGGGGAGCAGGGCGAGGGCGAGTAAATGAACGGCTCGCGAGGGAGTTCACGGCTCCTCGTAAACTCGGAATGCGAGAGTCGCGTTGATGCTCACGAGAGTGAGCGAGAGTCGCTCGCGCACGTACCAGTGGAGGCCGATGATGGTGTTGTCCGAGGCGGTGGAGGAGTCGTCTGCAGCGGCATAAAGTATGTGAGAGCCATACGCATGTGTGCCATAAGCATGCGTGAACAAGGGGAGAGAGAACAAGGGGACAGAGAACAAGGGGAGAGAGAGCAAGTGTGCGTGGCGTGTGTGTGTGGTGCGAGTGTGGGCTCACAATGTGCTCACCTTCGTCGTCGTCATCGTCATCATCCCAGTCATCATCGGTGGACTTCTTCTTCTTCTTGTCTGCCGGTTTGTCAAGCGCGTAAAGCGGCATCGCCTTGATCTTGTTTCCCAGATGATCGTACATGTGAATCTCGTTCGACTGCGTGACGAAGAGAATGTTCCGAGAGTCGGGACTCCACTCGACAAACCTCAACTGCGAGTCGAGGTCGTTCCCCCACAAACGTGTTCCCTCCACAGATCCGACGATCACTGCGAGGCCACACACATGTAAGAAGTGAAAACAAAGGGCGCCCACACATGTGCGAACAAAGGGCCGGCGGGGCGAACAAAGGGCGGCACCGCTTATCGCGTGCGTGCGCTGTTTGTTCGCGTGCCTTGCGCCGTTTGTTCGCGGTGTTGGGGGTAGTAGCAGCTGTGCAAGTGCCAGCAGCAATGGGCGAGTGCTAGCAGCAACGGGGCGAGTGCCAGCAGCAGTGGGCGAGTGCCAGCGGCAATGGCACTCCTTTTCTTTGCTTTCTCCTTACCTGCACCGTCCTCGTATATGATGCAAATCTTGTGCCCGTCAGCAGTCCACTTCATATCCCTCACCACACTCTTATTCCTGTTATTAATCATCTCCTCATTCCACATCCCCTTGTGAAGAGTCCAGACGATAATGAGTCCATTCTCGTCACTCGTCGTCAACTTCCGGTAGTTAGCGTTCCACGTCACGCACTTAACACCCCCCTGATGCCCCTCCAACGTCTGATTCATACTCAGATTACTCGGCGCCGCAACTCCCCTCGGTCGAGCCCCCCCCTGCTTCCCGTCATCACTAGGAGCAAGGTTCCCGGACGAGTCTAGCTTGAGGACCTTGAGGAGGCCGTTCTCGCCACCACAGGCTATCCAGCCTTGCTCGGGGTTCCAGGAGAGGGAGTGGAGGTTTACCTGGTTGGGGATGGCAATCTTCTTGGAGAGGTAGATGAACATGGCGGAAGAGGGTAAGGGTGGGGGGAGGGGGGCTACGATGGAGTGGGGGTTGGGGGGATTGAAGGAGGGGGGGGGGAGGGGGGGGAGGAGGGGGGGAGAAA
>Ga0307985_10001194_pt1 | contig 14778 bp, 19 predicted proteins | sample EllFjometageno80_FD_203155 | JGI IMG/M metagenome (GOLD analysis project Ga0307985, IMG submission 203155) | Marine microbial communities from Ellis Fjord, Antarctic Ocean - #80 | ecosystem: Environmental > Aquatic > Marine > Unclassified | place: Southern Ocean | collected 2014-10-09 | reverse complement strand
CTTGCCGCTCGATTGTCTAAGCCTAGCGCTTCTTGCTTCTCTAAGCTGATCACAATGACTGGTAAGCCGTCTGCGTCTGCCGATGGATATATTAACCAGCTTCTGGGGGAACGTCTTACAGGTAAGTCTGAGCCGCACTATCAGAATGAACACATGATAAGAGGCAACGAACTTGAGCCAGAAGCGAGGGCCGATTACGAATTCATCAGCGGAAACAAAGTAGATCAGTACGGTTTTATTCTTGATGATACCGAAAGTTATGGCTGTAGCCCGGATGGTCTTATCGGTGAAGATGGTGGTTTAGAAATCAAATGTCCTGCTCAAACTACCCAAGCTGGGTACTGGCGTGATCATCAATCTGGAGTAAAGAAATACTACCAACAGATTCAGGGATGCATGTGGGTAACAGGCAGAAAATGGTGGGACTTTTTTTCATTTCATCCTCGTATGCCTCACGTTCTAGTTCGCGTTAAACGCGATGACGAATACATCGAAAAACTATCTCAGCAAGTTTTGCTTGCTGTATCAACTATTGAAAAAGAAATAGGGAAACGTAAATGAGTATTACAGTGACGGGAAAATTAAACAAAACAGCTAATCAGTTCGTAGCTGGCGAAGGCAGAGGGTTTGGTGTTCGATTAGGCGTTCAATTTTACAATCGTGAAACACAACAAAAAGATTGGACAAATTATGAAGCCGCAGTTTTTGCCAACATTGGTAAGCAATCTGAGTTTTACGAGTCTGTTTTAGTTGAAGGCTCTATTATTGAGATTAGCGGATCAGGTTGTCAGATAAAAACGTGGGAAAGTAATAATGGGGCTGTCCACAGCATTTCTATACTTGACGCAAAGATTGGTTTTGTTTTTACCAATGAGCAAAGCGCGCCGAAACCTAACGGAAAATCACCTCAATCTATTCCTGCTCCTGCCGCTGATGAGCCTCCTTTTGACGATGACATTCCATTCTGAATAACCCGGTAAGGATATCGCTATGGAACAAATTCTTATAGATTTATTTTTAACCGCATTTGTATTAGCAATTACCATTGATATGTTTCAAATACTGAGGACGAAAAGATGACACAAGCAGAGAGAATTCTTGAACATTTGCAATCAGGGAAAGTGCTTAACAGGCTTAACAGTTGGTCTGACTTGGGGATATTAGAAGCCCCGGCAAGGGTTAGCGAATTACGAGCAATGGGGCATCCTATTAAGACTAAGCGCAGACAAGTTACGAATCGCTATGGAAACAAGGTAAGTATTGCAGAATGGTTTTATGCGAGCTAAAAAGTGAAAGGATGAATACAACGCCTGTAGAAAAGGGTGATGTATGAATTTAAAGGAGCTGTTGAACAATGTTAAAATATGTCACCATAAAAAAGTTCTCTGAATTTTCTGGCTATACTGATGATGCCGTTAGAACAAAAATTCGAGACAATGTGTTTCGGGAGGGGCTTGAATGGCATAAAGCGCCAGATGGCCGTAGCCTGATTGACCTTGAGGGATATGAATCATGGGTAGAGCGACAAAGTATAAAAACGTCTACATTGCTAGCAAAAGCAGTATCGAGATCAGGTTCACCTATCCCACGAAGTCCGATAGGCGCAAGGAGCGGATACAACTCCAGCCCACTCCCTATAACTTAAAAAAGACGTTTCATTTTCTTGTTAATGTCATTGATGCTATCGAGAAAGGAACCTTTGACTATAGTGTTAGCTTCCCTAATTCACCTAGAGCGCAGTTATTTAAAAATAACAATATTTTAGGTAACTGGCTTGAAGGATGGCGCACAAACCTTCCCCATCTAAAAGCATCCACACGCAATGACTATCGAAAAGTCATTACTGGGCAGATAAACAACGGGCCGTTTGGCCAGATTGCTTTTTCTAATTTGCGCTGGGAAGAAATAAAAGATTGGGCAATGTCAAAAGACGTTTCTATCAAGACCAGAAATAATTATATGAGTGTGCTTAGAACGGCCTTAGATGATGCTGTGGAGGACGGCCAGATAGCTTTTAACCCAATGATAGGGCGCAAACTAAAGCAAAGAAGTGTCCGTGTAAAGCTTGACCGAATAGACCCGTTTACATGGGAAGAAAGAGCCGCAATATTAAGGGCTGCGGAAGGTCAATTTGAGCATATGGTAAATTTTGGATTATGGACAGGCATGAGGCCAAGCGAAATTATTTCTTTAACTTGGCAAAAGGTGGATTGGATTAACAAGACAATTCGCGTTGATCAGGTGATGACTCAGTATTCAACAGAAGAGGAAGAACCAAAAACCTCTAGGTCAATTAGAGATGTTGAATTGCATGGCCCTGCTTTAGAGTCGCTGTTAGCCATGAAGAAATACACGTTTTTAGAAGACAGTTTTATTTTTCGCAACCCTTATAACGGCAAACAATGGAAAGGTGATAACCCTATACGCAAAAAATGGACAACAGTACTTAAAAAGGCGGGTGTCAGATACCGCTATCCGTATCAGATGCGGCACACCTATGCGAGTACGGCATTACAGGAAGGTGAAGACTTGGGTTACATCTCAGATCAGCTTGGTCATATCGACAAATCTTTTACTTTAAGAACCTATACACGATTCATTAAAGGCAATAATAGCGACAGAGGAAAGAAGCTAGAAGACGCATTTAAAAATGTGGCCAAAAATGTGGCCAAAGTCACCCTAAATAACCCCAGATAACCCCAAATGTGGCCAAACTAAAAATATAAGCCATTGATTTTATTATATATTTTGGTCGGGACGGCAGGATTTGAACCTGCGTGACGTATATATAAATCAATGACTTATGGCTTATGTGGCCAAAATGTGGCCTAAAAATGAACATAACTACCAATAAACCACCCCGGTCTAGTGGCAAGCTACCCCGGTCTAGTGGCAACCCCGGTCTATTAAACTATTTTGGTTTATTCGGGGTGTCTATTTTGACGCTTAAACCAATCCGAGGAGGATATTATGGGGCAAAAAAGAAACATGCCGTCAAAAGTTAAAATATTAAATTATTGGAAGGATAGGATTGATGAAGCTGTAGATATAAACCATTGTTTTGCGTGTTCTTCTTTAGATTCTCGCCTTCTTGATAGAGCGCACATATTAGCAAAGCAACTTGGTGGTGAAGACAGTGTCGAAAACCTACATATACTTTGCAAGCACTGTCATATATCTAGTGAGACTTTAAGCGGTGAGCAATATTGGCATTGGTTTAACGCTACTTCTGGAAGTTGGTTTGAGATTACCCTAGCTAGATGTGTGCCAGTAATAATGGCTCTATCGGGAATTTCATCACCAGACGAAGTACGAAAACATTTGATTAATCAAGATGCAACTAAGTTTGCTAGCTTGTTCGCACGTTTAGGCAAGGAGTAATCACCTATATGTAAGTACCCCGGTCTAGTGGCAAATTCGATCTGCACGAAATTACTTAGAAATAGTTACTTTGGTGCAGGTTTCTTTATCTTAGGCTTTTTCTTTGATTTTGGGTATTGTTTAGCTGACATACGACCACCTCGATCTATTCATTTGATTGCGCCAAAAAGCGATAATGCTGTGTACAGGGCTAAAGGCAATATTACTAAGCCGCCTGTACCCCATAGTAAGACCGACCAGAAAAGTGCTATGTTGGCTGCTTTCTTGTGCTTGCGAACACGCTCTTCCTTGTCTCTCGCCCGTTTACATTCCGACTGAAATTGTAGCCAGTCCTTGTACATGTCTGCTCGCCCTGCGTAGATCATGTATTCTTTAAGCCATTCCTCCTGCTCTTTAATCTTTTCAAGCTCCATAAAGCACTGAAGCTCTTCTTTGCCCCCACCTTTCTGAGCCTTCTTAACAATAACTGACTTATTGTCAAAGTACTGCGTGGCTTGAGCCGACACATCGTATAGTTCTTTGCCGTTTGATAATGCGCTTTTTATAATATTAAAGGCAGCATTAGCCGCAGCTATCTCAGCTAACATTACCTTTCCCTCTGCACGCCTTTGACCTTCTCCGCTGTTCGCATGGCTCCAATTCCCAGCATTCCCATTAACACCGTTGTCAGTAATGAGCTATCAATAGCGGGAACATCAACCCAGATGCTTATAATAGGCGCTATGATCGTTGAGTACATAAGCGCTAGCCCGGCAATCCAGCCGCAAAATGGCCTCCACCCTGCAACAAATAGGGATTTATGCGCCGCTTCTACAGCGTTGACTGCTAACTGCCCCTTAGATAGCTCTAAAGCATGTTTTTCGGACATTGTGGCAATCTCATGGGCCAATGCAGCCTTCTGATCTTTGTCCTCTATAAACTTGTCTAGTAAGCCTGTAACGGGGCCAATAAGTTTGTCAAACATAGTATCTTCCTTTAGGATTCTTCTTTGGCTGCTATTGCTGGTAACGGAGCGTCTTCCGTAATCCGGGTGGACAGGATGTCGTTAATTGCGGCTAATCTTTCTTTGCCTAGCTCTTTTTCTATCCATTTGACGATCATGCGGTCAGTAACATCTTCGGCCCGGATAAAGGATTTGCCAGCATGCTTTGCTGTAAACGTGCAATCACCATAGGTCTTATAATAACCGTGAGAGCTTGCCTTAAATGCTTTAAATGAAGCCGCAACAACAGCGCCTCTGTCATCGCTCGTTTTAGTAACAATTGCAATTTCTATAGACATAAGAATACCTCGATCTAGTAGTCACCTCGATCTAGTGGGTTAGATATTTAACAACTTTATTGGGTACAGGGACTGTAAAGGTCAGCCTAAGAATTACTGCTTGGCCTTACCTATATTTAAAGCAACAAGGTCTAATAGCTTCTGCGCCTTGCCCACCATATTATCGTCTTTCTTTGTTTCCGTTAGGGCAGCAATCAACGATGCTAAACTGATTACTGAAGTTATAATATTAAAATACTCTATCAGAACTGACATCATCACCAAGGCACTCCAGTAGATATAGCAGGAGCTTTAGAGTCCTCGATCTGTGCGGCTATAGAGGCTTCAATAGCGTCAGCATCTACGTCAGCCTGTACCCATCCAACAGCCTGAGCTTCTGTGATGTCTGCATAGGCTGTGTAGCCGTCAGCAGTGCTGTCAGGAGTGAAGCCACAAGTGCCATAGCTACTACCTGAGTGTGTTACAGCGTCAACTACTTCGCTGTCTGATGCCCGCCAATGTGCTACTACTACACCATCGTCTGATGTGTTGCGTTCTAGGGTTGAGATTGTCCAAGTTACTGCCATGATTAAATACCTTCTTCTAGTGAAGCGTTGTAGGCCGCCACCACTGCATCAGTATGCATAGCAGCACAGATGGCTTGGACTTCTGTAGATTCATTGCTGTAGTCATCTCCTGCTGTTACAACGTGCCTGTGGAATGAGCGTGATAACTCTACGCCATCCTCTTTGATGACTGTGGCTGTTCTTACCTGTACTGACTTAAAGTCACCTACGATTTCTATCTTATCTTCTACTGCTGTTTTAGTTAATGCCATTTGTACTTCTCCTGTCTGTGCCTACCGTCCGATAGGCGTATGGTTGTTAGTCGGTGAGGTAATGCCCTGAAACCATGAAATAACCCACACCCGCTGTATAACTAGGCACTGTTATGGTTCCATCGGTTAAAAAATAGCCAGTAGTGCTGTTTAAAGCAATGTAGCCAGAGGTTGCAGAGCCTGTACGGGTATTATGTGTTGTGTTAAACGTGGCATAATTTTGTGCGGTGTTTGAAGAGGTAAAGGGAAGTCCGCTGAAAGTTGCCGACACTGCCGAAAATGTTGCCGAACCCCCAGTGTAGTATTGGAAATAAACTTTGTTACCAACTTTTGTGTAATACCCCAGAACTTGAGGAGTGCCAGTAACGCCATTTATAGACATAGTAAAAGTACCCTCCTCATAGTCATCCAAGACCTCACTGGTCATTCCACCCGCGTTACCGTTGGCGCTGAAGTCTATGCCTTTGCCTGATGTGCCGATGACTAGGTTGTCTATGACAGTCAAGTTTCCTGCGGCTCTTATATTAGCTTCAAAGTTAAAACCCCCATTTGTATCAGTTTGAAAATAGGTAAATGAATCATTAGGCACTCCGACTTGAAAATACTTACCTGCACCTTCATGTCTAAGTCCATAAGTGCCTGTTGTACTACCATTCTCTACGGCCACAAGACCGCCAGATGTAATGCTAGAATTAAACGTAGCCGCACCTGCCGCTGACATATCAAGGGTGAGGGCTGTGATACCTACACCGCCATCGACACCTTCGATTTTTATATCTGCATCAGAACGAGCAGAATATATTTGTACATCAGAACCTGTATTGCGTACTTTGAAAAACTCAGTTCCTGCATCTTTAAAGAATACACTACCGCCATCAGCATCAAGGGTGATGTCTCCTGCGACATCAAGTGTTAATGAGCCGCTTGCATCTATCTCACTGCCGTCTATTGTAATGGTATCTACGACTACACCTGCGTTGGCTGTAACTGTGCCAGTAACGTCTAGCCCCGTCAGCGTACCGACCGATGTTATCGTTGGCTGTGCGGCTGCAAGAGCATCCTGCATAGCATTGTTTACTTTTGTAATTGCCATGAATTATTCTCCTGCTTCTAGTGTTGTTATTCTGGCTTCTAATTCTTGAATTGTTTTTACTAATAGTGGAACTAGCTTGCTGTGATCTATTCCTTGAGCATCTATTGCACGGCGTGTTCCCATAACGGCGGCTGTAATTTCTACCCCATCATCGTCTAAAACCGCTGGAGTAATTTCATAATCCTCATCCTTCATAGCGTCTTTAGTTCCACTAACTGCAATCGGAACAACTTCTTGAGCTTCATGCGCCATAAAGCCGTCTTGAGTTACACCTGTTCCATCTACAATAAAGTTAAACCTAGCTGGCTTTAGTTGCTTAAGGCGAGTTGTAGCATCCCACTCGTAGACTACGTTTTCTTTTAGTCTGTAGTCTGAAGATGTATTAAAAGTTATTGTGCTTGCACTAGCCACACGAATACTACCAGCAACGCCTGAGCCATTTACAGAAAACTGGAAGAGACGAGTGTCCTGACCAGAAGTCCATAGTCTGTTGACGTAGAAGTTTGACCAGCCACTTGCGGCATTTGTAACTGAAATTAGTGCGGAACCTATACTGCCTGTGTCGTTGACAAAGGCAACACCGCCACTACCAGAGGTTTGAGCATAGCCACTAGTATTGCCATATTGAGTAGTTATGTTTCCAGCTCCGTTTATGGCAACTTTGGTTGTTATTGACGCGGTTGCCCCTGCGGATACTGAAGCCGCGCTATTAAAGTGGAATCCGCCACCTGATTGCTGAAAGAATGAAGAGCCACCAGTGACTATAGCCTTAAAAGCGCCCGCTGAATCTCTATATAGATTGCTACTGACGTGCATATCGGCATTGCCGCTACCGCGACCATAAACTGCGCCACCAGTGCCGACTTGGAGTACATCACCGTCATGCGCTCCACCCGACCAGCCTGACTGTGGCACTACGCCAATACCCACGTTGCCTGATGCTACTATCAGGTCACCGTTTGCTAAGTTTAATCCCCCACCAGATGCAAATGTTGCTCTATCCGTACCATTGCCTTGGATTATTAAACCAACACCGCCACCCTGAACATTTATTTTCTCGTGGCTTATGCCTATGTAGTTTGACGCGTTGAATGCGGCTTTTAATTTAGGATTTGCATTGGCAACTGTAGCTGTAATAGTCGTACCAGAGATAGCCGCAGGGGTAGCCCCACCGATAACTGTGCCATCAATAGTGCCGCCATCGATGTCTGGGGTGTTGATGTCGGGGCTTGTCAGCGTTATCGAATCAGAGACACTGCCCGTTTTGATTTTTGTTAACGCCATGAATTATTCTCCTTCTAATTAAATTGCTGAGATGATGAAGGCGAGTAACTCACTATAGCGAACACCCATCCTAGTCTTTTCTTCGTTGGTTTCTTCATCAGTCCAAGTAGTGCTGATGAACATTGCGTAGTCACCTGCGTCTAAACCTTCAGCAGCAAATGCAGCCTGTAGGTCTTGAGCGATGATTCCAAAGTGTGTACGAGCTTCGTCACCCTTCTCAGCTACTGAGTCCTTCCAACGGAACTTACGCAGTAAACCTTTGCAGGCTACAGCGATACGTTGTTCAGCTTCGGATAGCTCTTCTATGTCTTGCTTTTCGTTACGGTCAGACGTTTGGATAGTGCCGTTAGTAGCGTAAATGTCGTCAAATCGGTAGCTTGATTGACCTAAATCAATCGTATTATCAGAAATTGATTGGTTTTTAACAGGGTTAATTTCTGATCCCCCAAAGTGTAATCCAGCAGTATTTCCCCCGCTTTGGATTTGAATATGCACACCACCCCTACTAGAAATAGTCCCAACAGTTGTGCCGTCTTTGCGGAAGACTGCTATGTCACCATCGTTAGACTGTCTGTTTAATACCAAACACTCCCCGCCACTTCTTGTTGCTTGAATCTTATTTCCGAATTTGGCAGTACCCCCACCACTACTCGTTATCCAAAAGTGTTGTGAATTATATTCGGGGTACACTGTCCAAACATTATCAGGATCGGGAGCCGTATTTGTGAAGGTAAGTTTAGAGGCCGTATTGTCTGCGCCTACGATATGTAAGCCACTTGAAGGGCTTGCAGTGCCTACACCAACGCGATTAGTTCCACCATCCACGAAGAGCATATTTGCATTGCCGTCAGACTCAACGCGGAAGTCAGCGTCAGCACCAAGCTCGTTGAAGACTGCTCCACCGTCTTGACTTAAAAGGCCAGATGATTCTATCTCTAAAAGAATTGAACCTGAAGCATTTGCTGTACCTGCTGTTCTACCATATATTTGAAATAAAGGGTTACCTGCTCTAGTGTCAAAATGTAACATTCCACCTTGATTAGCTTGTGTGTATGCACCACCAAATCTATTGCCTGAACCTTCGTTTACTCCTAAGTTTATAATGCCTGAATTTACTTCAGCAGATAGACCGCCAAAAAAACTTTGAGTTGCATTTCTTATTGCTAACGGCCCCTCAACTGTCACAGCCGAACCAAAAGTAGCCCCCGCGTTAAACGTAGCCGCACCTGCCGCTGACATATCAAAACGTAGAGCTTCAAAAGCTGATCCTCCGTCATTACCATAAATAACAATATCTTTATCACTGACTGGATTATAAATATAAAGGTCAGCACTTGACTGAAATAGTCTTCCAAACTCTGTACCTGTTGCCTGAAGCTGTATGTTTGCTCCAGTATCAAGAATAATATCTCCTGCAACGTCTAGTGTGAGATTGCCAGAAGACTGGTCTATCTCACTGCCGTCTATTGTAATGGTATCTACGACTACACCTGCGTTGGCTGTGATTTCTCCAGAGGCAGACAGCGTAGTGAAACTTCCCGCTGCTCCGGTAATAGCCCCACTGGTATTTATCACTACGTTATTCGCAAGCTTGTCTGTTGTTACAGCATCGTCTGCAAGTTTTACAGCAGTGACAGCACCATTCGCAATTTTTGCGGTTGTAACAGTCCCATCATCTGGAGTACCTGCCGAAAATACGACTGTCCTAGCCGCCATCACTTCTATCGCTGAACCGCTTGGCGGGGCTGTTGAAAAGGTCAATGTGCTACCGCTGACACTGAAATTTGACTTAGATTGGTAAACTCCAGATATAAAAACAGAGCATTGATTTTCAGTGGTCGGTGCTGCGCTTAAACTAAAGGCGGTTGTTGACCCATTGCCCGAAAATTGGTTAAGCAAAAAGTCAGTTGATTCTTGGACAGGTGCAACTGTCGCGGCAGTAATTTCTATCAAGCTGCCGTTGTCGGGCGCAGCACTAAAAGTAAGTGTTTGGCCTGACATTGAGTAAGCCGCTTTTACTTGATAAACGCCATCTATATACGCAAGCGTGTTTGATAAATCAGGACTGCTGCTTAGTGTATAGGCAGTTGTTGAGCCATTTCCGGTGAAGCTATTTACGCGAAGGTCTGCCGCTCCACCTCCGATTTCTCCCCATTCTGTGGAGTAGCCTTCAAACTTATCTTCAGTCGTGTTGTACCTGAACATTCCGCTTACGCCACTGGGACGTTGACCCGTTGTCCCTTTAGACATTGTAACGGCTGACGTTTCATTAACGATTAACGCACCAGTCATTGTGCCGCCGGATTTCGGCAGGGCAGCATTAGCTGTTGTAGTTGTACTCGTTAAAACTGCATCTCGCGTACCTACGTCTACGCCATCAAACGTGCTATTAGTCGTAATGGCTCCGGTCATTGCTCCACCCGCTTTAGGCAGGGCGGCATCAGCAGTTACACCATCAGCCGCAACATCACGGCCATCAAATGTAGAGTTAGTGGTTATGGCTCCGGTCATCGCGCCGCCAGCTTTTGGTAGCGCTGCATTGGCGGCGGTTGTCGTGCTAGAAAGAACGCTGTCCCGCGCACCTACGTCTACGCCGTCAAATGTAGAATTGGTTGTGATGGCTCCAGTTACTGCTCCTCCCGCTTTCGGTAAAGCGGCATTTGCAGTTGTTGTTGTGCTTGTTAATACTGCATCTCGCGCTCCAACATCTACACCGTCAAAAGTAGAGTTAGTCGTGATTGCCCCGGTCATTGCTCCACCAGCTTTTGGTAAAGCGGCATCTGCTGTAACGCCGTCAGCAGCCACATCACGACCATCAATAGTGCTATTAGTCGTTATTGCTCCGGTAAATGCTGCACCATCTAATTCTGCTTTATCGGCATTTAGATTGGAAAAGTTAGCATCAACTTCTGTATTAGTTAACGGGCTACCTTTCCCAGAACGGGTAACAATAGTTGCCATCTATGTATCTCCAAAAAACGGGTATAAAAAAGCCCCAATTAAGGGGCTACGAAATTTCTTTGCTTTACGATGCTGTTAAAGTAATAGTCCAAGTGATTGACATCGTGTCATCAGCACCTTTATTGACTACTGCAAACACAGTACGACAAAGCATAGTTCCGCTTGAAGCTGCGTTAAATATACCTGCTTCAGTAACCGCTCCAGTGCCTTCGCCAGCTTCAAAGCTAGAAACGTAAGCAATGGTATTGGCTGATGCGGTAGCGCTGTCTAACGCTTCTCTTGACCCTAAGATAGACACTAAGTCGGTCTGTCCAGCGGCTGCTGCTGTAGTGCTTGAGCCAACAGCCATGTGAGACATTACGGCGGCTGATGCTGCTGACATTCTTGAGCAGATATAAGTCAGTCCAGCAGTAACAACAAGATTGTTAATTTCACGGCTTTCTTTAACATTGCCATTTTTGTCTTTTAGTACAATTGCAACATCACCGCGTAGTTTTAAGTTATCGTTAATCATTTATGTATCTCCAAAAAGAACCACCTTTATTGGCGGCTTGTGAACAGGTTAAGGGTTAGAAAGTCCTAGCATCTCCTACATAATCATCTGCAAAATAGTCAAAGGAACAATATCCTTGATTTCTAATAGACCCTGCATCAGTTACAGCAGAACTATCACCAAGAATTGTGGTTCTAAGTATGACAAGAGAATCAGAAAATGTAGCTAAATCAGATCGAACCTTAACAAAGGTAATATCTTGATCATCTTCAATAGTTGCCTCGCCATCTAAGTCATCAGTTACCCCAGTATCTTCGTTAATGAACTTATGGAAGTTTCTAAATAGGGTGTCAGAAAAAGCTGAAACGTCATTGTGTACACTGCCAATATTTAGCAGCGCTGCGTCACTAGTTGATGAGGCGTTATTAAATACTTTACCCGGAGTTAAAAGAGCGGAATCGGCTACTATCGAGCTATCACTAAACCCGGTGGCGAATGCCTTAGTTGCATTGTCGGTAGTAACATAACTGTCAGCCAGTGTTTTGGCATACGCTAATACAGCTTGATCACTTGATACTGTTGTTTCAGTAATCAGTTTTGCAAACGCCATAACTTGAGCATCTGATATAGCAGTATCATCAGCCAATATCTTACTTAACGCTAATACGCTAACGTCTGTAATTAATGAGCCATCAGATAAAACTTTAATTGCTGCTAGTATATGAGCATCTGTTACGTTTGATAGATCACTAGGTTGCTTACTAACTGATTTAATTTGTTGGTCAGTTAATACTGGCGTATCAAATAAGTTCTTAAATATTGATTTAATTGTTACATCAGCAGTAGAGAAAGCATCAGTTACTATCTGATAGATAAGAAAATCACCAATTACTATTCTTGCAACCGCTTTCCAATAGACTATTTTTGCAACAGCTTTCTTAAAACCTATTTTAGCAACAGCTTTCTTGAAGACTACCTTTGCCTTCATTAGAAATCATTCCTGAGATAAAACTCTAATATCTTATAGACTGTTTCGATCTTTCCGCTTTGCTGAGTGATTTCAATCTCGCCTTCATAGTATCCTTCATTGTGATGCAGTTGAGTGCCAGAAAACGTAAATATAGCAACCCCATCGGCATAATTACTACCTTCGTCTAAAGCAACTAGCTCAAACAATATATTTGTTGTGTCTTTTTTGCGGAACTTTAACTTGCATGTACCGTTAAGAAAGCTAATGGCAGAACCATCATTTTCTCTTGTTAGGTAGGCTTGTATCTGCGGTGCAGTATCTTTTTTAACAAGAGTGTATATATCAGTCATTTAGTTCTCCGGCTGCGTAGGCCAAGTAATGTCTTCAAGTGATGTAGCGTCAGAATACGTTGCGGGAATATCTCTTAGTAATTGCCTATAACTTACCCATTCAGATTTCTTAGCGTCCGTTAAGGGGCTGTCTGCGGATTGCGTCCAATCTGTTATAGATATTTTATTATTTCGCTCAAGCCTAATGTAAGCTGAAAACCTGCCAGCGTTAAATACCCACGCATTATCAATCCAATCTTCCCACTCTGTAGTCCGATAAGACCGGGAATGCCATGCATTATTAATATAATATTTAGTTTGTATTAGGTTTTGAGCATCGGCATCGTGAGAAACCTGAACCGCAGTTAATTCATTATAAATTTGACCCTCAACATAGTCGGAATCAGAGCCTGAAGAAACAACGTGCTGCACCTCACCATTGGCTGCAATTAGTGCGTACTGAAACATCTAGCTCTCCTAATTTGTGTCATAGACAATCATGTATGGAAGCATTGCAGACGATGAAACTTCTGACCCACCCATAAATGTTTTATTGGTTACTAGGATGTATGGTGCTGAAGCAGCAGCATAAAATGAATAACCTAATGCTAGCGACCAACTAGGGAATACAAACGCTTGAGGTATTGCAGCAAACATTGTGCTGTTAACGACTGCATATATCTTTGTAAACGCTAGAGAAGATGGCGGGGTATATGTAAATGTCTGGCCGCTAGTAAGATTTCCTTGCGCTAATATTCTTACGCTAGTAGACCTTGTAGCCGAAAACAATATGGTGCTTCCATTGGTGCTGTATACGTCCAATCCCATCTCGCCAGAACTAGGCGCTGATATGTTACCTGCTTGCGTTTTAAGTAGCGCCGTAACGATACCCGCCGTATTTGCATACAAATAACTAAACCCAGCGTCTTGGGCATACTTTGACCCATAGAATACTTCTTGATTATTAATTGGCTGACCTATACCAATATAAGTAGCGCCAGATAACGGGCTGTTAGCGGCCCTCGCTAGGACTAAATCACCAGTTGCAAAGTTGCTAGGCGGGTACGTCATCGCAGAATATGCAGTGGTAGTTACGTTTGAAATAAAGGTATTTGGCGCAATTTCTGTGCTATCAATTTGGACGCGCCCATCTTGATTTAATACTTGCAATCCATAAGCCATCTTTAAGTCCTAAAAACATAGTAATCTACAGTTTTTCCTGACCCTACATACAAACGTAAGTTATTCGTTTGCTTTGCGTATGACACATTTGGGGTTGCGTTGTACTGAAAGATAAACGGTATATCGCCCAAGGCTACCGTCCAAGTATCATTGTTTGCCATACCTGCAATTGTGACATCTGCATAGTTACTAGAGTTACCCGTTACCGTCCCGGCAGCTACAAATCGAATTAAACGATCTGTATAACTAATAATCTTTGTGCCTGAAGCGTTAAATACCTCTAAGCCGTAAGACATTAGGAAAGGTTCCCAAGTTTGATTCTAGGTGCGGATAAACTGCCGTCATATATCTCTATCTTATCGTGCAGTATTTTTATTCGTGAACCGCTAGCAGCAGATTGCATATTAAATCCGCTTTGCGTAGTACCTGATATATTTACCAACGCAACATTTAATGTACCGGTTTTAACTAGACCGCCATTTATAGTCGTAATTTCGCCTGACGCATCTGCAAGCTCACTATTAAGATTAGAAAACGTGACTAGGCCATCAAATTGTAGAGATGAAAATGGTGATGAAAACGTAAGTGTTTGCGAACCGTTTAATGTTGCTTCGGTAATTAGGTAACTGACTGCCCAATAATGAGCATCGCCACCAGTTACGTTTGGTGGAGTCTTTGACCAGTTAGATGTTAATCCACTAAATGCACCGGTACTAAAGTTGTATGATGAGGCGCTAGGCGTTGATGGTGCAGAACCAGCAGACAAAGAATAATATAAATACCCAGCGGTGCTTCTTGGGCCAGCCGCACCATTTGAACCATTTGAACCATTTGAGCCGTCAGTGCCGTCAGTGCCGTTACTTCCATTACTTCCATTAGTGCCATTAGTGCCATTAATAGCTGCCGCATTAGTTGTTGCGTTAACTATGCCGCTAAAAGCTGACTTGTTGGCACTGTAATCGACTGCTTTTAACTTATAATAAAATG
>Ga0307985_10001187_pt1 | contig 14810 bp, 19 predicted proteins | sample EllFjometageno80_FD_203155 | JGI IMG/M metagenome (GOLD analysis project Ga0307985, IMG submission 203155) | Marine microbial communities from Ellis Fjord, Antarctic Ocean - #80 | ecosystem: Environmental > Aquatic > Marine > Unclassified | place: Southern Ocean | collected 2014-10-09 | reverse complement strand
TATCTTTCACTGCTGGATGACGAGGTTTATACCTTACATTCCATCCAGCATTCTGTAGTATAGAGATATCTGTTCTACCACCAGCACTGGTTCTTCGCTGAACACCAGCAGGGTCAGGGAAGCAAGTAACTGAATGCTTCGGATATCTTCGCTTAACTTCTTGGATCATCTCATCCGTATTTGATGACCATAAGCATACTTCGTCAATCACATGGAGTCCCGTTGCTGTCGGAACAACAATCAATGTAGCCATAGGACTTACATTAAAATCGGTCATCACATATATACTCTTCAATTCATTTACAAAGCCAGTATACTTCTTTACATTGTTCTCTGGCTTGAACGAGTAATATACCACATTTGTCGCAGTGGTGAAGGACGCTAAATATTCCTGAGAAAAGGTTTTCAAATCCAAATCTCTCTTCGCTGCCTCTACTTCTTCTTCTGGTACATTGCCGCCTTCTAAAGTAGTGAAACTCCATGCTCCCCAATTATCATCAGTCATCGCCATATCATACAGGTCTTTGAAGTGGTTACCTACACCTTTTGGTGTTCCTAGCATCAACGCACTACCTGGTGGTGTTTCCGCCGATAATGTAGGTCTTAATACTTCTGTCCACGCTTCTGGCTTAATATCCGCAAATTCATCTATACAAATAAATGAAACCCCCATTCCGCGTAATGAGTCCGGGTTGTCTGCTCCTCTTAACATTATAATACTACCGTTAACCAATTGTATCTCAAGTCTGGACTCATTAATCTTCTCTACCCAATTCAATTCTAATAACTTCTTCTTCAATGGTAGCCAAACTATATTCCGACACATCTGGTATGTGGGCGCAACATACATCACTTTCTTTCCAGGTATACGAGCAAATTTTGCTAACTCACGCACTGCCAATACACTTTTTCCAAAGCGTCTCCCTGCCGACACCACACGGAACCTTTTTCCGCTATCTGCTATCTTCTGTTGTGCGTTAGTGAGTGGCATTAAATACCAACATCATCATTCCAAGGCAATATCTTCGCATCGGATTCGCTTAATGGAACATCTGTCTGGTTTAACCAATTCTTACCTAACCAAATAAGTAGAGTAGGATTGCCCGACATTGCCACTTCCATCTGTTTTCTTCTCAAAGCAAGTTTGCCATTGGCTTTACCTTGCTCTATAATATCACTATGCCATTTAACTAATGTTCTAAAGTCGTAGCCCATAATGAAGCCCATCTCTTTTGGTGAACATTGTATAGACGCTAGTTTAGTTAACAACTCTAACTGTTCTTCTGTTAACTTTAATTCTGGTCTTCCTGCTTTGCCTCTTTCTTTAACTTCTTCTTCTTTCTTTTTCATTTCTCTCTCCCATTGTTTGCCCTGTTGGTCAGGTATTTACATCAAATAATTAGCAGCCGCTGAGGCTACAATCATAACCATAATAGACCATAATCTAAGGTCTATTCTATCTACTTTCTTATCAATCTTTGCCATATCTTGTTCTATATGCTTCAAGTGATTGTTCTTAATTGTCTTAATATCTTGTTGGATGACTTTGATATCAATCGTATTCTGTTGGACTTTTAATTCCGTGTCGTTTGCTTCAATCATATGAACTTTCCTTTTAGCGTCTAAATCAATCATCCTAGATCTACCCAAGTTGTGCCGTTATGTCCTCTGAACTTACTTGTGGCTGTGTTGAAGTAAGTATCACCTGCTTCACCTGTTGGGTCTGCTGATGCTTTGTATTGTTTCGTTATCTTAGTGAATGTTGTTCTATCTTCTGCCAAGTCCATTAGTGTTGATGTGGTATCAGTGCCATCATTTCTTAACTGAACTTTAGCAGTTGGTGTGCCTGTTTCAGCACCATCATATGTGAGATACAATCCACTTAATTGTGTGGTACCAGAGTTACGAGGGGTGTCTGTAATTCTTATTTCTTTTGTTGCTTGAGCAAAATTCTTGTTAACAGTGAATGTGTTTAGTCCGCCTTGCTCAACATTGCCAATTCTCTCACCAGTTGTTAATGTGTATTCGCCGTGATAATCTGTTACACTGGCTGAACCTGCTGAACCACCTGTTGTTACTTCAGTAATCTTACATAAGTTTGCGGCTACTTGTAATGCGTCACCATTCTGTGCTTTAATGACGAACGATGCGTTGAGTCCGTGACCACTCAAGTTATTGTTTTCACTACTATGATCCCAGTTTAACTGGTTGTTTAGTGTGATAGGGTTCTTACTATCACCCACTGATGTTGTTTTAGTATATGCTGTAACACCACTATCATCTGCTTGTAGCCTTTGTTCGCCATTAGTATACAATTCAACTTTCTTACCTTTTAATCTAATTGGCTTAAAGCCGTATCCTATTCCATCTGACCAGTTTGTTCCATTTGCGTCATCACGGGCTTCAATGTTAAAGCCACCATTAGCACCAAATACTTTCATATCTATAGAGATAGCATCTTGGTCACCGTAATTCTTGTTTAAGACTAGTCCGTAATCACCGCCATAAGTTTGTCCAGTGCCACCTACATTCGTTCTTGGTTTAGTGTTATTGGGGTCTAATGTAATACCGAACTGATAATGGTCATTATTAACATCGTCTTGTTGTCCGTGTATTGCTACTGTATCATCGTTACTGTCTTTAAGCATCAACTGTATTTTGCCAAAGCCTGTATTGGTCATTGCTAATTCTAACAATGGGTCAGTCAATGCCGATGATGCGCCTGTAATAACACCCTTTGTTGAGTTTATCAAATCAGCAGTTATGTTAAGTCCTTCGCCTTGATAACCAACGCCAGTTAGGGTCGTATCAACACCAGCGGCATTAGTAATCTTAACACCCGATGCGGCACCCAAATAAAGAGTTGGGGAGTCAACTATAAAATAACCTGTGCCATCTTTAGCAGTCATTACCAAGTTTTGATTTGTTCCACTTGCTTTAATCTGACCAAAGTTTTCGCCCCACTGACTGTATGACTTAACTTCCAGTCCAGCAAGGTTAACTTTACCTGTTCCGTTAGGGAGTATAGATAAGTCACCATTCGTATTTGATACAGTGATACTACTCTCATCTATCTTAACAGCACCACTTAATGGACCAACATAAAGGTCACTAGTGTCTAAGTGTGTGAATCCTGTGCCGTTCGTTGTTACAGTTAAGTTCTGGTTTATTCCAGTTGCGTTGATTGTTCCGTTACCGATGTCGAAGTCATCAATCTCAATATGGTCAACTACATCTAATGTGCCTCTGATGTTAACCGTGGCCGTGTTGTTTGATGGACCAAGATTAACAGTCGTATCGTTAATCTGTGTTGTGTTACCAGCAGAAGACATCGTAATTGTGCCCGTTGTTCCAGCACCACCAGCGTTAATATTTAAGTTTTGATCATCATCTGTTGTAATATCAATCTGTCCTGATGCTGCGGAACCTAATACTTTATGACCGTCAATATATAATGAACCAGGTCCAAGATAGAGTGAGTGCCATCTGTTCGTTGATGAACCAAGACTACCAGTATTATCACTCTTAGGCATAACACTACCCGCTACAAGACTGGCTGCTGTTAATGTGCCATAGATATCTGCGTCACTATCTGTATTCAGTGGTCCCATTATCTCTACACCACCAGCATAGTTTTGATTAAGACTACTAGCATAATCCGAACCATCTAATACAATACCACCAAACAACCCTGATTGTCCAGCACCACCAGTATATGATGACGATATTCCACCTTTAATAATAAGTTTGTAATTATCAGTGTTGTTGCCACGATAAATCTGTGCGTGTGTGGAGTGTATATCTGCCCAATTAACAAGACCAGAAGCAAGATTATAGTTTGTTGCGGCAGGGAATCCAATTCCTGAAGAAGATATTTGTCCGAATGTTACAGCCGCGTCTATCGTTACTCCACTAAGAGAGCCACCCGTAATCTGTGCGTCAGCAGTCGTCATTGTGTTGAATGTGGCATTTGCTGATGTAGTAGCACCAATTGTAGTGCCGTCTATTGCGCCACCATCAATATTAACTGATGGCGAAATCAATGATGTTGCTGTTAATGTGCCAATCGTTCCCGAAGTCGCGTTCGCTACTGTGAATGTGCCTGCTCTTGGGTTACTTCCGCCGATAGCACTGCCATCAATAGAGCCACCACTACTAACCACACTACCAGTGTTGATAGAGCCGAAGAATGCGTTCTGGAATCGTTGAGTATTGCTACCCAGTGTAATCGTATTATCTTCCGCAATAAGGTCAGACTTTAATATTATTGTGCCTGCGCCTGTCGCGGATAATGTATCTGTAGCAACATCAGTCACACTAAGATTGGATGTGTTAACATCGGTAGCGTTAACTGTTGTTAGGTTACCCGTTGTCGCTCCAACTGTTGTCGCGTCTACTGTTGTGAATGTGCCTGCGGCTGATGTTGCTCCACCAATAACATTATTGTTAATTGTTCCGCCACTAATATAAGCATTATCTGCCGTCATTGATGTGAATGTGCCTGCGGCTGATGTTGTTGAACCAATCGTTGTGCCATCTATTGTGCCACCATCAATATCCACTGTGTCTAAATCACTTGATAATGAGTTAACTTGTGATGCTGATATCGTATGAACGCTGATAGTATTAGCATCAATTCCCAACGCACCCAAGTTACCTAATCCAGTGGAATACCTTGGCTCCCATCTGTCTAATGTTTCGTTCCATATAAATTGCGCGTCAGGACTAGTACCACGCTCAATCGTAATACCACCATCACTCGTTGGTGTGCCTGTATGATTTGAGTTAAGGACAATATTGTTATCTGCTAAGTTTATTGTTTCAGTGTTAACAGTCGTTGTCGTGCCACTAATAGTTAAGTTACCGGATAATACAGTATCGCCAGTTACGACTAAATCTCCGCCCACTGAAGCATCATCAGTTACAGTTAAATCATTTGATACATTAACATCACCAGCATTAACTGTTCCAACATTAGCCGTAGTAATTCCTGCTGTAGTAATTGTCGCTGTTGTTGAGTTTAATACTGGAAGAGTTGCTGATTGTCCTGTTGCTTGAGTTAAGTCACCATTTAATGTGGTTGTCCCTGATACTCCAAGAGTTGCTGTAATATCAACATCACCCGTTACATTCACATCACCAGTTGCCGTTACATTTGTTGTATTAACATCGGTTGAGTTAACTGTTACTATATTGCCAGTTGTTGAGTTAACTGTTACTATATCACCAACAGTTGTTGTGCTTAACGCATTGGTTAAGTTTGTTGTGTTAACATCAGTTGAGTTAATCGTTGTGATGTTACCTGTCGTTGCGTTGGTTGTTACTATAGTGCCGGTGGTAGACTGAACATCACTTGCGTTAACAGTTGTAATGTTACCAGTTGTTGCGTTTGCTGTTGTGAATGAACCAACAACAGGAGTAGTTGCGCCGATTATTGTATCGTCTATTGTTCCGTTGTTAATATCTACAGTAGTAGCAATCAAGTTAGTTGTTGTAATTGCGGCAGGAGTAGTAGCACCAATAACTGTATCGTCAATTGTTCCGTTGTTGATATCTACTGTGGTGGCTACTAACGCTGTAGTTGTAACTGTATTTGGCACAGTGCCACCAATCACTGTATTGTCTATTGTGCCAGCGTTAATATCAGCCGTCGTTGTTACTAATGAGGCTGCTGTGATCAAGTTAACATTATCCAAGTCTTGGTTGTTAACATCTAAATCAGTTATGAGTTTTGCTTTACTAAGGTCAACTGTTGAACCAACCATCTTAATATTGGCAGTTGTATCACTAAGGGCAGCAATAGTGAAGTCATCTGGTATACTAATACCCGCATCGGGTAGTCTAAATCCAATCTCTTGGTTAGTGTTTTGAACAGCAATCTCAATAGTCGGTGATGCCTTTAGACTTCTAAGAGTGAATATACTTCCTGCTTGCCCTGCTAATACACCTTCACCAGTGCCAACATTACTAATATCAATAGCAACATCAACAATAGAGGTTTCTACTGTTGCTATTTCATTTGGTACACTGACTGTCGTTGCTGTGTTACTATCGTCCGTAATCGTTATGTTATAAAGAGTAGACGCATTTACTGTTACTGACTTAATTTCACCTGCCATAATGGTCTCCTTATCGTGTTACATTTGCGGTTACATTTACAAACCCTTCAAGGATCCTAACGATATCACCATTTGCCTGTGTTAATTCTACATCATACACGCATTGTTGTGCTGGCACTAAAGCGGAATCAGCAGAAGGCATCTTCCAAGAACATATGCCTGCTACAGCGTCCACAATAACAAATACAAACTCGCCAGCAATCGTGTTGCTTTGCGCAGTTGTTCTTATTTGTCCTGCTAATGAGTTGCCTGTTAAGTCTAATGGATCACCCACATCATCCTTAATCACTATTGTTCGGTTGAATGTTGCCCCTTGAGCAAAGTCAAAATCATATTTACCAGCCATTTGTGTCTCCTAAAATATCATATTAAATAATTGGAGACCGAGCCAAGTTATGCCTGCTACATATACAAATGATAATAATCCATTAGTCAATGCTACCATTCTAACTAATAGGGCGTCTAATTCTTTGCTCATTGGTGTTCTCCTGATATACTTATTTATCTGTTTGGGATTGCTGTTATCTGTGTGTTTAACTCTAAATACAATACAGGCGGTCGCTTGCCTGTAGATGTAGTTTTTGATAGGGACTTTAAGTTTCTTAACCTTTCTTTCTGTCCCCATCATTTCAAATAAGATGATTAGCCTTACTAATCGTGCGATAGATCAATGTTCTACCACAACCATACTTCTTCGCTAATATCTCTACTATTCCTTTGGTACCTTCAAGTGCTAAGTATTCCTCTTTAACTGCTAATAACTTTTCATCAGTATCAAACTGAGCACCTGTGCCTCTTAGTCTATAGTTTCTATTCATAACTTCCGTATGAGTTTGGCATATGATATGATCAGGATTGCCACATAACTTATTGTTACAAGTATTGCCGACACGACTTTTGAAGTCTATATCTGGGAATAAATTCAACTCTATCGCTAATATCCTTTGAATAGTTTTCATCTTCTTACCGTGACGACAGAAACCATATCCCTGACGATGAACAGCACCTTGCCATATATGGCATCCTGACGCATCTTCTTTACAACGCGACCTAATTAACTCTACATAATCTGTTATCATAATTCTTTACCTACTGTTATTGTAATAATATTTATCATTCTATTAAATGTGCTTCCACTGAGCGTTGTTAACGATACGGCTTACTTGAGCCTGACTGATGCCATATGTTTCGCCTAATCGCCACTGAGCAATGCCTGTCTTCTTTAGTCGTCTAATCTCTCGGCATTGTTCTTCGTTAATGGTTGCTATCTTGCCGTGCCTATTGCGTATGAGCATATCGTGTGTATTCTCACTAGGCGTACCTGTTCGTAAGTGTTTAGGGTTACAGCAACTTGGATTGTCGCAACTATGAAGGACATATAATCCATCAATATTAACACCTTCTAATTGGAGTGCTAATCGGTGAACATAGATCTTACCGGTGGTGTTTATTCTAGTGATGCCATAACCGTAATCATTCTTTGCCATACTCCATTCCAAACAATCCCCATTGGGGATCAGTAAGTCATAAAAATCTTGTTTAGTGAAGTTTTTCTTCATAAGGTATCTCCTATACCAAAGGTATACTTATCATCAGGGAAGTATGAGTTATAATCCATAGTAGAGGATGATGGAGTGATTAACTCTTTTAAGTCCCAGTAACGATATCTTTCTTCTCTAGGACGAGGATTGTCCTTGATGTAGTCAGTGATAAATCTAATGGCAGCATCAAGTGTATCATCGTTCTCTTTAACCTTATCCTGAACAAGATGATTGTTATATACATTCCAAAATTCTAATGCGTGTTTGAGTGTCCTAGGGAAGTCGTCAAAGACAAAGCAATATTCAGCAAACTTAACATCTAAATTATTCATAAGTCACCAATACAAGAATGCCGCATCGTTGCGCATCCATAACAATCACAAGGATTATGATTAGCCTTTGCTATTGTTGCCGCATACAATCGTTTCTGTTCGGCTGCTTTCTGTTCTTCAAGGTGACGAGATATTTCTCTATCTCTTAATTGGTTGAACTTCTCTTGGGTTAATATCATAATATTCTTCCTATTTGATTATAATAAGGGGCATATTTCAGCCCCTCTTTAATTAACTGTTTAACCAGGCTTCTGTTCTTTCAGTTGATTTAACGATATCGTCAATCTGTGTTTGAACTTTAGCAGGTGTTACTTCTTTATCGTGCCAAAATTGGAGTGCTAACTCTTCAAGGCTGTCTGCGATAGTGTATCCCATCTGCCCTTTGCCACCTATACTCTCAACTGCGTTTGTTAATTCACCTATTGCGTTAATTAAATCGTTTGCTTGTGCTTCAGTCATAATATTCTTCCTATTTGATTAAAAAGAGACTAAGTTTTCTCAATCTCTATACATATTATACCATACTATTAAGCATAAGTCAAGTAATTAACCTTTTTATTTGATAAAGAGCAATAATAAATAATATTATACCCAGCGTAACTTAACTTTATAATTTTCAAGGTATACTGAGCCGATGCTTTGGTTGAACTTTTCATCCCATTGTATCATCCAGTTGAGGTAGTTGTTGAAGCGTCTACATTGGGCTTCGTTGAAGTCAGCGAGTAGGTTACCTGGTCCTGGGAATGCTGTATAGATCTTCTCATTCATCATATCAAATATTTCGTAATGAGTATACCATCCTGTTGTTCTTGCTTTGCCAGTAACTCCATCAGTTACTTTGTGGCTTAATGTAGGACTAGATAGGACTTTTTGTTTTGCTTGTCCTTTCTTCATTCGTTTCTTAATGGGTTGATACTTGAGTGATTGGTGTATGAAGTCTTTGAAGTTTGTAGTACCACTGAGGTGGAAGTAATCATTCCAATAGTCTGCTATTTGAGCGATACTGGACTGGTAGTGTTTATGGAGTTTCTTGTTCTCAGGATGGTCACAACGCATTCGTGTTGATATCTTGTCGTGTCCATTGCCGTGAGGATTATCGTAAGGTAGTCGTGTTGCTTCTATGATTATCATACTGACTCCACTAGGTTACAAGACCATTGCTCTTGGATAGTTAGTTTATCATACTGCCAATATTCGTTTGATAGACTAGCAATGCTTCTAGGAATATCATCTCTGTTGATAGAGGTAGACCAGTATTCTGTTTTTTGCGTTCCGTCACTGAGGACATAATCAATCTTCCATTTACCATATTTTCTAAGATACATCGCATATGGCATAACATACTGTGCCATATGCGCAACTGCGTCGTATATCTCTTCTTTAGTGCCACTTTCTAAATCTATGGTATTCATTATGCCACCTCTTCAGCAATTTCATAAGTTACACTATCTTCCCACGCTTGGCATTTAAGGTCATTCCACAAATCTTCATCAGCGTTGAGTAATTCCGCAACTTTCCAAGCAGCCAGTAATACAATAGGCTCTATACTGTTTTCATTATCATAGTCTTCATTATCATTTGGAGCACCAACACAGAACTCTAATTTAAGTCCACCATAATAATCGGCATCACTGAACTGAACACTAATATCAAAGTCAGTTAGTTTCATAGTTGCGGTGTAATCAATCATATCTAGGTTATCTTCATCTTCGTCATCCCAATGATGAGCAGGGAATGATACTGATACATCACTTAATTTTGCTTTACACCATTTACTGAATGATTGGTTAAGGCTCTCAAACATTAGGTCATTATCAATGACGGTCTCTAACATATTGCCGTCATCATCTATTTCTCCTTCTTCCCAGGCAGCGACTAACAGACTTTGTGTGCGTCCTACGATATCAACATATAATGCCATAGATTGGTCTTGGTCTATCTCAAAGTTATTCATAATAATTCCTTCCTATTTGATTTAATTAACTTCTTTATTTCTTAATACTATTATAACACGGTTTCTTTATAAGTCAAGTTTTTGCGCTAAATTGCTAATAGATAATTGTTAGCACATAACCACATAATATGTTTATCTCTAGGATAATCATCCATCTTATCAAGTGCTACGATTATTCCTTCTTGGTCTTTCTTGCCACCAATCTTATTGGTTAACTTATAATCTCTATCATCTACATCGTTTTTGTAATTCATAATCTTTTCCTATTTGATTTAATTAACTTCTTTTCTCATTTCTTAATACTATTATATCACAGATCCTATACCTGTCAAGTTTTGAACATTCTATTATACATTAAGTTTCTATGGTACGAGTTGAAGCATTTCTTATACTTTACTTCAACTTTGCCATAGTTTCTAAAGCCGCCGTCAATTCTATTATTCTTTTCATCTAGTAATACAATAAAGTAACGAGGGAATAATGCTTGAATACGGTTATGGTCGTCCCATACAGCATTGTAACTGCTATTAGCCCATACTGTGTCTATTAGTTTGCCTTTGAGACTTAGGTTATCGTTACAGAATACATTTGATATTCTATTGCCATAACCTCTTGCTAGTAGGCTAAGAATGAATAAGGTATCTTCGCCGTATCTTACTACAGTAGTAGGTAGATCATCTAACACATCGCTGAAGTCTGGACCATTATAAAAGCCGAAACTCGTCATTGCCGCATTTGAGCAATACTCTCTGGAGTCAGGTGCGAACTCTATATGAGCAGGACTACAGAAACTAACTTTAGGGTCATCTAGCCATTGGTCAAATAACTGGAACATATCCATCATATCATCATCAGTTGCTTTGCGTTTTGATTTCTCCATATTAGGTTCTTGGTTCCAATACTTTGCGTTGCGTCTAATCATTATGATATCGTCATCAACCATACAATATTTCATAGTGCGACCTGCTTTATGAATAATGTCTCTTGTCTTTGCTAGACACAGATGATCTTTATCGTTTAATTCACTAGGCAATACAAGATAGTCACAGTCGTATGTGTATTGGTCTCTTTCCCATTCTTGTACCACGAGCGTAACACGACCCTTTAATTCATCAGGCAATGAGTTGTATGTAATTTGATCATTGGGTCTATTAACTGTTGGTATAAATATTCTTTCTATCATTTCAATACACCGTTCTACTATATTCTGGTAGTTTATAATATAATCGTTTCATATACACTTCGTTTCTTTCACTATGGAATACAATACGCTCTAATTCTTTTCTGCCAATATAACACTGGAATACTCCCGACACTTTCCACTCAGCATAATGAGTTTTGCTATCTAATACCGTTATATCGCGTAATCTTACTCTAATCTTTTTCTTCTTACTCATAGTCTTCTCTTGTATCTATTTATACTACCATTATACACTATCTATTTATCAAAGTCAAGTAATAGAGCAAAAAAAAGAGCCCGTAGGCTCTTTAGTGATACTCGTTTCAGTCTATGCCATTAGCACGCCGCCAGTAGCAAGAAACTGATCATAAGCAACTTTATTGATCCTGTATTGCTTATCACCGCTAACATTTAATGTTCCAGTTTCTTCTATTATGCCAGAAGCAAGTCCACTATCAAACAAATCACCAGACCAAGCAATTGCTTCTTTTTTCTGTGACTTTGAAGCCAATAACCAAGATGCGTTCTGCTTTGCTTTACGGGCTTTCTGCTTTGCTTTACCAATTAACTTTTTCATAATATTATTCCTATTTGATTTAATTAAGAGACTAAGTTTTCTCAATCTCTACATATAGTATAACACAATTCCTGAGTAAGTCAAGTTTTTGCGTTTTTCTTAGGTCTACCTCTGCCGGCACTCTTAGGTGGATTATGAATACATTCTTGTAGTGATGGCATATCAAGTGCTTCGCGTATTCTTCTATCGCTTTCAAGTATGAGATACATTTGATAATAACCTTTATCATATGCTTCCTGACTAGTCATCATTCGTTTCATTGCTCTTTCGTCATTAATGCCTAATTCATACTTTGGTGGTTTATTTCGTACCATTAGGATTATCTCCATAACAATCAATGATATCATCAATCTTCTCACGGAACTTAATGAACTTCATTTCTTCTTTTGATGGAGATCTCGTAGTAGGCATTTCGTTGAAGTAGTTGTCTTCAAGGACTATATTAATCACATATCTGTTGTTTGTTCTTTTTCTTATCTTATACATATCTGTATTTATTTCGCCCATAGGAAGTATTATCAATCACACTATATCTTAGTAGTAATTGATGGAAGACTTCGTTTCCATCAAATCACTCAGTTTTAATCACTTCGCTTTGCTTCGTAATTAAAGACTTTCATTCTTTTTGTTTCCACAACAAATCAATAATTAAATCATTTAATCTTTTTATTCACTTGAAGATGAACCCATAGTCACGCTAGTATTAGCGTAACCATAGGAATACTTGAAGCATCATCCACTTACTTAATCAACTTAACCCTTTCGGGGAAGGCAGGTTTTGCTGTCTCCTTTTACAAGCGTGTCTTGTTAACGCAATATATCACTACCGATTAAGCAGTAATTGTGATACATTTGTTGAATACTCTTACGAGCGTGTTTTCAACTCACTTTGGAATAATATTAGTTATATTAGTCTTTTCACCCATCTCTGGGTTACAACCGGTACGACAAGAGATAAAGCAGTAGCACCGGAATGGGGACTCTTTTAGGCATCCCAAACATAATCTGGGGTAGATCTCCTGAAGTGAATAATAAGCAATTCGGCTATACCCTCTCTATTAGGAAGGGATTAAGCAACGCAATAACAATCGGCGCGTCAACCTTAAGTCTTATTTGTAGGGTTCTGTATTGGGGAGTTGTATTAGTTTTGTATTAGTTTTAAGGGGAAGAGTATATTAAAAGATAGACTTAGATCAAATAGGAATATGATGATGATTAGGGAGTCCACATGGCAGCAAACATTATAATCATCCTAAATCTATCTATTAATATACTCTAAAAGCGTATTAAAATAATATCTCTGTTGAGATACTAAATCAATCAACTCTTAGTAACTATCATAACACAACTGAATAGTTAAGTCAAGTGGTTTATACAGTTATTTCGCCTGAACCATTAACTTCTAATATAGCGATAATCTGGTACTTGTCTAATATATATTGGATACTATCTGTATTAACTCCTACGCAGTATACTTTATATGGAACCTTGAATGAGTATGATGTTGAATAACCAACTACTTCAGGTTCGTATTTAAGTTTCTCTAGTGTATCTTCCGATACTAATAGTAATACATCGTATTCAGTTTTTCTACAAAAGGTTTTAACTCGGTGGCATGGCAGTTGAGTTTTAGTGCTGTAACCTCTAAGGAACTGCCAAGTGTCTTTGTTAATTCGCAAAATTTATACTCCGTTATTGGTTGATCGTAAGCAGTATATGAATACTAATAGATCGTTGAAGGAGCCGTAATCCTCGCACTCCTGTGTGTTATATCCTACCATTGTTAATGTAAGTTTTCCCAAGCAGTGCCGTTATATACTTTAACTTTGCCTGGGTTTGCTGAGTTGTTAAAATACAAGTCGCCTGCTTCACCACCTGATGGATCTGTAGCAGATACAAACAGTTTTGATGGTACATTATAAGATACACGATCTGTTTCTAATGTAATAACATCTGTTGTTTCTGTTACATTATTTGTAGTCGCAGTGTCTTGTTTGTGAAGTCTTATCTTAGCAGTAGGTTCGCTAGTGCCACTTTCTGGACCAGTATATGTAAGATACACGCCACTAAGAAGTGTGTTACCACCTGATGGCTTATTTACTACTCTCAATTCATTTGCTACTTCTGTGAACGCTGTCTGTGTTGTTAAGCAGTTGTTGCCTACTTCATTGTTACCTGAAGTCTTATTGTAGACTGTTAATGTGTATTCGCCATTATAGGCATCTACATATGAACTACCTGCTGAACCACCAGTAGTTACATTAGTCATCTTAACATAATTAGCACCAACAAATTTAGCACTCACTTCATCTGCTATTAAGAAGTTTAATGAACAGTTGGTACCATTCATAGATCCGTTTGCGTTTGAGATATCTTCATTCAATTCTCGTTGATAGTTACTCACACTACCGCCACTACTTAATCCACCTTCTCTCACTAATGCTAACGGCGTACCGCCTTTGGACTTCACTTGAACCATAGATGAAGTGGCAGCATTCCAATTCCATCCAAGTTGTGTGCTAGGCGTAATAGCATTCCCATTCTCAAATGTTACTGGACAATCAAAATCAACACCTGTTGTTGATCCGTGTGTAGTGTTACTGAACTCTATTGGACTATCAAATAATATACCAGCATTAGGTGAACCAGGACCGCCGAATGTAAGTGTCGGAACAGGAACACCCCAAGCATAAATCTGGTGTTCGTCAAATCTAAAGCCACTCTCTTCGCCTGTCCATATCATTGGACTATCAATATACAAATAACCTGCTGGATTAAATACCAAATCTACATTAGTATTGGTGAAATTCAGTATTGATACTGCTTCAATGGCATCAACAGCATCCGCATCACTATACTGTGTCGCTGGGTTCTCCCATACAACAGAAGTAGTGGCAGCATCGTATACCATTATTTGATTATCAGCCGCACCTGTTGTATTCAACTTCGCTAAAGTAACAGCATCATCTGCTATCTTCGTTTCTGTGACTGAACCACTATCTAACTTTGCTTCAGTTACATTCAAGTCTAATATCTTTGCTGTAATAACGGAATCACTTGCTAACTTACCATCAGTTACCACATAAGCACCAATCTTGGCTTCTGTA
>Ga0307985_10001181_pt1 | contig 14847 bp, 10 predicted proteins | sample EllFjometageno80_FD_203155 | JGI IMG/M metagenome (GOLD analysis project Ga0307985, IMG submission 203155) | Marine microbial communities from Ellis Fjord, Antarctic Ocean - #80 | ecosystem: Environmental > Aquatic > Marine > Unclassified | place: Southern Ocean | collected 2014-10-09 | reverse complement strand
TTGCCATCAACAAAGACTCAGAAGCACCTATCTTCCAGGTGGCTGACTATGGTTTAGTTGCAGACTTGTTTGAAGCTGTTCCAGAGCTAGACAAAGCCCTATAAATCAGCACTCTGCGTCATTATGGCAAGGCTTTACTAGCGATGACAACATGGCGTGGTTATTCATGACAGACAGTTGAATATTTCAACGTCACAACAAAAAACCAGACATGTTCTGGTTTTTTATTGATTACGATATAGGTATATTTTGAGTATAAAAGCGCCAGTTACTGACTTGCAGATTAAAAAACCATCTAAAGGCTTTTACAAAGGCTATAATTTACCTGTTGCTGTGTCTAGCAAAGTGCTACTAACCGCACTCGTTATGTGGGCTTTAATTTGGCCCACTAGTGCTGATCGAATACTGTCAGCATGGAATGAATCCATTCTCCACACTTTCAATACGTTTTACGTTATCTCAGTAGGCTTGTTTACCTTTTTTTTATTTACTCTTGCTATTATCCCATCTGTCGGCCGGCGCAAACTTGGTGACGCTGACACTGTGCCAGAGTTTTCAAACTTTTCGTGGTTTTCCATGATGTTTGGTGCAGGCTTAGGTGTAGGCCTTATGGTTTTCGCTACCGCTGAGCCATTAGGTTTGCTAGCATCTAATCCAGACATTTTAGATGGCACTGTAACTGCCAACACCGCTGATGCTGTTAAATCTGCCTATCGATATACCTTTTTACATTATGGTTTTCATGCTTGGGCCATCTATGTAGTCACAGGTTTATCACTCGCATATTACGCGTATACCCGGAATATGCCACTCACTATTCGTTCTGCACTGACACCATTACTTGGCAAATGGACTCATGGTGCCCTAGGGAATATCGTAGATGCCATTGCTGTCATTGCTACAACTCTTGGCGTTTCTGTAACCATTGGATTTGGTGTAAGCCAATGTGTCGAAGGTATATATGCCGTTACCTCTATGGAATGGTTAATGGGGGGTACACCCGATGCTCCGAAACCCAGCACTGTTGGACTGGTCGCGGCCTTAATCGTAATAATGAGCTTGTCTATACTGTCTGCTGTGTCTGGTGTAGGCCGTGGCATTAAGTACTTATCCAACCTAAATCTAATCTTGTCTCTGATCCTACTAAGCACCTTTATATTTTTTGGTTCTTTCGCTTTTGCAATGAACACATTCGTACAAAGCTTACTCGATTACATTATTAATTTTGTGCCTTTATCCTTCACTGCATACGGCCCTCAATCACTCGCTGATTTTAGCGCAAGCATCCCAACTTCTTTAGTTAATTTGACTACTGAAGATATTGCTTCAGTTTACTCTGGCGCTACCAATGCATGGGGATCTTTAGAGACCTTTAGTGCCAACTTACCTGCTTCTATTACTAATTTAGATAACAGTGAAGGAGTCGCTCAAGGTTTGTACGCAGCGGGCACACAAGGCCGTCAATTCGAGTGGCAGAAAGGTTGGAGTACTTTCTATTGGGCATGGTGGATCGCTTTCTCTCCACTTGTAGGACTGTTTTTAGCACGTATTTCTAAAGGTCGTACTATCCGTGAATTCATCTTAGGCTGTGTTATTGCGCCAGCGATCGTATGTTTCTTGTGGATGACTATCTTAGGAGGTACGGCTATAGACCTTGAATTGAGCAACCTAGCCAATGGTGAAATAATCGCTGCCACCAACACTGCTAAATTGTTTGTGACTTTGGAACACATAATCTCTGGAGACTTTTTAACAGGCATTAACATCATGAGTGTGGTGTTGCTATCAATCTTCCTAGTGACATCAGCAGACTCAGGTATTTTAGTAATCAACACCATCACGTCTGGTGGTCAACAAGAAACAGACAGCAAACGACGCATCATATGGGGATTAATCTTAACCACAGTTATTGGCTCACTTCTTATCGCCGGTAACTCTGGAGCAGAAACAAACCCCTTTAGTGCTTTGCAAAATGCAATGATTATTGGAGCCCTACCCTTTGCTTTCATCATGCTATTAATGATGATCTCATTAGCTAAAGCCATCTACCGCGACGGCTTAAGGGAAAAGCAAACCAATATCAAATAAGCGGATAATTCGTCCTTAGACGATCTATGTGTAGAACAGACTAAAAGCCCAGCTCATGCTGGGCTTTTTTGTATCCAGTCATATCAAACTAGATGGCATGACACTTGGTGGTGGTTACCATTAATGGGTTCAAGAGTTGGGCACTTGTCGGCGCAGAGTGCCTGCACTTCAGGACAACGAGTACGAAATACGCAACCACTAGGTGGGTTAATAGGTGAAGGTAAATCACCATGTAGCAACTGGATTTTTTTATTGCGCTCCAACTTCGGATCTGGGATAGGTACCGCAGACATTAATGCCTTGGTGTAAGGGTGATTGGGGTTGGTATAAAGTTCTTTGGCGTCTGCCAGCTCAACAGCTTTGCCTAAATACATCACCAGTACACGATCACTTATATGCCGCACTACACTTAAGTCATGGGCGATAAATACTAAAGCCAACCCCATTTCTTCTTGCAGATCTTTAAGTAAATTAATTACCTGGGCTTGAATAGACACATCCAAGGCCGATACAGGCTCGTCACAGATCACAAGCTTAGGCTTAAGTATCAAGGCACGGGCAATGCCAATGCGCTGACACTGCCCTCCAGAGAACTCGTGGGGGTAGCGATTAATTAGATTAGGCAATAAACCCACACGCTGCATTATTGCCTGCACTTGCGCTTTCACTTCTATACTGGAGAGCTCTGGGTGAAAGGTGATCAAAGGTTCGGCAATAATATCACCAATGTTCATACGTGGATTAAGGGAAGCCAAAGGATCTTGAAAGATCATCTGTAGTTCTTGGCGCTTAGAACGCAATTCCTTTTTACCCATCTTAGTGAGGTCTTTGCCCATCCACACCACACTTCCTGTACGGGCAGGCAACATGCCTATAAGCGCACGGGCTAAGGTGGACTTACCACAACCAGACTCACCTACTACACCCAGTGTTTCACCTTCATATATATCCAGGTCAATGCCATCTACGGCTTTTAACGACAACGGCTTTTGCCATGGCCAAGCATCTTCTTCACGAATATCAAAGTGAACTCGTAAATCACGTACTGTAAGAATTTTTTCTTTAGTTTGAGTTACGCTGCTCATGAGGCACCTACACTGGCAATGGCCGCATGACAAGCACGTTGGCGGGTATTAGAAAATGACACTAGATCAGGCATAGAGGTAAAACATTGTGCCAATGCCTGGCCGCAACGGTCTTGGAACGGACATCCCACAGGCAGACGCATTAAGTTAGGTGGATTGCCTGGAATAGTTGCCAACACCGGACTGTCTGTATCTAAACGCGGCACAGACTCCAACAAGCCTCCAGTATAAGGGTGACTGGGTTGGTAAAATATTTCTTCAGTTGTGCCGTATTCCATGGTTTGCCCAGCATACATTACCATGACGTTGTCGCACACACCTGCCACTACACCTAAGTCGTGTGTGATCAAAATAATGGCTGTATCAAAATCTTGCTTTAGCTCATCTAACAAGATCATGATTTGAGCTTGTACGGTAACGTCTAGGGCAGTGGTAGGTTCGTCGGCGATCAATAACTTTGGGTCACACAACAAGGCCATAGCAATCATCACCCTTTGGCGCATACCACCAGAAAACTCATGGGGGTACATGTTCATACGTTTAGCGGCTTCTGGCATCTTCACAGCTTCAAGCATGCGAATGGAGTGAGCCGTAGCGCTCTTCTTATTCATCCCTTTATGGTGAACAAGTACTTCATTAAGTTGTTGGCCAACTTTTAGGTATGGGTTTAGCGAGGTCATAGGATCTTGGAAAATCATAGCTACTTGTTCAGCACGAATCTTATTAAGTTCGGCTTCTGGCATGCCAACAAGTTCTTGGCCATTAAATTGTGCACTTCCGCTAGCGTGTCCATTGCGAGCAAGCAACCCCATAAGAGCAAAAGCCGTTTGAGATTTTCCAGAACCAGACTCCCCCACAATACCCAATGTTTCTTTGGGTTTTATAGAAAAGCTTAAGTTTTTAACGGCAGTGACTTGGCCATCGGGGGTATCAAAACTAACGTTTAGTCCGTCGACTTGTAACAAACTCATAATATCGGCGTCCGTTTATCGTTCTTTGGGATCTAAGGCATCACGTAAACCGTCGCCCACAAAATTGAAACAAAATAACGTAATAACTAAGAAACTTAGTGGAAATGCCAACTGCCAAAGGGCAAATTCCATGGTCACTACTCCTTCAGAAATCAAAGCTCCCCAACTAGTCTGAGGCTCTTGCACGCCTAAACCCAAAAAGCTGATGAAGGATTCAAACATGATCATGCCAGGAATCATCAACGAGGCGTAAACTAGCACTATACCCATCACATTAGGTACGATGTGCCGCACAACAATACGCCATTGACTCACTCCACAAGCATGAGCAGCTTCAATATATTCTTTGTTCTTAATACTTAAAGTTTGACCTCGTACAATACGCGCCATATCTAGCCACGACACGGCACCTATGGCTATAAAAATGAGGATTATTTGGCGCCCAAACATCACCATTAACATGATCACCATAAACATAAATGGTAAGGCAGACAGTATTTCTACAATACGCATCATTACCATGTCCACCCGTCCGCCGATAAAGCCAGACGTGGCCCCATATAAGGTGCCAATAACGATTGCCACAACACTACTTAAAATGCCAACCATTAACGAAATTTGGCTGCCTTGCACAGTTCTCGCATATAAATCTCGGCCTAACTTATCAGTACCAAAGTAGTGACCTGTTTCAATAGACGGTCTACCTAATTCGACGGGATCAGATAAAGCTAACCAATCAATTTCTTCATAACTGTATTGAGCAAACTGGCTACCAAAAATAGAGAACAATACAATTAAGCCAATAATAAACAGGCTAACAACTGCGGCCTTATTACGTAAGAAGCGACGCTTGGCGTCTTGCCATAAACTTCGGCCTTCAATAATATCAACACCAGATTCCAACTGTTGTGCTAACTCTTGAGCCACTTTTTTATATTTGAATAACATAATCTTTTTGGTAGCCCTTAGTAATAAATATTAGTAACAAATATTAGAAGCAATTATTAATACCGAATTTTTGGATCAATGTACGCGTAAAGAATATCGGTTAGAGCATTAAAAACGATGTAAAGCACACCTACTAATACCGTCACACCCATCACCATGGAGTAATCGCGGTTGATAGCCCCATTAACAAAATGCTGGCCTATACCACCGGTGCCAAAAAACACATCTATAATTACGGATCCGGTTAATACGCCTACAAACAAAGGCCCAAGATAAGACACCACAGGTAACATCATAGGTTTGAAAGCATGACGTAAAATAATGGTGCGGTAAGGCAGGCCTTTAGCTTGTGCAGTGCGAATAAAGTTACTGCTCATTACTTCTATCAAGCTGCCACGGGTAATACGGGCAATTTGAGCTACCAAGTGAGTGGCCATAGAAAATACAGGTAATACTAAATATTGCCAATCACCATCATGCCAACCCCCTGCTGGCAGCCACTTCACCTTGTAAGAGAATAATAATACTAATAACGGAGCCATGACGAAGGTAGGCAATACAATGCCAGCCATTGCAGTGGTCATTAAGGTGTAGTCCAACCACTTATTCTGGTTAAGAGCAGCCAACATGCCCATAGTAATACCTAAGGTAACCGCAATAAGTAATGCCCAACCACCAATAGTAGCCGAAACTTTCAAACTCGGCCAAACCAAATCATTGACACTAAAATCTAAATAACGAAAAGACGGACCTAAGTCACCCTGCACTAGGTTTCCTAGGTAAATAAGATACTGTTCCCATACGGGAAGATCCAAGTGGTACTTAGCATTGATATTGGCCAGCACTTGATCTGGCATACCTTTTTCAGTCAAAAATGGGCTACCAGGAGCCATGTACATCAAGGCGAAGGTCAGCATAGTTAACACTAGGAGTGTAGGTATGGACTGTAAAAAACGGCGAAATATAAAGTTAAGCATCGAGTGTGTCCAAACCTGGTGATAAAAATGAGGTGGCTTTAATCTCAAACCAATAATTTCTGCTAACAAAACCATAGGATTAAAATTATAGCTGCCCAGCAAACCTGTTGCTGGGCAGCTATATGACTAATTAAAACTTAGTCTGCTTTAATAAATACGTCACGAGTGTAGAAGTTTCCTTCTGGGTTATCGTACGCAAAACCGCCAACACGGGGTTTGATCAAGTTAACACCCGTATACTGGTAGATAGGGATGATAGGCATATCTTCAGCCAGTATCTCTTCAGCACGGTTGTAGTTAGCCGATGGGTCAGACATGGTCTTAGCTGCTTTCATCAAATCGATGTATTCTTGGTTAACATAGTTACCATCATTGTCGCCGCTGCCTAATAGGTCTAAGAAGGTAGACGCTTCGTTGTAGTCACCACACCAGCCTGCGCGAGCAATACTGAAGTTACCTTCGTTACGTGTGCTTAAGTATGTCTTCCACTCTTGGTTTTCCAAGGTAGTTTCAACTGGCATTGCTTGCTTCCACATTTGTGAAATAGCGATAGCGATCTTCTTGTGGCCTTCAGACGTGTTGTACAACAAGTTCATTTGCAATGGATTATCATCGGTGAAACCCGCTTCAGCCAACAAAGCAGCAGCAGCTTCATTACGCTGTACCTGAGTCATACCAGCGTAAGCAGGTGCCTTAGGTGAGAAGTTGTTAGTGATTTCTGGCGTTAAACCGTAAGCAGGAAGTTGACCAGTTGCTGTGATGTGCTCAGTAATAATGTCACGATCAATAGCGTAAGAAAGGGCCTTACGAACACGTACGTCGTTAAACGGTGCTTTTTCTACGTTCATGATGTAGTAGTAAGTACATAGCTTAGGCGTGATGTAGATCTCATCACCCATTTCTGCACGTAGTGGCTTAATTTGTTCTGTTGGGAAAGAACCTACATCCAGTTCACCTGAACGATAACGTGCAAGAGACGCGCTAACAGCTTCAATAGGCAAATGTGTTACCTTGTTGATAATGGTTTCAGCATCATTCCAGTAGTTAGTATTACGAGTCATAACCATACGTTCGTTTACACGCCATTCGCTAAGGCTGTATGCACCGTTAGTAACAATATTTGCAGGCTTAGTCCAGCTGTCACCATGGGCTTCAACAGTGGCTTGGTGTACTGGGAACATAGTAGTGTGAGCAACCATCTTCGCAAAGAAAGCTACTGGCGCGTCTAGGGTTACTTCAAAGGTGAAGTCATCTATAGCACGTACGCCTAATTCACTTGGGGCTTTTTCACCAGCAATGATGGCACTAGCATTGGTGATGCCTGGAATTTCAATGAACCATGAATAAGGTGAACCGGTCGCTGGATCTACCGCTCGCTGCCAAGCAAATACGAAGTCATGAGCAGTCACTGTGTCACCGTTAGACCACTTAGCATTTTTGCGTAAGTTAAAGGTATAAACTGTGTTGTCATCATTAGTAGAGTAGTCTGTTGCTACACCAGGAAGCTCATCGCCATTACGACCTTGGTTTAGCAAACCTTCAAACAGGTCACGTGCAAGGTTAGCACCTGGAACTCCTTCGATTTTCTGTGGGTCAAGGGAGCCTGGCTCAGCACCGTTGTCACGGACAAATTCTTGTACGTCCGCTAGCTTTGTACCTGCAGGTACATTAGCGGCTAATACTTGAGGAGTGAAGCTTGTAGCAGCTACGGCGCTGGCCAACAACATACATTGAAGCAGTTTAGTTTTATTCATTTTAAATAACCTCCAACAGGTCTATTCATTATTATTAGACACGTTTTATACGCGACCTTCTAGTTACTTCTAAATCACACACGTCAGCCCAATCACCTTGTTCTGATGGTCAAAAAGTATGCAATGCAAAAACAGGAAAATAAATGTAAACTTTACATAGATTACTACATGTTTTAATAAATTCGATTTCACCTTATGAATAGCCCTATAGCATCACACAATTTAATTCTACAATATCAAAGGCTTAGTAATCATTTTGATCGCCAAAGTGAGGTTTTTACTACGGTTGACGAGCTAGCTGAGGCCCTGTGTTGCACGCGAAGAAATGTGAACCTAGTATTGAGTAAAATGAGTATTCAGGACTGGTTGGTGTGGATTCCGAGTAGAGGAAGAGGCAAAAAGTCTCGTTTAACCTTGTTAGCAAAGGACTCTAATCTTACTGTACAACTGGCTATTCAAACCGCTAACCATGGCCACTTAGAAGACGCTTTTGGCATGCTTAATAGTGGCAGCGAAAAAACTGCTTTGTTTGATTATTTGAAGACTCAGTTGGGTTTTCAAGGCCATAAAAATCAAACCTTGCGTATGCCCTATCATCGGCAAATTTCAGAACTAAATCCCGCCCAAGCGACCCGGATGACAGAGATCCACATGATTCACCAAATCATGGATAATTTGGTGGTATTTGAGAAGTCCAGCCAAACAATAAAACCTCATTTGGCCCACAGTTGGCGTGTTAATGAAGACTCAACGAGATGGACATTTTTCTTACGCCCAGGCATTAGTTTTCACCATGGGCGGCCGCTAATTGCAGAAGATGTTAAGGCCACGTTAATACACTTGAGAGACAGTCACGGCCCTTTTCAACAATTGTACCGACATATTATCGATGTCAGCTGCCCTACTTCCTACAGCGTAGAGGTCCAGTTAGCCCAGCAAGATCACCTATTTTTGCACCTATTAAGTAATCAAAGCAGCGTTATTCAACCCTATGAGTTAATGCACCAAAAAGACTTCTATTCACACCCAGTGGGTACAGGTCCCTTTAAAATTGCAAGCAACAACTCATTCCAACTTAAATTAGAAGCAAACGACCAGTACTTTAAAGAAAGAGCATTATTAGACGGTGTTGAAATATTATTCTTTACCAACGAAGAAAAGGCGCTAGAAAATCCTTCAGACCTATATCTGACTACCAGTCATAATAAGCAATACAAGAGTATGCAGCACAACTCCAAAGTAGAAATTGGTTACCAATATTTATTGTTCAATGTTGAAAATAAACATTCCCCAGTGCAGGATCTACGCATTCGCCGCTGTATTCGTTCCATGATAGACGGTCAAGCCATGGTGCAAGACCTTGGAGGTGAGCGCGCATCCGTTGCACAAAGGTTATTGCCCGAGTGGGAACACAATACTCAAAAATTAATGTTCCAAGTTCGACCGCGCATGCCCATGCGCCTTGAGCGCCCGCTTAAAATTTGCACCTATGATGTACATATAGAAGACGCAAGATGGATCCAAAAAACACTAGCAGAGTTTGATATCCCTGCAGAAGTGATCGTTTTGGACTACCACGAATTTTCAGACCCTAGTTATTGGTTAGAAGCCGACCTTGTGTTGTCTGGTGAAGCACTTGACGACAACTTAGAGATGTCGCTATATGAATGGTTTGCCACCCAACGGTCTCTACAGCACTGCATGGGCCAAGAACAGCGGGAGGTTATTGCTGACAAACTCAATAAAGCACTTGCCTTACCAAGTAGAATACAACGCATGGACGCATTTAGATTAATGGATATTCATCTGCAACAAGAACTGGTATTACTGCCCCTCTACCACCACCAGCAACAGATGCATTACGGTGACGGTATTCAAGGGCTTCACTTAAATAGCTTAGGTTGGGTTGATTTTAAAAGTATTTGGTTTGACGATGGGCGCTAAGGCGCTTCGTCATTACAAAGGCCTCAGGTCTGTGGTAATTCACAGACCCAGGTATTAGATTACTTCACTTCATTCTCATGACGAGATAGATAGGTAATCACCTGTTAAAGATCATCAGCACCGATAGCCATCACGCTTTCAGAACCGGAGAAAATAGAACGACGATGAGCCTCAAAACGAGGCAATACATGGTCTAAGTAATAAGCTACAGTCCCCAGCTTATTAGCTTTGAAAGTCTCATTTTCTTCCAAGGCAACTAAAGCAGCACTACGAATCATTTGCCAAGCGCCACACACATAACCACTCAACATTAATAAGTCGAAACTTATGGCTCCAGCATACATTACATCGCCTTGAGCTTGCTCCAATAGTCGTTGATAGCTAGACTCAAGTCCATCAATCGCTTCAGACATATAGCTCTGATGCCGCTGGCTTACAGCATGACCGTGCAAGGCAAGATCATCACGCATTTGTTGCACTAGGTCAGCCATCGCTGCGCCTTGATCGAATAAGGTTTTTCTGCCAACCAAGTCTAATGCTTGAATACCCGTAGTACCTTCATAAATAGTAAGGATTCGAGCATCTCTTTGATGTTGTGCTGCGCCGGTTTCTTCTATAAAACCCATGCCTCCATGTATCTGTACACCTAATGAGGTGACCTCTTGAGAAACCTCAGTACACCAACCTTTAGCTATAGGGGTTAATAAGCCCACACGTTTTAGTGCTAAGCCTCTGGTGGAAGCATCTGTGGCTTTATGACTTAAATCAATTTGCGCTGCAGTCACGTAAGCAATGGCTCGACCTGCCTCAGTGAGACTACGCATGGTCATCAGCATACGCCGTACATCTGGATGATGAATAATGGCGCCGCGTTGCTTAGTACCTGGGGCAGCACACTGCACACGGTCTCTGGCGTACTCTAGAGCACCCTGATAAGCACGGTCTGACAGACCAACGCCTTGCAGACCTACTACTAAACGCTCGTTATTCATCATAGTAAACATAGCAGACAACCCTTGGTGGGGCTGGCCAACAAGGTAGCCAATAGCACCGCCCTTGTCACCATAGCTCATCACACATGTTGGGCTGGCGTGAATACCCATCTTATGCTCTACATTAATGGCGTAGGCATCATTCCGCTCACCTAAACTACCATCTGCATTGACAAGGAATTTAGGTACCAGAAACAAGGAAATACCCTTTACGCCGTCTGGTGCGCCGGGCAGTTTTGCTAATACTAGGTGGATAATATTATCTGTCATGTCGTGATCACCCCAAGTGATAAAGATTTTCTGACCTTTAATCAGGTAGTGATCTCCATTGGGGGTGGCCGTAGACGTAATAACGGCCAAGTCTGTGCCTGCATGAGGCTCCGTAAGGTTCATTGTCCCTGTCCATTCACCGCTAATCATTTTAGCTAAGTAGATGTCTTTCAATGCTTCACTACCATGGGCAGCAATGGCTTCGGTAGCTCCTGCAGTAAGCATCGGGCAAAGACCAAGGGACATATTGGCCGCATTCATCATTTCGGCTACGGGCATAGAAAAACTAAAGGGTAAACCTTGGCCACCATATTGCTCGTCAAAGTACAGGCTACTCCACCCTCCTTGAGCGTATTCTTGATAGGCTTCCTTAAACCCATTGGCTGGTTTAACACCTTCTGGCGTTAATGTAACACCCTGCTGATCTCCAGTAGCGTTAATAGGAGACCATACTTGGCTAGCTAACTTATCAGCTTCCGTTAGTACCGCTTGTAACAAGTCTTCACTGGCGTCTTCGTTAGCAATAGCTACCGCGAAGTTAGGTAAATCAAGCAAGCGATTAACTACGAAATTCATTTCTTCTAAAGGGGCTTGATAGTCGCTCATGGGATTGGCTCTTTTCTATTAATGTATAATTTGACGATTTGTGTGTCAATTTAAGCTAATTTTAGCCTGACATTTGTAGCCAAGCGAAATAATGCCTATGATGCTGACCCACGGGTTCCACAAAGAACTCATGAGACAACTTTTTAAGGAGCAGAATGTGGCTAACCAACACGGGTATTATTTAGAAGATTTAAGCATTGGTATGACATCCAGCTTTAAAAAGACCATTCTAGCAAAGGATATTGATGCCTTTGCTATGATCACGGGTGACACTAACCCAGTCCACCTAGATGAAGAATACGCTGCAACTACACCGTTTAAAGCACGTATTGCCCACGGCATGATGAGTGCAGGGTTGATTTCTACAGTGCTAGGAACACAATTACCGGGACCTGGTTGTATTTATTTAGACCAGCAAATTAAATTCAGAGCACCTGTTTTTATAGAAGACACTGTTGTAGCAACCGTTACTATAGAAGACATTAACCAGCGCCGTGGCCGTGTCACCCTAAAAACCCAGTGTTTTGTGAATGACAAGCTGGTAGCTGATGGTACGGCATCAATGATGGTTGATAAGAAAGGCTCGTAAGCCTATAACTTAGCGGTTATACGCCTTATTTCTTCTTCGCGCGCGATAAGCGTGCGTTGAAGTTCATTGAGTTTATTATTAATTTGAAAGTTTTCACCGTCTCTAGATTTTAGTAGCGTGCGTAAGTCCGCTTCTCGTCTGGCCGTATCTGATTTGTCTACCATCGTGCGATTTTTCAATTCCTTTATCTCGAACTCAAGTTGTTGAAGTTCACTTTCTAGGCGCTTTAAGCGGTTTGTCGATGCCAATGCTTGACTGGTTGACTTAGACATATTGCGAGATTGACTGGTAATCTCCCCTCTATATTTGCGTAATTCCTCATCCTGACTGCGAATCTGGCTAAATTGAGTATCATGGGTTACAGAACTTCTTGCCACCTCACCTTGCAAGTCCTGGACTTGGGAATTCAATGCTGTTTCCTTTTTGCCCCATTCGTCACGTAACTTATCCAATTGATGACTGTAATAGCTCATCTTGCTTTTTACTTTACTGATGCTTTCTTGATGACGAGACATCTCTTCTTTCATACGATTATCTAGCAGTTTCTTGGCCTCTTCACTGCTTGCTTGGGCACGTTTCATTTCACCGTTAGATTCGGCCACTTTGTGACTCATAGAGCTGACATTGGTTTCTGCTGACTGCAGGTTGCTGCGCAGCATTGCCCGTTCGGCTTCCAAGTTTTTAACGCTATGTTGGCTTTCAGTTAACTGAGCACGCAGCCGCTGGTTGGAGTCTTCTAAGGCTTCGAGTTGGGCTTTAGACAAATAGAGTTCATCTTCCAAAGCAATTCCAACAGCAGAGGCCTGATTATCATTATTTGCAGCTAACTCAAGTTCTAAACGTGCGTCTTTGACCGCATTTTTCCAAATCAATTGTACTGATTGATATACCGTTTCTGGTACATCTGGACGGTGGCGGGAATTCATACTGTGGCGAAAAGTAACTCGACTTTCCTGCTCCATCCACCAATGCTCTAGTTTACTGGTTAATTCATCAGAGGCTTCGATATGCATCGCATCTGCAATCGCTGGCACACTTATCTGTTTACCAGAGAACATCATTTCATTAGCCAACGCGTATACTTTAGCTGTATCGATAAGATCACCCATGGGGTCTATATGTCTCCAATAATTACAAATATTCCAAACCATAAGAGTTTGGCAAGTATTTAAAAGTCTAACTTACTTTGCTTATGCAGGCACCATTTTGCGCAGCACAAATTTTTGTATTTTACCTGTGGCTGTTTTCGGTAAAGCCCCAAAAACAACATGCTTGGGAACTTTAAAGCGCGCCATATTATCCTTACAATAGCTAATCAGCTCAGCCTCTGCAACGACAGCACCCGGTTTAAGCGTTATAAATGCACAGGGAGTTTCTCCCCACTTTTTATCCGACCTTGCAACAACTGCCGCCTCTAACACGGCTGGATGACTATATAAAACTCCCTCGATTTCAATTGAAGAAATATTTTCTCCGCCAGAAATGATGATGTCTTTTGCTCGGTCTTTAATTTCCATGTACCCATCTTCATGCCAAACGGCAAGATCTCCGGTACGGAACCAGCCACCATCAAAGGCCTCCGCTGTAGCTGTTGGATTTTTAAGGTAACCTTTCATTACCATATTACCACGCAGGCATATTTCACCAATGGTCTCGCCATCCTTAGGCACAGGTTTCATGGTTTCTGTATTCATTACCAAGTGGTCCTCTTGACCTGGGCCCCTTACACCTTGGCGAGACTTTAAAGCAGCCTGTTGCGGCTTTGATAAATGGCCCCAAAGGTCTGGCTGCCATTCACAAATAACACAAGCCCCATACGTTTCTGTTAGGCCATAAACGTGAGTTACCTCAAAGCCTAAGTCTTCCATGGCTTCGATAACAGCAGCCGGAGGCGCCGCACCCGCTGTCATTACTTTAACTTGGTGCTGGATACCTTGTTTATATTGGTCGTCCGCGTTATTAATCATATTAAGCACAATGGGTGCACCGCCAAAATGGGTGACTTTTTCTTGCTTAATAAGGTCGAGCATAATTTCTGGCTTTAAATGGCGAATAAATACGTTGGTTCCAGCTAATAATGCCGTAGTCCAAGGAAAACACCAACCGTTGCAATGAAACATCGGAACAACGGTCATAAACGTCGGGTATTTGGGCATGTCCCACATGAGAGACATATTCATGGCCATTAAATAGGCCCCTCGGTGATGATAAACCACACCTTTGGGGTTACCTGTTGTGCCGGAAGTATAATTTAGGCTAATGGCTTGCCATTCATCCGCTGGCATTTCCCATTGACTGTCTTTATCTCCTTCTGCTACAAGTGTTTCATAGGTCAGCTCCCCTATAAGTCGACCACCCTCAAACGTTGGATCATCTATATCTACAACCAAGGGTGTTGCTTGGCACAGGGTAAGCGCTAGGGAAACAGTCTCGGAAAACTCACGATCTACAAACACCACTTTAGTTTCTGCATGATCGAAAATAAAGCCAATAGTGGCTGCGTCTAAACGCGTATTAATTGCATTCAGTACCGCACCTGCCATAGGTACGCTGTAATGAGACTCGAACAGCTCGGGTCCGTTATGAGACACTACGGATACCGTGTCTCCCAAACCAACACCTC
>Ga0307985_10001179_pt1 | contig 14852 bp, 14 predicted proteins | sample EllFjometageno80_FD_203155 | JGI IMG/M metagenome (GOLD analysis project Ga0307985, IMG submission 203155) | Marine microbial communities from Ellis Fjord, Antarctic Ocean - #80 | ecosystem: Environmental > Aquatic > Marine > Unclassified | place: Southern Ocean | collected 2014-10-09 | reverse complement strand
GGCAGTGTGATGGCAGCAGGCATGAGGATGGGCTGTTGGTAAGGCAGTGCACGGGGGCCCTGACATAATGCGCCGTTGTGAATGTCTTGCGGTGAGCTTAAACAGTTTCTCCGAGTATCTCCGGAGCTTTTTCGTTAGATTCATAAATGTTAGGGTTAATGGCATGGCTGGACGAATATATATAATATATATATATACAATATATATACCGTGCCGTAATGAATGAAATACCGTGATGATTACTTTGCCTTAATGAATACCTCGCCTAATGAATACCTTGCCTAAGGTGAGAAACTCGAGTCGGCTCCTATTTGATTTGCGCGAGAGATGATGAAACGGAAGGCCCTGGACTTGTTCCAAACTGCTTCATTTCTACTCTCCTCCACCTCACACTCAACATGCCAGGACCCGGTCAATCGTCACAGATGTCTGCAGGTACACACGCCACCCACTATGACGTTTATGAACCAACCTGAGCCAAAAGCCAAGTGCCAATACATCCACAAACCCATTCCGGTCCGTTCCTATTTCAAGAACATTACCCCACCTGAACCACAAATTAAACCCCAAAGCTGCTGAATTACCCCCCACCCCCCACTCCCCCTAACCCCCCCCAGGCGCCGGCAAGGCCGCCAAGTTCGTAAACGCCAACCCCCTCGGTCCCATGTCCAACCCCTTTGAAGGTATGGGCGATGACGAGAAAGAGTACCAGAAGGTCGTGTCCGAAAACGTCAACAACCGCATGGAAGGCGCGATGAACGACCTCAAGAAGAAGTACGCCAACGGCGCCAACCGGGGCCCCGACGATTCCGCCGGCGGTCCCACTGGCGACGCGTACAAGAAGCATCAAGACGGTATGAAGAAGAAGGGGCAGGCGGCGAAGAACGCGAACGATATGCAGAGGCAGCAGGAGGCGATCTTTGTTAAGGAGCAGAGGGAGAACATGAAGGACAATGACCAGGTGAGTGGGGAGGCCTGGGCGGAGGCGTTTGATGGAGCTGCGTGTAAGGTGGAAGCGTGTAAGGTGGAAGCGTGTAAGGTGGAAGCGTGTAAGGTGGAAGCGTGTAAGGTGGAAGCGTGTAAGGTGGAAGCGTGAACGGTCCCGGACGTCCGTTGAGCGGACGAACCGTGAACGTTACACCGCCGGACGACCGACCGCACACACCGACGACACCCTTTGTGAACACATTTTATGGCACCCACGTGTATGGCGCACACACGCGTATGGCACATACGTGTATGGGCGTATGGGCTCACACAATGTTTACGTTTTGTCAGGACGAGCAGAGCTCCGATGACGAGTACGACGACCTCCTCAACGAGGTGGACAACGACCCCGAGATGGAGCAGATGCGGAATATTCGCATGCAGCACATGAGGCAGCAGGCCGGCGAGAGGGCGGAGAACCTGGCGAAGGGCCACGGCCAGTACAGGCACATCTCTCAGGACGAGTTCCTGACGGAGGTGACGGCGTCCAAGTGGTGCGCTATCCACTTCTTCCACAAGGAGTTCGAGCGCTGTAAGATTCTGCACCACCACTTGGACCTCATCGCCCCCCACCACGTCGAGTGCAAGTTCCTGCAGATCGACGCCGAGAAGTGCCCGTTCTTCATCTCCAAGCTCCAGATCCAGATGCTGCCCTGCTTGATCGTGTTCAAGGACGGCGTCGTCGTCGACCGCCTGACCGGCTTCGAGGCGCTCGCCGATCCCGAGGAGCCTGACAAGTGGCACACCAGCAGGCTGCAGGCGTGGATCGCTAGCTGCGGCGCCATCAAGTACCAAATGCCCAACGAGGAGATGAGGAAGGAGATGAAGAAGATGGGCATCGTTCAGAGGGGCACCATTTGGAGCGAGAACAGGGCGCACGACAGCGAGAGCGACGATAGCGACTAAAGGGTGACTAAAGGACTGGAGGCTAAAGTAGTATGGGAAGGTTTGTTGGATATTCTACTTTCAATTTGTCTGCTGTTGTCTGGTGTGTGTACACTTGTCTTACTTTTGCTTGTTCACGATGCCCTTGATCTTCTCGAGCTGCGCATTCGCCTTGTTCAGCTTCCTCTGCAGCGTCTTGACTTGGGCGGCTAGGGACTTGTTCTGAGCGAGCAGCGTCGAGGAGGCTGCTGCGAAGCGACCGCCTTCGTCGTCGGCGTTGTCGTGGTCGTCGTCGTCGGCGTCGTCGGCGTCGGCGTCGGCGTCGGCGTCGGCGTCGGCGTCGCTGAACGCGTCGCCGCACGCAGCCAGCGCCAGCGTATTGAGGCTGTCGGGCGTGGTCGAGGGCGAGAAGGGGAGGTGGTGCATCGCCGCGTAGGTCCTGGCGCGAGGGGAAATGTTCTCCTTGTTGCTGTCGGGCCCCGGCGTCACCGCGACGCGCACGGTCGCCTTGGCGAGGAACTCGTGGCGAACGTACTCTTGGTCGGGCTCAGTGAGCGCGTCCAGGAGCGTGTTTCTGTTGTCGTCGTCCCAGCGCCCCACAAACGCGTTGGTGACCAGCTCGTCAATGTTCTTCTGGGGGATGCAGCGGAGGTGGTAGTGCGCCGTGGCAATGTTGGACGGGTTGAAGCGCACCTCGTTGGACTCGATTTCCGTCCTGCACCCGGCGCACTTGGAGAGCTGGGCGCTGCGCGGCGACTGGCGGCTGGAGGAGCTGCTGGAGGAGCTGCTGGAGGAGCTGCCCACGGGCTCGTACGAGAACGTGACCATACCTGGGGAGGAGGAGGGTGGGGTGAGAGATGAGTAGTTAAGCAGAGGCGCGATAGGCGTACAAGCGCTGCTGTAAAAGCGCGACTAGGGGAAACACACGTCCCGTTGAACATAGCAGTGCGCACGAGAGAGAGAGAGAGAGAGTTGCGCAGCGCACTCGTTCCGTTGATCCGTTCCGTTCGGTTGATACTGGTTGATACGGATACGGTACTCTGGTAGAAATACAAACTGTGAAATAGAGCAACTTCGCTAGCTGCTGCGCTGCGCAACTCCCTTTCACATGCAGTTCATCCTATTGCTCCTGCTTCCTCTGGCGGCGCACGCGTTCCACCTCCACTGTCCGTCACCCGCAATCTCCTTTCGCCCATTCACTTCCTTCCGCCTGCCAACTTCACTCCATGACAAACCACCAGAAACCGAAAACCTCTCTAACCCTAACCTCTCTAACCCTAACCTCTGCGGCCGATTCCTCTCGATCTCCGTTCCTGCATTCATCCAGCTCACTGCCGAGCCGCTTGCATCCCTCGTGGACACGGCGTTCATTGGTCGCTTGGGCCCGAGCGCTCTCGGTGGCGCTGGAGTCGCCATATCAGCGCAGTACGCACTTTCCAAGCTGTACAACGATCCGCTCCTCAAGACGTCAATAAGCCTCGTTGCCACCGCAGACGCGGATCCCACGTCAACAGCCGAGTCGCTATCGACAGCAATCTCCACGGCTCTAATCCTCGCCGCGGTCATTGGCGTCGCGCAATTCCTCTTCTACTTCACGCTCGCGCCCAAAATACTCAAGAGCATGGCAGTCCCCGCTTCCTCCTCCATGTTTCCGTCCGCGTTTAGCTACCTGAGGCTCCGCTCGCTGGGCTCGCCCGCGGCCACGCTCTGGTTGGTGTCGAACGGGATCTTCCGCGGCCTCGGCGACACCAAGACACCGCTCGTGTACGCTTTACTCTTCACGTCCCTCAACGTCCTCCTCGATCCCCTTTTCGTCTTCACGCTCAACTTCGGCGCTGGCGGCGCCGCGCTCGCAACCAGCCTCTCGCAGACAGTCGCCCTCGTTCCCCTCCTCTACACCCTACACAAGCGCATCGGCCTCAAGAAGCCGGAGAACCTCGCCAAGTCCATCGAAGCCTACCTCGTAGCTGGCGGAGCAGTCCTCATCCGCACCATCGCGAAGGTCGGTCTGTAAGTCGCCGCGACGCATCCCCGCAAGCCCTCCTCGCACCAACCCTGACAATCCCCTTTCAGGTACGCGTACACCGCCAGCGCGGCCGCAATCCTCGGCCCAGTCGCGGCCGCGGCGTACAACTTGACGTTCCAACTAGGCTTCGCGACGACGCAGATCTGCGAGTCTGTCGCAGGTAAGGAAGCGCCAAGGAGTCAGCGAGAGCGCCAAGGAATCAGCGAGAGCGCCAAGGAATCAGCGAGAGCGCCAAGGAGTCAGCGAGAGCGCCAAGCAAACGCGAATTTCGCGCCCCTCTGCGTCATGGCTAACACGAGACGCGCGCCACAGTCGCGGTTCAGACTCTGCTCGCGCGCGACTTTGCCAAGGAAGGGAAGGAAGGCAAGAGGCTTATAAACTTCTCCATTCTCGCTGGCGGCGGCATTGCAGTCGCTCTCTCGACTGGGACTTTCGTCTTCAAGAAGAGCATCTTGAGCGCGCTCACGTCAGAACCAAGCATACAGGCGGCGGCGTTGTCTATTTTCCCAATCGTGTTGGTGGCGCAAGTTCTCAAGGGCTTGGCATATCCGACCAACGGAATCGTCATGGGCGCCATGGACTGGCAGTTTAGTACAGTTACCATGTGGGTGAGCAACATTGCGGCCATGGGCTATCTGAGGCGCGTGGGGGCGGGAGGGCTCGGGCTAGCAGAGATTTGGAAAGGGCTGACCATTTTCATGGCCGTTCAGGTGGGGGTGAGCTTGGCCAGGATCGCGTCGAAGACGGGGCCGTTTAGAATACTGCGGGAGAGTAAAGAGACTGCTTGATTCCACAACAAGGGCGCACAACAAGGAGAACATTGTTGTCTTGCCAGTCCTGCATTTTGGGCACTCGTGCGCACTCGGTCTTCTTCCAAGCGCGCCGCCTGCGCCGCTTCGAAGCGCACTGCGCGCAAGCAAGCACTTCACACTTCACGGCAGCGATGGTTGAAATTTACTATAATGCAGGCAGACATTGAATTTGCATGCGATTTCGGTGGGTGCTGCCTTCTTCGAGGCGGGATGCTTCTTCGAGGCGGGATGCTGGGGCGCTCGGTGGCCTTGAAGATGCGCTTGGACGGGCCACGAGTCTACCGGCATCGCAAACATATGTTTTTCAGACAGATTATTCTAAGAACACCCGCCGCACAACGGCCGCATTCGAATACCACCTCCCCCCCCCGCCCGCCAGCCGCCCAGCAACACTGGCCTGGTGAAGGCATCTGGCTTGGCGTAAAGTGGGATGCCATTTTGGGGGTAATAACGAAACTTTCTGGAGAAAGTTAACGAAAGAGAAAGAAAGGAGAGGGAGGAAAATAGTTTGGACAGGGGTTTCGTCGCCGTCGCCTTTGCCCATCCTGCACCCTGGACTATTTGTCGCCATGCCCGCCGGTGAAATAGCTGGCTTCGTGAGCGTCTGCGTCTCCGTTCTCTTCTTCGGTACCTGCTTCGTGCCTGTCAAGCAGTATGATACGGGCGACGGCTTGTATTTCCAGGTAAGCCCCCCGGGTACAGATAACACAGGGCAGAACATGGGACCGGTTGGCAAACATTTACAGGGGGCTTTTGGAGAAGCAAAGGGGGGAGGGCGAGAGGGGCTTTGACAATAAGCGACGATAATTCTCCTCGGATGTGTTTTCTGGCTTGGACTGCCAACCTCTCAGCTCCCATGTTCCCGTTACTTACCGTTTCTCCCCTCTCTCCCTGCAGTGGTGGATGTGCCTTGGGATCTTCGTCGTCGGGTACATTGTGCAAGTGGCGCGCGACTCGCCGCCTTTCCAGCCGTTCGCTATGCTAGGAGGAGCTCTGTGGTGTACGGGCAACATAATGACCGTGCCAACTATTCAATGCATGGGCATGGGCCTTGGCATGCTCATCTGGGGCGCCACGAATATGCTGCTCGGTTGGGCCAGCGGCAAGTTCGGCCTCTTCGGCCTCAATCCCGACGACATCTCGGACTCCACCCTCAACTATGCCGGTGTCGCCACGGCTCTCGTCGCTCTCGGTTGCTACTTCTTCATCACGCCCAACGAGCCCAACACGCTGCGCAAGTCGTTCAGTCGCGGGTCCGTGAGCAAGCCGCTGCTCAACACGACGGACGGGGACTTGGAGCGCGTCACCGAGGAAGCGTACATCAAGCAGCAAGCGGAGGACGAGGAGGGCACGCTCTTTTCCAACTTGTCGCCCAGCGCCGCGAGGCTTCTGGGCATTTTCATGGCGAGCATCATGGGGCTCTTCTTCGGCGTGTCGTTCGACCCCGCTCAGTACCTCATGGACACGCACGACAACGACCTCGACGACGACCACCCCGATAATGCGGAGGACAACTCCCTCGATTTCGTCTTCAGCCACATGTGCGGCATCTTCCTCGCGTCCAGCTTGTACCTCGGGATTTATATCGTGTACTGCGGTGGCACCAGCAAGATGACCGCGAGCCCGGAGGTCAGGATGCCCGCCATCATTAGCGGCGTCATGTGGGCCATCGCGCAGACGAACTGGTGAGTGCGAGGGTGGCGACGAGAACGAGCACTACGTTGCGCTGGCGGCGAACCAATTGTGAATATACGCGTGCACTTGTCCCCTTGCCATACTCGCGTACCATACTCGCGGCTAACCAGTAACTTATAATGCGCAGGTTCGTCGCTAACGGAGCGCTCGGCTTTGCAGTCGCGTTCCCCATGATCACGAGCGGGCCCGGGTTCATCGCGGCTCTGCTCGGCGTTTTTGTTTTCGACGAGATCAAGGGGAGCAGGAACGTCGCGTTCCTGATCGCGGCGGGAGTGCTCACGGGGGTCGCAAACGCGCTGATCGTCATGTCTCGGTAGATTGAGAACGGTGACTTGTAGCTTATAGGAGGTGGCGGCTTCAACATTTTATTAGTGGAAGCCTTGTTAATGTGACAAACGATGCTACGCTATTACCTCCCCCTTCTCTTTCTTTTACCGACCTCGCTCTTCATTCAGGCCGCCGCCTGGGCCTTGTCGAACGCGGCCTGGATGCCCTCCACGCCCTCCACGCTGATCTGCGCGCTGTTGGGCTTGCCTCCGCCCCGGCCTCCGAGCCCCTCGGTGGCGGCCTCGACCCACTTCTTGCAGTCGACCTCGACGCCCTTGGGCGCGGACGCGAAGCACGCGAACTTATTGGCCCCGAAGTCGGCCGTGACGATCAAACACGCCATGTCGGGGTGGGTCTTGGTGATGGCCTTGAAGACGTTCTGCGAGTCCTTGCCGTTGACGCCGAAGTCGACGCGCACGACGGCCTTGTTCTTGCCCGCCTCCTTGGCGGCGTTGAGCGCGACAGTGACATCAGTGACAGCAGCGTCCGTTTTCTTCTTCGCCTCGGCCTTGGTCCACGCCTGGCACCTGGCGGACAAGCCCTTGAGCACGACGTTGAGGTCGTTCTTGGCGACGCACGAGATCTCGAGCTGGTTGATCTCGAGGCAGAGCTTCTTCACCTCCTGCACGAGCAGGGCGCCCTCCAGGGTCGCGACGTCCTTGGTGCGCTCGGCGAAGGCGTTGGCGGTGTTGACGGCGTCCCTCGCGCGCTCCTGGGTCACGGCCGTGATCCGGCGGATGCCCTTGGCGATGCCCTCCTCCGAGATGAGGACGAACTTCTGCGCCTCGCTCGTGTTGGTGAGGTGCGTGCCGCCGCAGAACTCAATGGAGTAGTCCTTCCAGATGGTCTCGGTGGGCTTCTCGAGGATCTCGGGGATGCTCGTCGCGCACACGGAAATGATGCGCACGGGGTCCGGGTACTTCTCGCCGAAGACGGCGCGCAGCGCGCTGATCTGCTGCGCGTTCTCGAGGGGGGCGTTGTAGGCCTGCACCGGGAGCGCGTCGGCGATCTTCTTCTGGCAGAGGGCCTCGACCTTGGCGAGGTCAGTGAGCTCCACGCCCTTGCCCCAACTGAAGTCGAAGCGCATCTTGTTCTCGTCGACGAGGGACCCCTTCTGGTCGACGGCGGGGCCGTTGTAGTTGGACGCGCCAATGTTGTCCTTGCCGATGAGGACGTCGCGCAGGGCGTAGTTCAGGACGTGGGTCATGGTGTGGTTCGACGCGATCGGCGAGCGACGCACGTAGTTCACGGTCATGGTGACGCCGGCGTCCACCGAGAAAGAGCCCTTGACGACCTCTCCGATGTGCAGCACGAAGCCGCCGAAGATCTGCACGTTGTCCACGCGGAAGATGGCGCCGTCGGCGGATGTGATGGTGCCGGTGTCGTAGATCTGGCCGCCCTGCTCCGCATAGAAGTTGGTGGCCGCGACGACGAGGCCGCACGCGGTGGAGGCGGGGGAGATGGAGTTTTCGAAGCCGACCTTGTCCTCGGTCGCGCCGCGACCCACGAAGCATGCCTTCACGGTCGTGGCAAGGTCGGAATCCCAGACGTACTTAGCGTCGGTCTCCGTGACGGCGATGCCAGTAGAGACGATGCGCGCGGTCTGCTCCGCCTGTAGTGTGAACACGGTATGAGCAAAGGCACAAACTGAATAGAGGGGGGCGCAATAGCAGAGCGGCCTTGCGTCGCGCTCCACTTGCTGCATGATTCACCTGCAGTGTGAGGTCCTTGCCGCTGCCGCCGCTCATCTTTGCCTTGTACGCGGCCTGCGACTGCTCCTTCTCCTCTTTCATCTTGGCGTCGTAGCCCTCCATGTCGAGCTCGAAGCCCTTCTCCTCGCACATGAGCAGGGTGAGATCAACGGGGAAGCCCATCGTGCAGAAGAGGAAGTGCGCGTCGACGCCGGAGAACTTATCGCCGGGCGAGAGCTTGGCCACGCGCGCGTCGAACTCCTTCACGCCAATGTCGATGGTCTTGTTGAAGGAGGCTTCCTCTTCCGCAATGATCTCGATCACGAAATCCATCTTCCTCACAATCTCGGGAAACGCGTCGCCCATGTGCGCGACGAGAGTAGGCACGAGCTTGGAGAAGAACCCGAGCTCAGCGCCGAGGTTTTGGCGACCGTAGCGGACGGCGCGGCGGAGCACGCGGCGGAGCACGTAGCCGCGTCCGTCGTTCGACGGGACGGCACCGTCGGCGATGGCGAAGGTGAGGGTTCGCACGTGATCGGCCACGACGCGGTACGCCATGTCGATGAACTCAGGGTCCTCCTTCTCAATCTTGCCGGCGTAAGGGCGGCAGCCGGTGACCTTCTGGATCGCGGCGAACAGGGGCGTGAAGATGTCCGTGTCGTAGTTGGAGTCGTAGCCCTGCAGGATGGAGGCGATGCGCTCGAATCCCATGCCCGTGTCGATGTGCTGAGAGGGCAGGTTGCGCAGAGACTTGTCGGCCTCGCGGTTGTACTGGGGGGGCACACATGTGTGAACAAGGGGGGGGAGGGGAGGGGGGGCGTTTCGCGCGGTCGTCGTCGTTTGCGCCTTGTCCTGTCGCCGCTCGCCGCTCGCTGCTCGCCGGTCGCTTACCTGCATGAAGACGTTGTTCCAGATCTCAATGACGTCCGGCAGGTCCGCGTTGACGAACTCGGCCGCGTCGCGCCCCCCGATACGGTCGTAGTGGATCTCCACGCAGGGACCGCACGGGCCCGTGGCGCCCATCTCCCAGAAGTTGTCCTCCTTGCCCATGGGCAGGACGCGGTTGGGGGGGAAGTACTTCTCGAGAATGATGCGAGCCTGCCATGCACATTTGTGAACAAAGGCCATGTAGATGGAGGTGGAGAGGAAGTGCACAGGGGGACACTCGTGCAGCGCGAACAAAGCGCTCGCAGCAGCGTGGACGGGGCGGCGGGAGGGGTCGTGGGTGTTTGTGCTGTGTGCGATGCTCTGTACTTGCGGTCTTGCGTGGATGCAGTTTCGTGGATGCAGTTTCGTGGATGCGGTTTCGTGGATGCGGTGCCGTGAATGCGGTCTTCTGTAGCGTGTTCTTGCTTGTGCTCACCTCATCATCGGCCGGCGAGTCCGCATCCCCGCCAAAGTAAGTCGCATACAGCCTTTCCGGATCCAAACCATAAACCACCGTCAAGCACTCCCAAGACATCGCGAGGCACCCCTCCTTGAAGTAATCCCCGAAACTCCAGTTCCCCATCATCTCGAAGAACGTGTGGTGGTACACGTCCTTGCCGACGTCGTCGAGGTCGTTGTGTTTCCCGCCGGCGCGGATGCACTTCTGCGTGTTGCACGCGCGCTTGAGCTTAGCGAAAGACTCCAGCGCGGGGTCCGCAGTGCCGAGGAACAGGGGCTTGTATTGGTTCATGCCGGCGTTGGCAAAGAGGAGGGTGGGGTCGTCGTGGGGCACGCAGGGGGAGGAGGGCCAGTAGGTGTGGTCGTGCTTGTTGACGAAGAAGTCGATGAAGTCCTGGCGGATCTTCTTCATGGGCCAGGTTGGGTGGTCTGTGTTAAGTTTGTTGTGTGAGCCGGGTAATAAATTGCAATTTTTGGAATGCAGGAATACAATGGCCTATGGCAGCGCTCTGGATGTTGGCATGTTGGCAATTCAGGTCGCTGCACGTGCCTCAGAGTGTCGCAGTTGCTTCTTAGCCGGTTGTTGGGTGTTTAGCGGAATGTTCTGTTGGATGGCGGGGGGAAAGGGCGTGCGTTCACGACTGCGCACAAGGCTTCGTACCGAATGACATCTTGGAGAGAGACTCCGAGATCTCCTCAACTGTGACTTTGCAGGGCATGTTGCTGTAAAAGCCGAGGGTGGCTGTGTGTGGGCAGCCACAAAACACACCCACACACACCCACACACAGGCACCCACACACAATCAATGCCTCTTGCACTCCTTGGTTGTACATGGAAGTGTTGAGCTGTGTGTGTTAAACAGCTGGTGTTAAAGTAAGGGTTTAGGGTTTGTGAGCATCCATCGCAGGCGTAATACCAACAACCGAGCCACCCAAACGACCCGCGCGAGGCTGTTTTTGTCAGACCAACTCTGCTACTAACTGAGCAGGCCGCCCGCGAGTATTTCCATGCGACAATATATCGGTTCGGACACTAGAAATCGGTCCGGACACCCTTCACATACATGTTAAACCATGTTAACAAATATCCTAACCCAAGCCCAGCATGCATCCCACCCCGATCCCTTCCCCCTCTCTCTCCAGAGTCCTCTACCGACTCCTCCGCAGGCACGCCAAATACCACGCCCAGTCCTCCCAGATCAACACCCCGATCAGCACCCAGATCCCCATACAGCTCCCCTTAGCATCTGCCACCTCCCCCTCCTGGGGCTTTTCCAAATCCTACACGGCGTCCGAAAACGCCTCAGTTCAGCAAGCTACGAAGCAGTCGCTCCTCCCGAAACCGCTCCTGACGCAACTCGGCGACCCCGCCATCACATCAAACAAAAACTTTGACCAGACATCCCAGTCAATCCCTGCCAATGCCCTCGCAAGCGCCATTACCGCCGCCTTCCGGTCCAACCGAATGCTCACGGACCCCTCCCAGATATTTTCGCTGCAGCAATCAGGCCTCGACTTCCTCAACACTCTCGCAACCCTCACCCACCAGAGCGACCGTGGCGCTGTGACTACATGTGCCGAGACGGGGGTGAGAGTTATCGCGACGAGTGAGTTCTTTAGGGTGTACTTGAATGCGATGCCGATTGAGGAATGGCTCAGCGACGAGGAGGATGAAGAGGACGACGACGAGGATGGCGAGGAGGAGTATGATGAGGAGGATACGGAGTATGACCAAGACGATTCCGATTCACCAACATTAACAGTTCAGGATCTCGTCGACGCGAACAACGAGCTCTTGACCGAGATCGGGGAAGGCGGCGCGCACCTCCTCGCCGCCTCCCCTCTCCTCGACTTGAACACTCTCGCCGCCAGCAGCAAGTACGTATTCATGTACCGGATCCGAATCGAGAATTTGAGCAACGACCACGTGCAAGTGCTCGGGCGCAACTGGGAGATCAGGGACAGCCGGGGCGAGGTGACGGACACGGTAAGGGAGCCGACGACGGGCGTCGTGGGCTGCTACCCGGTGCTGCCGCCGGGCGGCGCGTTCGAGTACAGCTCGGGCACCAACGTGGCGAGCATGATTGGGAGCATGGACGGGAGCCTCGTCGTGGTGCGAGTGCCGGAGGGAACTGAGAGCGCGACGTGCGACGGTGGCGGAGATATAGCTGGGTTTGACGCCAAGAAGGAGGACGTGTTTGAAGTACTAGTGGGTCCCATGCAGCTCGTGGGAGACGACGAAGACGGCGATATAATTGATTGAATGAACTGCTTGAATGAACTGCCTGAATGAACTGCTGACACGAACGTACTATACGCACCCATCACTCAGAAAAGCGCGTTGCCACAACTATTGTGATTACAATTGTAAGAGTACACTGTACTCTTACGGGTTAGTTCGTGCAGATTAGAAACGCGAGCCGCGACAACGATACAGCGGTTGCACCAAGCGAAAACAGACGGTCCCCGATCGCACCCGAGTCCGACCAAACAGCAACGTTCATTCCCTCCCAGCTACAAAAGAGCAACTTAGTTCCCGGGTAATTATCAAGAGTACCAGGAAGTCGTGATTATGATTATTACTCTGATATTCGGCGCCACGCACCTCATGTCGGCCACTCCTCTCGCCCTCACCCGTCGATCGCTGCCGATATCCACAACCCTGCTTCCTCTGCCGACGCTCGCGACGGCTTCCTCCCCCTCCTCCTCTTCCTCTCCCTTCTCTTCCGCTGCAACTCCCAAGATCAGCCTGACCAACACCTTCACGGCCTCCCGCGACGCGAATATATCCCCGGGAGGAGCGTACGAGACTCTCAGTAACCCTTTGCTCTACCCACCTTCGCTCTCGTACGCGCCGACAGCCTTGGATGTGGGCGCCGGAGCGGGCGCATCGACGGAGATCTTGCACTCAAGGGCTGCAAAACTATCGACGCCGTGGACTGGAGCGGCGAGGCTTGGAAGGAGTTCGTTACAGAGAAAGGCGTTCCTTCCCCGTCTGTGACGTTCTACGAGATGGACGACGAGAGGTTTGAGAAGCAGCTCGACGCGGACAAAAGGTACGCCACGACTAACGAGTCCTCACTGCGCAGAGTCCTCACTGCGCATCGCCAACGTGGAGTGCATCAACGTGGAGTGCATCAACGTGGAGTGCATCAACGTGGAGTGCATCACTTACTCGCGCCCGCTTTGCCTCGATCTCCTCACACTCCCCCTTTGTTCACACATGTATGTGGCCCCTTTGTTCACACATGTGTGTGGCCCCTTTATTTACACATGTGCGTGGGGTTCGCAGATACGACCCGATTGCGTTCAACTACGCCATCAACAACGACAAATCCAGGAAGCTCCTCGTCCCGGGCACCGGAAGGCTGCTAGCGCCCATCAACAACCAGCGAGACTACTGGCTCCAGCAGACCTACTTCATATAGACAGCGACCTGCACATACTGTTTAACGCAACAACCGTCGGCGCGTGGGATGTTCTGTTCCAGCCGGACGTGACCCAGGACTTTTGGCAAGGGATTTGGTGCCAGGCTTACAACGGCTTCAAGCCTTCATAACGAAAGTCAACTGATAAACAACAATACCAGGGTATAACAACAGAATCTGATTGGTAGCCATTACTTCACGAGCTGCTTTTATTTATCTGCGTCGCGCAGCCGCAACGCCCACCAGACCTCCGACGATCAGGCCGGCGCCAAGCGCCAACGCGGTGCTGGTCGACTCGCTGGTGCTCTGCTTGCCCTTGCTCTCAGCGAGCGCCACGTTGGCGAGATTGAGAGCGCCGACGACTCCCGCCGAGTTACCCCAGGTCGATGGACTAATGAACTTATCGAGCTCGGCGTCGTCGAGGATGGCCGGCAACTGCACGTAGCCGTTCAACAACTCTCTGGTGCGAGTGCGGATCTTTGGGAAGAGCGAGGCGCGCAGCATGATGCCCCCGGAGAGAACGATGCGATTCACGGACGTGAGGAGAGTGAGGCTGACGCAGAGGTTCGCAAGGGCGTTAGCGACGTGGTTCCAGCACTCGTCGTCGTCCGCCAGCGTCTTTAGCACGCTGCGGGAGTCAGCGTCGTTCGCATCGTGGCCGAGCCTTTCGACAATGCCAACAGCAGAGGCAAGCGACTCCACCGTGCAGCGGCCAGCGTACGGTGCGTTCTTGCCCCACGAGTATCCGCCGAAGCTGTCGTTCGGCAAAGTGTCCACGCACACGTGTCCTCCTTCCGGATGCATGAGACCGTGGACGGGCTCACCGTTAACCACGAGGCCGACGCCGACGCCCGTGCCGACTGTCACGTACGCGACTGAAGTGTCGGTCTCAACGCGGCGGGCCAGCGTGTGTTCCGCCAGCGCGGGAGCGTTCACGTCGGTGTCGAACTTGTGCGGGACATTGGGGTTGATGGCAAGGAAAGGCGAGAGCACGTCGGTGAAGCGCCAGGCAGCCTTAGGTGTGGCAGTAATGTAGCCGTAAGTAGGAGAAGAGCGGTTGAGGTCGACAGGCCCAAAGGTCGCGACGCCGAGCGCAACGTACTGCGTCTTGTACTTTTCGAGGAAGGCGGAGCATGCTTTGATCGTTTCTGAGGGTGTCGTGGTTGTGACCTCAAAGCGGTCAATTGGGTTGGTGGGGTCAGATACCGGGGCGACACAGCAGACGAACGACGTTCCGCCTCCTTCAACGCATGCGAGCAAGGGTTGCGGGGACATCTGAAGGGGGGGGTGAGGGGGGGGGGAGAAGGGGGGTACGTGGCGTGAGGGGCTACGAGGGAGTAGAGTGGCGTTGAGGGAGTATATTGGTGATTTAATCCTTATTACCACCAGGGGGTACAGCTGGGGCTTAAACGAGGCATAGCTAGTGGTGTGAGTGCCGATTAGACGGTCTGTTTGGGCAAAGCTCCGGGAAACTCAATAAGAAATACCAGATGATCATATGTGTCACAGTACCGTTTTTAACCGATCACGAAATGTCGAGTTGTCGCTGTTAGTAGGGAAAATTGAGGTAACCTTTCGTAAACTACTTGGGTGTTAAGTCGCACGCAGTAGTACT
>Ga0307985_10001176_pt1 | contig 14874 bp, 3 predicted proteins | sample EllFjometageno80_FD_203155 | JGI IMG/M metagenome (GOLD analysis project Ga0307985, IMG submission 203155) | Marine microbial communities from Ellis Fjord, Antarctic Ocean - #80 | ecosystem: Environmental > Aquatic > Marine > Unclassified | place: Southern Ocean | collected 2014-10-09 | reverse complement strand
TGGCGGAAGGGGAGGTTATCTGTGTGACGCCGCCTGGTGTTGGGGGGGGGAGCGTTGGGGTTACTACTAACGGGGTGGATTATGTTGAGGGGGGGATTTTCCAATATGTCAATGAGATGACGGTTGGTAGTGTTTCACCGAAAGCGGGCCACTGGGAGGGCGGCAGCTTGGTTACTGTTAGTGGGACGGACTTTGGCGTTGGCACTGGCGGCTCTTTCCTGTGCCGGTTCGGTTCCGAGACGAACCACGAGACAGTCGTTGCGACCGTTGTCGACGCCGGCATGGTTACTTGCGTCGCACCGCCGCGCACTAAGGTTCACGGACAAGCGACCGTGTCCGTGTTTGTGCAGCTTTCCAGCAACGAGGGCGTCGATTACTCGGACTCTGGTGTCGTGTACACGTACCTGGATCAACCTAGCGTCGCTAACGTCAGTCCTAGTACGGTGGACGAGGGAGTTGCGACGACGTTGCTGGTTACTGGATCTAAGTTTGTGGATAGTGCGACTCTCGTTTGCGTTTTTGGTGGCGACGTTAAGACTACCGCGATGTGGTTGAGTTCCACGCTCGTGAAGTGCGCTACGCCGACCGATTTGCAGGCTGACGGGTACTCGAGTGCTGTTGATCTGACTGTCAGTAACAACGGCAACTACCAGAGGAGTTCGACGACTGCGACTCTCATGGTCGCAACGAAGGCATTTGTGGTTAGCTACGAGCCGGCTTATGGCGTTACGGAAGGAGGGACGATCGTTACTGTCAGGACGAACACGTGGACGCTAACCGGCGAGTCGGCTTGCTTGTTCGGCGGCGCGAAGACACCGGCGAGGCAACATCCGTCGGAAGCTAAGACGGTCACGTGCAGAAGTCCTAGGAGAGGGGTTGGGATTGTTGATCTCGAGATTAGTAGCGACGGCATACACAATGAGTTTGTGGGGACATTCGAGTACACACCTGCTCCTAGTGTCACGGCCATTGCGCCGGTTCTGGGCGACAAGGATGGCGGGACGGTCTTGACAGTTACTGGCGTCAACCTTGAGGACTCCACGCACTGCCAGTTCATGTCTCGGCACATCAACGATCCGAGCGGCGTGACGACGACGTCGCCCGTCATCGGCTCTCCCTCGTCCACGTCGTTAACGTGCAACGTGCCGCCGTTGTCTTACGACGGTAAGACGAACCAGGACAACCGCGAGCGCACTGTCGAAGTAGTCTCCGCTACCGGCCACGTGACTCACGCCGAGTCCATCTGGCGCTACCATGACAAGGTTCGCGTCATGAATGCGCACCCCAAGTCCGGTTCTATGAACGGCAACACCACCGTCCTCGTCAACGGCCGCGGCTTCGTCAACACACACACTCTGTCTTGCCGGTTCGGCACGACGGCGTACGGCGTGACTCCGGCTCGCTGGCTGTCCTCGTCGCAGGTGTCGTGCGTCACTCCCGAGGTCATCGAGACTGGGTCAGTGGACGTGTATATCTCCGTCAACGGGCAGGACTTCCACAAGACGTCGGCGCAGTTCTTCCTCGACGCACCCATTCAGCTGGTGTCTGCGACCCCGGCAGCCGGTCCGTTTAGGGGAGGCACGGTGGTGACTATCCTCGGCAACAACTTGAGGTACACTGGTGCGGCGGGCTGTCGCTTCGGCACCACTGTGGTCACCGCCACCTTCACGAGTCCCACGTCCAACGAGATCGAGTGCATTGCGCCGGCCACGAGCGAGTCTGGTCCTGTCGAGCTCTCGATTACGTTGAATGGTGTCGACTACGACTCCAACCTAGCCAACGATCCGGTGGCTTTCACGTACCTGGACAACCCGGAGGTCTTGTCAATTCACCCTACTTCTGGGTGGCGCAGTGGCGGCGTCGAGCTGACGCTCGCCACCAAGAACCTCGCGGAGCTGTCTTCCTCGAGCGAGACGCTGAGTTGTAGCTTCTCAAACCCCAAGGCGAACCCAAATTCGCTCCCGGTAGTAACACCGGTGACTTCAATCGACGTCGCTACGAACACCGTCAAGTGCACGTCTCCCTCTCAGAAGCAGAAGGACACTTCGGTCGTTGCCCAAATTCCAGATCTTGACGACTATGTTGGCGTTTCGCTGATCTACTCGTCTTCTCCGATCTCCCACCACGCCACCGGTCCCCTGTTCCGCTTCATTTCAGCCACGCTTGTAGACCGAATCGTGCCCATGTCTGGCCCCGAGAAGGGCGGCACAAAGCTGCACGTTTACGGCGAGAACTTCCTCAACGAGAAGTCTCTCATTTGCGTCTTCACCGACACCACAACATCCACTGTTGTCGCTTCGACTGCTGCCGAGTACCACTCCGACAGCCTTGTGTCGTGCCTCACGCCCGAGCACCACGTCGATCCGGATTCCCTGGAGATTTCCATCGCGTCCAATGACGACATGCTCCGGACTTATCGCACCATGGCACATTACGCGTTCTTCCCCGAACCTCAGGTCGACTCGGTCTCGCCTTCTTGGGGCGGACGCGGCGGTGGCACTGTTGTGACCGTCTTCGGCCAGAACCTCGGGCGCAAGTTCGCCAACGACCTGACCCCGAACTCCGCCAACTTTCAGGCCATGTGCAGGTTCGGTAACAACACACACCCTTCGCCTGCGCGATGGATTTCCGACCGGGAGCTCACGTGCGTTTCGCCCATCGCATCCAACGACGTTGCGGTTGGCACGTCCGTGTTCCTCGAGATTTCTCTCAATGGCGGATACGACTGGTCGGACTCCGGCGTCGAGTTCACGTTCGGGGAGGAGAAGCGCTTGACGCACTTAACTCCCAACTCCGGCGTTTTCGAGGGGGGCACGAGCATTGTCGTTCACGGTACCGGTCTCGATGCCACTGCTTGGGCTTCTGCCGAGGCCTCCGGCCACAACGCCATCTTTTGCCACTTCAACGATGTTATCACGGCGGGTACAATCGTGTCCCCGCCTGCTGCGGGCTCGTCTGCGTTCTCCGTGTCGTGTACCGCCCCGACTTCGCCCACCGGTGAGGCGCTCCCCGTGACGGTTGAGCTGTCCTTCAACACCCAGAACGACGTCACGCGCTCTTCTCTGCAGTATGCTTACTACGACAACCTCATCGTCTCTTCAGTTTTCCCTACCAAGGGCATCCGCGGGGGCGGCGATGCGGTCGTTGTAGAGGGAGCCCGCTTCACGAACACGCCCTCGCTGTCGTGCAAGTTTGGTGCCCTTGATGCTACCCGTATCGTCTTTGTGAACGCAAACAAGATCAGGTGCTTCACGCCCGAGGTCGCTGGCGAGCTTGTTACCGACGTCACCGTGTCTAACAACGGCTTCGACTTCTCCCCGGCATCCCTTCACTCTTTCCACTTCAGCGATTTCCCGTCTGTTTCGCTCATCTCGCCCTCCACCGTCTCTGCGGCCGGCGGTTCTGCGACTGTCGAAATCCACGGCAAGCACCTCTCTTCGGTGACCTCGTGCCGCTTCGGCGAGCACACGTCTGCCGTTCGCGCGCGTTCGTTCTTCACCGACCCCAACACGGGCGCCGATGTCATTTCATGCAGCGTGCCCATGCTGGCCAAGTACAACCCCATGGTCAACACCAATGCCGAGCTTTTCCTCTCTATGGAGGGCGGTCGTCAGTTCATCGGCACTGGTCTCACTGTTTTCTACCGGCCGCACCGGGCCGACACTGACATCTACACCACGTCTTTGAATCAGGAAGACTTCGCTGTTCCTCGCATTACGCGCGTTTACCCGTCTGAGGTGTCGGCGTCCAAGTCCACGGAGGTGTCCGTCTACGGCTCCGACTTTGTGAACCGCGCCGGTCTCGGATGCATGTTCGGCAGCACGTTCGTCGAGGCTACGTTCATATCCTCCACCGAGATCCGCTGCATCACCGTCCCTCGCACACCAGGCGCGACTGTCCTTGAGATAGTTAACGGCGGTTCCGGGGTGCTGTCACAGTCCAACACCAAGTTCACGTTCACTGTTGATCCGTCGCTCGCTCTCGCCGTCCCCTCGTTCGGACCGCTTTCGGGCGACACGGTCGTTTCCATCTACGGCAGCAACCTGATTGAGAACTTGCAGGGCTCCAGGGAGGTCGATGGGGAGGCTCAGACCACAGTCGTGTGCCGGTTCGGCAAGCAGAAGGTTGCGGCTGTGTACTTCTCCAACAACCACATTAAGTGCCCGGTCCCTGAGCCAATCCATCTGCTGAACCCCTCAACGGTGAAGGTGGACCTTTCGTCGAACAACGGCACGACGTTCTCTTCCTCGTACTTGACGTACTCGTACGAGCGCTTCATCGAATTAACCAATCTCTCCCCGGCTCGCGGACACACCGCCGGTGGGACGCAGATCTTGGTCGAAGGCTACCGCTTCAAGAACACGACCGCGGCGAATCTTCTCAAGTGCAAGTTTGGCGAGTACATTACCGACGCGCGCTACATCTCGACTACGCAGCTGTTCTGCACTTCGCCTCCGCGCGGTGCCGGCACCGTGCCCCTCGAGATCAGCACGAATGGCGTGGACTTCACGTATTCAGCGCTCAAGTACGAGTTCTACGAGCCACTTGTCGTCACCGACATTTGGCCGAAGGTAGGCCCATCCCTCATCGCAAACACTGTCGTCAACGTATACGGCAGCGGCTTCACGGTGGAGAACGAGATCTCGTGCCTCTTTGGAGAGACGCTAGTGCCCGCCAAAACTCTGAGCTCTGCGCTACTTCGTTGCGCCACTCCTCCCCGCCGTCCCGGGCTTGCTTCGTTCAAGCTCGTTCGGGATGGCTACATGGGGTCGAGAGAAACTGCTGTCTCGGACCTGCAATTCCTATATGTGCGCGATCCCTCCGTGTTCAAAATTATGCCGCACGAGGGCCGCATCGAAGGCGGCAACCCCGTTTTCGTCATGGGAACGAACTTCATCAACGGCACCGCTCTGGGCTGCAAGTTCGGAACCCTGCCGTCTCGCGCCAGTTTCGTCAACAAACACACGCTGGTGTGCATCACACCTGCGGCGAGTTACGACCAGGACGTGAGTCTCACCGTCACTCTCAACGGTATCGACTATTCCGAAAGGAACCTCGCTTCTGCAATGTACTCGTACCGATCCGGCTGCGTTAAGGGCGAGTATTGCTCTCCCGACGGCAGCTTTGCAACGCCCGCTCCCAACGGCACTATCGTTGCTGGGGCGAACGCCTTCAACTTTACTCTGTGCGGGCCTGGAACGTTCCAGCCACGCATTAGTCAATCTTCTTGCCTTCAGTGCCCCGTGTCGTACTTCTGTCCCGACTTCGGCCTCTCCAAGCCTGTCATCTGCCCCGCGGGGATGATTTGTGACGTCATGGGCTTGGTTACGCCCCTTACGCCCTGTCCCGAGGGACACTACTGCAAGCGCGGCACGAAGACCGTCGATATTGCGTCTTTCCAGGGCGTGCACCTGACTGACTGGGTCACCGACGTGGAGACCGAGTTGACCGAGGTCAGCAGCGCTGGGAGAGATTGGGAGTTTGTTAACAGGACGTGGCCGGCGACTGGATGGCGCCGCATTGAGAACCCGCCCGAGCCCGACCCCGTTCTCCGCGGCGAGATCGAGAACATTGGTTATCTTGGTTGGATGGACGGCACGTGGACTGGTCTCGTGACGGCGGAGCGCCCCTTCTCCTGTCCTGTTGGCCACTTTTGCAAGGGACAGGCCGTAACCGACGTCCCGTCGCCCCTGAACTTCTCGACCCCGCAGCGTTGCTTCGACGGCTTCTTCTGCCCTCGCGGAAGCTCAACCCCCCAGGGCTCGGGACCGTGTCCCACTGGTTGGTTCTGCCCCTCTCAAACGGAGAGCGTGATTTGCCCCGAAGGCCACTACTGTCCCGGCGTGGGCAACCTGAAGCCGGTCGAGTGCTACCCTGGTACTCACAACCCGTTTGCGGGCATGAGTAACTGTACTTTGTGCGCCACTGGCCACATCTGTCCTGGCTGGGCTCGTCTTTACCCCGAGACGTGCCCTGCTGGATTCGTATGCGCCTCGCTGGGTCTCTCCAGCCCCGCTATGCTGTGCCCTCCCGGACACTACTGCGAGGAGGGAACCATGACCATCAACGCGGCCGACCCCTTCGTTAAGGCGCCCATTCCCTGCGACCCCGGAATCTTCTGCTTGGGCGGAACTGCCCACAAAATGACGATTCCCTGGGTGCCCGGTTTGGCGGAGGGCGCAAGTGCGCCTCAGCGGTGTACCGAGGGAAGTTATTGCGAAGGTGCGAGCACCGGTGCCGAAGGAAGTGGTCCTTGCTTCCCTGGGCACTACTGCCCGCCTGGTAGTATTTATCCCATCAAGGTCCCTATTGGTACATTCGCCTCCACTCCAGGTTCTGTTGCATCCACGCTTTGCTTCCCCGGAAGTTACGCGCCGCTCGTGGCGGCCGAGCAGTGCAGGCCCTGTCCGGCCGGCTTCACTTGTCAAGGTTTCGGCACGTACGAGCCGAGAATTTGCAAGGCCGGCACCTACCGTAGTGTTGCCGACAGTATTACTTGTAGGCTATGCCCGGCGGGAACGTTCTCGCCCTACAACGGCGCGACGGACATCACCGCGTGCTTCCCCTGCCCGCCGGGCAGGGTGTGCGGTATCCAAGGAATGAGCAATTTGGATGACAGCGTGTCGTGTCCTGGTGGCTACACGTGCGGCGCGGGCACGAACCGTGCCAACCAGTTTGAGCACAAGTGCCCCGCTGGGTATTACTGTGCGCCAAACACGGTCCCTGGCAAGCAGTTCGATTTGACGTGCGAGGAAGGCCACTACTGCTTGAGGGGCACGCCGTTGTACTTGGCTACGCGTAACAAATGCAACGTCGGATACTTCTGCCCCAAGGGCACGAGCGCCCCCACATCGCCCTTGACCAAGTGTCCCAAGAGGACCGTATCGCTTACGGGCGCCAAGGAATTGTCGCAGTGCATGATCGAGGAAGTTAACGTGTGCGACAAGTTCGATATCAGTGATCGCAACCCCTTCGAGGATCGCAGTTACTACCCACAGCACTCTTACAGCTTGCTGTCCTACGACACGACGCTGAGCGACGTCGCGCCGATCGTCGATTTCAACAGTGTCGTCGACAAGAACCCCACAGGCGAGGTCGAGGTTCTGAGGAAAATCCTTCCTTTGAACCAGACTAGCAGCGTCGCAACCGCTAAGAACGACACCGTCGAGGTGTTCAGGACGTGCACCCAGTACGGTTTGGAAGACGAGGACAACGTCATCACGGTGATTGGGAGGAACTTCAGGGACAGCACTCTGCTCACCTGCAAGTTCACGGCGTGCATTCAGAGTAACTGGGAAGGGCAGTCGATAGGCGATTCTGACTACAATAAGATGCCAAGGTACTGCAGGAACATTGACGGAACGCCTACTGATCCGAAGTTTGTGAGCCCCATGAGTCTGACAGTGAGGGCCAAGTTCGTGAGCGACACGCGCATCACCTGCCCTGTACCTAACTACAATTTCAACCAAACTGGGGGCTACTGGTGGATGGAGAAGCACAACCCGTACCAGACGGTCGAGAAGGTTGACGACAACGGCAATATCTTCCAGTACGAGGGCAGTTACGAGACGACACCGTTCCAAGATCCCTTCGTGGATGTTTATGACATTTTGGGAGACGCCTATGCTTTCCCTGACCAGACAATTGACCCGTTGCTTGGCAGTAAGATCAACGAATTCAGAGGCAAGTGCAAAAGGGATCCGGAGGGAAGGATATATTATCTGCAGGAGTGCAGTCTGGCTGAGATGGGCGAAGGCCAGTGTGGGCCGGACGTCTGGGACTACGTCGATACGCAGGGCAAGAGTGACGCTGCTTTCCAACGTTACCACAAGAGGCTTTATAGTTTGGTGATCGAGTGCACCGAAGAGGAGCGCAACTTGGGTGGCTACTGCGACAACATTCCGGAGAGGGGGCAGCGATTGAATCCGTGCGTGACTGCGCAGGTCATGGTCGAGGCGAGCAACAACGGGGTGAAGTTCAGCAACGATCCGTTGGAGATTATGCACACGGTGCCGAGTGACGACCCCGCGAACAATGGCAGGAACCTCAGGGACAACTTCATGGACTATAACGTGCCTGGGACGTTCTCCACGTATTCTTACGTGAGCAAGCAGTTGAGCAGCGACGTTACTGGGTTCAGCGACCCTGACGAAGCCGTCAAGACTGAGAGCATGAGGCAGTACGATATGGTCAAGGCGATGGACAAGACGGTGTGCAACCGGCCCGCTTACAGCGAGGAGGGAGTGAGGGCGAGGGAGACCGGCTGGTTCGAGTTCCCGATCATGAGCTACGCGCAGCTCTCCTTCGATTTCCGGAACATTCCCCAAGAGATGGTGTACAACGAGCACTACAAGGTTGCGATCTACGTTAGCCCGAGTAGGTGCACGGATGAGCTCTGCAACAAGGAGACGCGTATGAGGATGGCGCCTCTCGAGACGATACCGTGTCTTCAGCCTTTGGATCTTCCCAAGTGGTTCCTCGATCCGACCGTCAACAAGAACCAGATCGTCAACATGACGATGCTGGGCTTGGAGGACAGCAAGTTCAAGGTCGAGGTGCACATCGTTCACGGGAGTTTCGTCGCTAGCAGCGACTTCTTCAGGAACACGCTGACGGTTGCCATCACGAAGCCGTCGAGGGCGATGGTGAGCGAGGGAGAGCAGCTGCTTGTGGGGGCGAAGACTATTCTCGAGGAGAGAACGAGGAAGAAGAGTCCGTTCATAAGCTGGGAGGAGCAACTGATGCACGCAGAGTTCATTTTCGGGGTTCATTACGAGAAGGGTATGACTGACGAGATCAGTCCACCACTGAATATGCCTCCGCGATTCGACGACTTCGCCAGGGGGCGCGTGCTGATCAGTATGAACACGACCGCGTCGAACAGCGCCCCGACAATTCTGGACGACCCGGCGGAGAAAGGAGTGACGAACAGTTGGTGGGACATTGCCACTCTGTACAGTACTCCCAAGTTGGCCAAGGAGGCTGCCGACACCTTCTTTGAGACCTTCCACGACATTTCTTACGAGAGCAGCGGGAGCGACGAGTACGGCTTCGGAGAGTTCGAGAATATCGTTTTGCCGTATCTGCCGTTCTTCAGCAACTGCAGAGAGTTCGACAGCTACATTCCGCTCTGGGCCCTGCTGGAGGACGAGTATCACTGTGAGCTGCCCGACTTGAGAGGCAGTAGGGGAGAGGATCCGGCACCGGGACCTTGGGACCAGATCAGGTTGCTGGTGCCGGAGGCGATCCCGCACCAGGACGATCTGGTTTACGTGCCGTGGTTTGATCCGTTCTTGTACCAGCCGGTAAGTGACGAGTGCGTCAGGACGGTGCACTGCAGTTACGAGGAGGACTTGAGGAGTGTCGACATCATCCCTCGCTGGTTCGAGGCCGAGGACGGCACCACCTTGTTCAACATCATCGAGGCGCCGATTTCTTTTAGAGGCTTCGCGGGACGCCAGAACACAAGAATTGGCAGGGAGGACAGCGTCTGGACCAATATCAACGAAGAGTTCGTCCAGAGTGTGGATAACTTTAGAGGGGTCGGGGTGGACAAGGGAGCCGCGGAGGAGGAGGGCGTGCCGGGAGGGTGCAGTCTGCAGTGCATTCCGAGAGAGATCACGTTGGAGATTGCGTACTTCCAGAAGAGCAAGATCGAGAAGAACATGATCGAGATCAGCTTGGCGCTGGCGAGCTTCGACAAGGAAGACCTGGACAACAAGGAGTACACGTTGAACGTGGATTATTATCCGCTGAACTACGTCGAGCTCATCATTAAGTTCGCCTTCGATGCGGAGGTGTTTATTATTCTGTTCATCATCATTGGGTTAATGACCATTGTCGTTACGGGCCTGTACTGGCTCGTGATTAGAGTCACTACGCAGCTCGAACAGCCGCCGCATCTGAGGTTCTACAAGATGATGGAGCTTATTATTCCGGATGCGTTCGGCGGCGTGTTGCTGGGTCTGTTGCCCATTGTCATGGTCACGGGCTTCGTGACGTTGTTCTTAAGAGGTTACGCGTTCTGGCCTAGTGACATTGCGAACCGTTTCGATATGAAGAACGAGATCGGAGGGTACAATAAGGACGGAAGCGACTGGTACATCTTTGGCCCGAATGAGGTCGGCACAGATCCCGAGAGTGACCACTTGAAGAAGATGCACTGGATGGATCCTAAGGTCAGTCCGGGCAGGATCGTCGAGGCGCAGAACGGCAGGATGGGGCTGGCGTTCGTGGTGATGGGCTTCATGTGCATCTTCGAGGGCTGCAAGATTTTCTTGCCGGTCACTGTTAGCAAGAGACAGAAGCAGACGGAGGCGAAGAGGAACGCGGAGGCGGCCAAGGAGAGCATCTGGATCCCCACCCTGTGGAAGAGAAGCAACCTGATTTACACGAGTGTCATGATGGTCATGTTTTTGGTGTTCATTATCGAGTTCAGTTACTGGGGACAGTTCGGAGACTATATCTGGTGGGTGATTCTTATTCTGAAGCTTGTGAACCAGTTCTTGGGACAGGTGGTGGACAACCAGCTGAACGAGGCGCTATTGAGCGCGCCGGTCATGACGTCATTCGGGTTGATCCAGGGTATGGTGACCTTGAGTGCCGATGACTTTATGGACTTTTTGTTCAGTTACATTGTGGAGTTTGGGTTTTTACTGCTCGAGAGAGTTTACGTGGATCCCGGCGTGTCCGATTTCTTGGACTTCGTCGACGAGCAGGTCTCGAACTTGAAGGAGAGAGTCATGAGGCAGCTGCCCAAGTGGATGAGCGGGAGAGTCGCGACCAAGCTGGATGCGGCCGGGAAGGAGTTGAGCGACAGGGAGAAGGAGCTGGAGGCTTTCGCTACCGACGGAGCGGAGACCGTGGAGCCGATTCTGGACAGTTACGGGAGCTACTGCTGCGACACGATGAGCATGATCTATACTGCATTCAACATTTTGCTGCTGATGGTGTACAGGACGGAGACGGGCATTCCGGAGCTCTACGGGATTAAGGAGAAGGATATGTTCTACTACTTGCTGTTCGCTCTCATTATTATGCCGTTCCAGCTCGTCGCTGACATCATGGTGCACAGTTGTTTGGAATTGTACCAGGGGTGGAAAATCTACGATTATTTGGTCTACACGAGGTACAGGTTCCAGCAGAGGGAGGTCAGGTGGAAGGGTTTGGAGGACAGTTTGGACGAGTGCATCGAGGAAAGCATGAGGACGATGGATCAGATGTGCTTCAGTAGTCAGTTCTACATGATGATGACGGTTCACGTGAACGGGCTGATGTACATGGCGCTGGGGATCGAAATGATGCTCAGGGAAACTTACAACATGTTCGGTGACCCGAGCTTCATGGTCATCGTGCCGTTCGTGGTGGGCGTCGCCATGTTGACGAAGCAGTTCTTGATTTGGGCCGCGTTGAAGGTGGACTTGTGGAGAATTAAGCACGAGAACACCGCGTGGCACACGACTACAGCGGACGACGACGAGTTCGAAGTCCCGGGATGGGATGACATGAAGGGAGCGAGCCACGACGCTTACTTGATGAACCAGAGGATTACGAGCGAGACGTTCAGGTACAAGTTCCTGAACTACAACAGGGCGTGGATCATCCAGCAGCTGCCGAACATCTTGACGCCGAGGACGCTGAGGAGGAGCAGGCCGTATCTCATCAACCAGTTCACGAGAATCTTGAATGCTCTGAATCAGGACATCAGTAGTGACAGCGATGCAGACGACGGACCGAAGTTCCCTATTCCCATCTTGAAGGCGCCGACGAGGAAGCTGGTGAGGTGGTGGCTGGAGCAGGCGCAGAGAAGGCTCAAGTTGAGGAGCGTTGTGCAGCCCCTGATTAACAAGGCGAGGGGCACGCAGTGCGAGCAGTGCCTGAGCAGGAAGCTGCTGCAGGTGGAGCTGGTGATCCCCATCGAGGAATTGGACGAGAGGTTCCAGGCGGAGCACCCGGAGGAGGAGTTTGACCAAGTGCTGTGGAAGAACTTCTGGCAGAAGCACGCCAAGTACAGGACCATCTGCTTGAGCTGCATCAGCCAGAGGAAGGAGAAGGACAGGAGGGACGCGCTGGTGGGGGCCTTGAAGGACGATGACAGCGACGGGGGCGCGGACTACCCCGAGTGGGGACCGGTCTACTTGAACGCCGCGAGCGACGCGATTTTGAAAGGCTGGTACAGGGCCGCGCAGAATAGGCTGTTCGGCAAGGAGGGGGGCAAGAAGAGGGACAGGGTGCAGATCCAAGTCAGCGACGACGAGGGCGACGAGCTGCTGCAAAGCTGGGCCCAGGAGAGCTTGGATCTGGCAGAGAGCAGCAAGTTGATGGCGGTCAAGTGGCTGCGCACGGCCAGAGGCAAGCTGCAGAAGGACAAGGGCTTCGAGGGCGAGGAGGGGGGGAGCGCGGCCACCAGGAGGGCCAAGCCGGGCGACAAGTACAAGAGCGGCAAGAAAAGCGCGAGCAGGAGGAAGTAATTGTATAAAAGGGCTTGGTTGCGAGGAAAAATGTATATTGTAGTAATTTTGGCTATCGGCGAGGGCACTGGAAGTTAACGCTGTCATGGTTGAGAGTCGGGTCTTCGTCAGTTTGACGTATGAGTTGATAATTAATATACCTGACCTGAGTACGCCCCAGGTCGCTCAATTCTCTCCTCACACGCTCCCTCTAACTCGCCTCCCCCCCTCTCTTGCGCCCCCCCCAGAATGCCAGCCCGTTCCGTAAAGTCCAAGGCCCGTTCCAGGAGCACCTCCAGATCCCCTCAAATATCCTTTGCCGAGTATAGCTTCCCCGGGCCAGCTCTGCCGTTCCAGATTATGAACGACATCCTTCACGCATCTCCCGTGCTCTGCAACATTGCGTACGCGGTTTTCTGGTCCCTGTTTCTCCTACTCGGCGGCCTCATTGGAGCCCCCTTCATGCTCCTCATCTACCTTCCAATCACCACACTTTATTCCATCTGCGCAGCTATCGGCAAGTTCCGTCAGCAAGCCACCAACAAACCGCAAACAGGCTCCCCCCCGCAGGGTGACGCCACCACTCTGGCGGTCGTGATCACAGGCTGCGACACGGGCTTTGGAAGAGAGCTCGCCGAGAAAGTAAGCCGAGCTATTGTGAAGCGAGTGTGTGTGTGTATGGCATATGTGTGTATGCCATATCTGTTTGTCATATGCCATATCTGCGTGCTCCTAACCCCCCTAGCTCCTCTCCGCCTGCCCGCCGGCCACAACCTTAGCTCGCTCCCACAGCTACCAGATCTTCGCCCTGTGCCTCCGCGATGACTCGTGCGCCAAGCTCAACGCTCTCAACTCAGTCAACGTCCCGTACGGCAACAAAATCACCGCCATCCAGGTGGATGTGACAAAAGACGTCTCCGTGTCCGCGGCCGTCACAGGTGAGGAGCAAGAGCGAGCGCGACCAAAGCAAGCGAGCGCGACGAAAGCAAGACCGTTACAAAAATGTATGTTCGTGGCTCACACATATGCGTTGCTCACACACGTGCGTGGCTCACACATTCGTATGAGTGCAGGCGCCATCACGCCCTGGTTGCACGCCTCTCCCGACCGCTACCTGCACGCGCTGGTGAACAACGCTGGCATAGGCACTCCCGGCTTCGTGGACATGCTCAACGTCGATCCCGTCTTCGCCAACGGCCAGTCGTACAGGAACGACATGGAGGTCAACTTCTACGGCATGATTCGCTCAGTCCAGGCCGCACTGCCGCTCTTCAAGGCCCAGTCGTCCCGAAACTCCGCGAGCCGCTACTCGAGCGCCATCATCGTCAACGTTACCTCCATGGCGGGCCTGGTCGCGAGTCCCAACATGAGTGCTTACACGTGCAGGTGAGGAGTTCTAGAAGTTGAGCTCTAGACGAGTGGCGAGAGCAGAGCGTAATTGCACGCGGAAGAGTGAACGCCAAGCTGGGCGACCTGTGAGCGCCGTGTTTGCTGTTGGCCGCGCTGCTTTGTCGGCCGCGCTGCTCTGTCGGCCGCGCTGCTCTGTTGGCCGCGCTGCTCTGTACGCCCTCTTTGTTCCCACCGCCGTCTCCCCTTGTTCACACCGCGGTTGCGGCCCTTGTTCTCACCGTGCTTGTAGCAAGCACGCTGCCGAGGCGTTCTCCACGTGCCTCCGCTACGAGCTGGCCGACTTCAACATCCAAGTCCTCACTGTCAACCCCTCGTTCCACGCCACCCCCCTTGTGGCCGGCATCAGCACCGGCATCACCCGCCTGTATAACAACCTCAAAACCTCCAACCCGGCGCTCTTCGAGGAATACGGTTACGATTTCATCGACGAAACCCGCAAGCTTTCCATCCGCGGCTCTCAGGCTGCCGAGTGGCGCGCTTACAACGTCACCAACGCCCTCATCCGCGCCATCTACGCCTGCAAGGGCGGGCAGGAGCTCGTGGGCACGGACGCCAAGTTCGGCATCACCGCACTCCGCCACCTGCCCGTCTGGCTACAGGACAAGCTCATCAGAGTAGCCTTCTGGCGCTCCGAAAAGCCCAAGTGCATGTACTGAACGAGGTGCTTAACGCGGTACCATAGAGTACAAGGTAAAATAACTCTTAACATAAGCGGTAAACATGTAAACAACTTTCCTTGGCAACCAATCAAAGGAACAGGCAACGCTGGGAGCTGGGAGGGAGCGGATGAAGAGGACCCAGGAGGCGGCTCGTGCTGTTGAGAGCAAGATCTCCAGTCCATCTGGAGGTCTTGGTGTTCCCAAGAATTTTGGTGCGGACGTTCCCGGACGAATCTTGTCAAGAGTCCGTCTACGTACGGGGGGGGGGGGGGGGGGGGGGGGGGGGGGGTGGGGGGGGGGGGGGGGGGGGGGGGGGGGGGGGGGGGGGGGGGGGGGGGTGGGCGGGCGGGGGGCGG
>Ga0307985_10001174_pt1 | contig 14886 bp, 14 predicted proteins | sample EllFjometageno80_FD_203155 | JGI IMG/M metagenome (GOLD analysis project Ga0307985, IMG submission 203155) | Marine microbial communities from Ellis Fjord, Antarctic Ocean - #80 | ecosystem: Environmental > Aquatic > Marine > Unclassified | place: Southern Ocean | collected 2014-10-09 | reverse complement strand
ATCCGTTTGCCACTCCCCCCCCAACTCCCCCCCCTCTTCCGCCCCCTTACTCCTCCCTGATCCCTCCCCTCACCCTCCTGGCCCTCCTCTGCGACTACCTCACGCTCACCGCCATCATCCCCATCATCCCCCTCCTTTTCGACCGTGAACCCCAAATCTCCAACACGTACATCTTCCTCCTCTTCTCCTCCAAGTCCCTCCTCCAAATATGCGCCAATCCCCTCCTCGGGCACCTCGTCGACCGCGACCCCAAGGCGTGCTGCTACGTCTCGCCGCCGGCGATTTTCATCGCGAGTCTCACCGTGCTGATAATGGCGACGTTGGGGTTCGCGTACGGGGTTGAGCTGGGTGAGGAAGAAGCATGGTTCCAGTATGGTGTACTTGTTGGCTGCAGAGCAATCCAAGGCCTCTCCTCCTCCGGCATCCTCTCCGCTGGCATGGCGACAATATCCCTAACGACATGTCAGTCCTCCCGCGGCGGCGCCCTCGGCACCGCGATGATCGGCATAGCGGGTGGCGTGCTCGTAGGCCCGCCCCTCGCCGGCGTGCTCGCTCAGAAGTACACCAACGGGCTCGTGTTCAACGTCATTGCGGGGGTGGGGTTGCTGAGCTTGGTGGGCTACGCGGGACTGTTTCTAATCAGCCCGGCGACGTTTAAGCCCATGTATTGCGGAGAGGAAGAGGAGGAAGAGGAATCCCCCACGGAAAAGTTTGGCGGTGGCGGCGGCCCGCTCTCCGGCGGCGTGCTCTCCGGCGGCCAATCAACCCGCCCCAAGTTACTCGAGGGGGACTCGCTGTTGCGCTGGTCAGAGTCAACGACTGACACACAGCGCTCCTTATCCCGCTACACACTCTCCCCCACCACCAGTCTCCTGTTTTCCCCTCCGGTCCTGCTCCTCGTAGTCGCAGTCGCGGCTTGCAACACCAGCGTCGCCATCACGGAGCCGCTGATCCCGCTGTTCTTGGTGGAGCCGCCCTTTGAGTACGAGACGGGGAAGATTGGTCTGGTCTTTGGCGTCCAGGCACTCGCGTACTTGTTCTGCACGCCGCTATTCGGGTTCCTTTCCGACCGCCGGCTGAAGACGCCGTTCATGATCTTCGGCCTGTTCTGCGTCGCCGGCGGAATGTCAGTGTTGCTGCTGACTCGGGAGCTGTACGTGATTGTGATCGGGCTGGTGGCGATCGGGGTGGGAATAGCGGCGTGTGACACGCCGAGCATGCCGCTTTTGACGTTGCTCGTTCCGCCAGAGAGGTTCGGGAGCGCGATGGCGTTGCAGGTGAGCCACACACATGTGTGAGCAAAGGGGCAGCGTGTGAACAAACCACACACATGTGTGAGCAAAGGGGCGGCGCTGTGAACAAAGGGCGGCACTGTGCACAAAGGGCGGCGCGTGGCCTTGTTCATTGCCGCCGTCGTTGATTGAGCGCGCTGCACCAAGCGCGGTGCTCCTAACACTGCTCCTCTAACATTCCCTCCGCTCCTCTAACATTCCCTCCCTCGCTCGTCGCGGCAGGATACCGCGGTGAACGTCGGGTTTCTGTGCGGGCCGCTGTTGGCGATATTGGTGGGGGAGGATACGGACTTGTTCAAGTGGCTGTGTATTGCGATGGCGGGAGCGTGCGTTCTGGTGGTGCCGTTTATGGGGGTGTTGTTGCGGTACGAGAAAAAGATGTTGGAGATTGAGGAGAGGAAGATGGAGGAGGAGGGGGATTTGAGGGATATAACGGCATAGGTCAGAGCGCCACACCCTAAGTTGCGCCACCTTGATGTCAAAAGAGCATATTGCGTCCGGGAGCCACACTGGCCCCTGCTATGGGCGCGTGAAGATGTTAACAACGTTACAACCAGACCAGAATCATCAAGGTGTCAGCCCCCAAGATGCACCTCCTGTCTCTCCTCGCAGCGTTCCCAGCGCTCGCGCTCTCGTCCCCCCCCCCTCCCCTCACACTGACTGAATCCAGCACCTTCAAGATTGTCCAGTTTGCTGACCTGCACACTGGAGAAGGGGAGGCTGAAGATTGGGGTCCGGAGTCAGACAGGAAGACGTACGAATTCCTTTCTTCGACTGTTCACCTCGAGGAGCCTGACCTCGTCGTGTTTTCTGGCGACCAGGTCACGGGCCTGAATGTGCACTACAATGCCACAGACTATTACCAGCGCCTTTCTGACCTCCTCCAGGAGACACCTCACACTCTAATCCTCGGCAATCACGACGCCGAACCGTTCGTGGGCAACGGCGACCAGTCCGAGATCGGCGCTATCTCCACAAGATCGCAGCTCATGGTCTTCGATGCAGCCCAACCGTACTCCCACAGCCAACTCGGTCCCAAATCCCTGCTCCCTGCAGCCTCTAGTTACATAGTTGACGTGCTTCACCCGCAAACGGGCGCCGTGGCGATTCAGCTGGTACACCTCGACTCGGGCGGTGGAGGCATGCCCGAGGAGATCTACCCCAATCAAGTGGCTTGGCTGCAAAAGATCCTCGCCGAGCGGCGGATCAAACACGACACTAATACCCCGACACTCGTGTTCATTCACATACCGTTCGCGCAGATGGAGACGATTAAGAAGGAAGGCGGGGAGTGCTGGGGCACGGAGCTGGACGGGGTGACGCCAACTAACTTCGACAGCGGGCTGTTCAATCTCCTCGAGGAATTCGACGAGGTGCGTGCTGTCTTTTCTGGACACGACCACTGCAATTCATTCTGTTGCGAGGTCAAGAAGGGGCTGGATCTGTGCTTTGGAAGGCACTCGTCGTTCGGGGGGTATGGGTGCGAGGGCGACGCGGAGGAGATCGGAGCGAGGGTTGTCGAGATGCAGGTCGACGAGCGGGGCGAGGTCGGATTGGAGACTTACTTGAGAATGCACGACGGCCGTAAAATCGAAACACACGCTCTGTGAGACAAACAAAACTCTTCGCGAGCCTGCGCTCGCTCCTCAATCTCTGCTTGGCCTGCGCTTTGTTCTCAGCGTTGAAATTAAAGGCCGACGCCCGTCAAACGTCTTGAACAGGGACATTTCCCAGCAGGTTTCTCAGCTTAGCAAACAAGCCGCACCTCACACCAGGAGCCGGCCTCGGGTCCCGCAGTCGCATCCTTGTCCTTGCCCCCCTCCTTCCACAAATACAGCTGCTCCAACCCACAAGTATAACCTTAAATTCTGTTAGGGTTATGTCAATTAGGGCAAGTAGTGAGGGAGAACCATTGGCCGCCGCGCTGATAAGAGTCCTACCGTCATGCAAGTCCGTCCGCAGGTACCACTCATCCACAACAGCGATGTCGTTCGCCACCTCTCAAGTCGGCAAAGTCCTTGAAGAGTTCCCTTGGTCTAAGGCAATAATGGACCAATACCCGGCATTCCTTCCTATGATGGCGTGCGTCTGCCTTAACAAGCTGAGGCTGGGCGTCGCTGTCCCTACCGAGCTCGACGAGCTGACCGTGGCGGAGGGGATCTCTATTGGCACCTCACTCGCTGGTAAGCACACCCACACACACACCTCTGGCCTAGACCAAGGGGGAAGGGAGCGGCTGAGCGCCTGCGAGAAATAGCGCGCTTCGCGGCGTTCAATGCGAGCGTATCACGCCTTTTGAGCCGTTCCCTCATCTCCCTCATCGCCTCATCTCCCTCATCTCCCTCATCTCCCTCTGACCCCCCCCCCCCCCCAGGCGCCCTCCGTCGCCGGGCATCCCCCGAGGCCGGCGTAGAAGAGTGGATCGCGCGGTATCCTGCCCTGCTCTCTCTCGAAGCTCAAAACCCCTGGTTCAGGCCCATGGCGACTCTCGTCGCTCAACATCTGCTCAACCACGCCACGTGGGGCGTTAAACTACGCTTGTACTTGGGGGCTGGGTTATCCATGCTGGACTTGGCTACGGACATTACCATGATTAAAATATACTCGACTACCGACCAAGGAAGCAACGCGTACAGCCTCCTGGCAATGGTCCTCATTTGCCTTGTGTTTCAGTTGTGGCTCGTCTATGCGCAGACGAGTGGAGGCCCCTTAAAATATACTCTCCAAGAGTTCCTTATAGTGTTGAGCGGCCTAAAACCAGGCTTCGACGCCGCGCGCGTCGCGCGTGGCAAGGCCAAAAACGAGCACAACGCGGTCGACCCGGCAACGGAGCTGGCGTTCTGCAAGGGCGCGGAGTTATTCTGCGAGTCCATTCCGGGGTGTATACTTCAGATCAACGCTTGCATGCTCGTGTTGCAGGTGAGTGAGCGAAGTGAGTGCGAGCACAGCGGCGCAGTTATCATTGCCAACGAACGACCGGCTAGACAAGCCGAGTAAAACTCACCGATCCAAAACACGCTGCCCCCTTGTTCTCACATGTGTGTGGCACACCGATCAGAACACGCTGCCCCCTTGTTCACACTTGTGTATGGCTGGGCCATCTCTCTCTCTGTGGGCTGACACACTTTCCTCACCTTCAGTCGGGAGGGAGCAATTCAACCGTAGCTATTGTGTCCATCATTATCTCCGCCCTCACCGCCGGCTATGCAAGCGCGAGCATCTCATTCGACTTCGACGTGAACCCGATGAAGCGCCGCAACGAGCCAAACTTCTACGGCTACGTCCCAGACCAGCCGTGGCGGCGGACACTCTGCTTCCTGTGCTTGATGTTCAATAGCGCACTGCTACTACTGTTGCGGAGCTTCGGTGCTGCTTTGCTAATCATGGCCAGTACGAGGTACTTTGTGGCGTACTTTGTTGGGGACTTGGCGTTTTATTTACTGCAGAAAGGACTGAGGAATGACCTGTGGTACTGGACGCCCTCGCATCGCATCGGCGGCATGCTTTCGAGCTTCTTGACCAGAATTGCAGCGAAGGTTGTCACCGATTACACGGGTTTGCTACAGATGAGAGGATCGGGAGAGCTAGGTAAGCGAGGCGAGACGGCCGAGTGAGCTCAGCGAGTGGAGCCACACACATGTGTGAACAAAGGCCACTTACGCGCGTGAACAAAGTGGGCGAGACCGGCTCAAATCGACCGGCTTAACCGACCGGCTCAACCGACCAGCTCAACCGACCCGCTCAACCGACCGGCTCAACCGACCGGCTCAACCAACCGGCTCAACCGACCGGCTCAACCGACCGGCTCAACCGACCTGCTCAACCGACCGGCTCAACCGACCGGCTCAACCGACCGGCTCAACCGACCGGCTCAACCGACCGGCTCAACCGACCGGCTCAACCGACCGGCTCAACCGACCGGCTCAATCGACCTGCTCAACCGACCGGCGAGACAGATCGGCGAGGCGGTCGAGCGCTTACTTCATCCCCCCTCCGCTTGCTCTTTTAACACTCCCGTCGCTCGCGCAGGCGGCTTGTACTGGACGTTTAACATGATCGCGGCGGTCGTGGCTGCCTTTGGGGGTGTTTCCGTCTACTTCGATACGGTGGAAGAAGGAAACGGGGCGATTGCGGAGGACACTGCGTGGGCGTTGGTAGGCGTGGGTGGGGCGGCGTGGGCGTTTATTTTCTGCTCGTTTCTGGGCGTTATGAAGAGAGATTATTGGGCGACGTTCATATCGTTGCAGACAGGCAATTTGTGGGCCCAGAGCTACTTCTTGGGAGCGGGGAAAACTGACGAACAGAGGGTCAGGATTGTGACTTTTAATAGTCATCTTTGGGCAAGTATTAGAGGAGACGTACGCGAGTGGTTCAACGAGAACTGGGAAAAGTGGGAGGAGGAACAACCGGAGTGGTTCAATGACGTCTTCGTGGCGAAAGTTGACGATGATCTGCTGCCGAAGGGGGTACTTGAAGAGCTCAAGGAGATGGGCGGCGGCGAGCGAGAGAGGGACACTGCTTCAAGAGACACTGGTGCCAGTGCAAGGTACGCGGGTTCACTGTCACAGCTCAAGAGTGCTGAGGATAATGTCGAGTTCCGCTGTGATAGCGCCCGCGTCCCCGGCACACGGTACAGTCACAGCGCAAGAGTGCTGAGGGCAATATCGAGTTCAGCTGTGATAGCGCCAGAAGTAACTTGAGATTAGAGGGGGCATATTATTTACGAGCCCATCTGGTACACAACTCTGCGGCACTCCTCGTCGGTCACCGCGCAGCCGAAATAGTCGTCGAGGTACCTAAAGAATTCCTGGTAATGGACGCCTTTTCGTCCTTTGAACCCCGACTGTGTGTACGCTTGGTGGTACCTGTGCCTTAGCGCGCCCCCGCAAATCGATGGACAGAGGTTGTGCACCGAGAACTGCGCTTCCAGCTCCGAGTGAATCTCGCACAGCATGTACGTAATAACAACGTTGAGGAGAAGGCGGGAGAGGCGGTGCTTGGTTCCCCAACAAAAGAGGCCCAAGTGCTGTACGAAGATGTTTGTACTGACCTGCAGGGCGCCGTCGAAGAGGGAGTGGCTGAGGGTGGTCTCCACCGAGAGGAACTGGTGCGTGTGGTGCCTTGCGTGAACGTTGCGGTAGAGGAATTGGGAACGGTGGAGGAGGAGGTGAATGAAGAAGAACACAAGGTCGTACACGAAGATGCCTAAAAGGAGCTCGACGGTCAGCCGGGAAAAGGACGGCGCGACTTCCGAGTCGGTCGCGATACTTGATGTAGTCTTCTCCTCGACTTTGTGCAAAATTGAGATGGAGAAGAGATAGACGGGGAGGGAGATGATTGCGATTACGTCGCTCGCTGTAGTGATTGTGAGGAGGTCGGTGACAGTTGAAGGCGACGACTCGCGCTTGAACGAGTTCTCGAACCGCCACCTTTTGGATGACACCCTTGTCAAGTAGAAGAAGAAGATGTGCCAGAAAAAAAGGAGAAGGCGGCAACGTACGCCTCGAGCATCGGGCAAGTGTCGAGGATGCCGGAGGTGACGAGGGGTGTGTATAAAGAAAAGAGGGAGAGATGAATTTTAAGGGATGAGATGAGGGGGTGGAGGGGGATGAAGGTTAGGCCTACTGTGCTACTGTGGAGGGAGCGGATGGGGGGGGGGGAGATGAAGGTTAGGTCTACTGCACACACAAGCCAAGCCCAGGTGAGGGCGAATGTCAATACCGATTGCCCAGATACTAGCACACAATATCCGTGGTAAATATCTTTTTAGTAAATCCGTCACCCAGCGGTGGACTTTCTCAACACGCGCAAGGCCATATTTAATAACAACGAATTAAAGTTGCTCGTTCACTGTTCACCCCCCTTCCTACCCGTCAAAACTGTCATCAAAACTGAACCCCGTTGAGTTGCCCGTGGAATGCGGTGCTCCCTGTTGGGGAAGCTAAAAATACACTCCGCTCAAAAATGCGAACTCCAACCTCTCGTTACTCCCCCTTCCTTTCACGCACCATAGACGCTAGCGATCGCATCGTGCAGGAACTCTCCGACCTCGCTGCTGCTGGCCGCCAATACTTTATCTCCCTTCCTCAGCTGTTCCCTCTCTCTAAACCTTAGCTTTCCCTCGTCATCGATATCCGCCACCTTGTCGAACTTGCCATCGAACGCCATGCCCAGCACCTTCCTCTGCCAGTCCTCGTCTACCTCCACCAAGTACCTCAACTCGGCATTCTTGTCAGTGCTCCTCATCATTTTTCCAATCCGTCCCGTCACCAGCTGATCCACGCTCTTCCTGCAGTCGTCGCATTGGATGTAGCCCCTCTTGTTGTCGCGCCGAACGACGCCCAGAACGCCCTCGCAGAAATCGCTCTTCGAAACACCCAAGCTATCTAACAAAAACCGCAATGGCCCGAAGTCAAAGCCGCCGTGCCTGTTGAACAAGTACACCAGCCCTTGGTGCATCGCGAAGCTGCCAATTTGTGTTAGTAACACGTGTGAACAAAGGGAAAGGGGGCAAGGCTGATCTCACTCGTCACCCTGCAACTGCCCCAGATCGCTGCTCATCTGCCCCGCCATGAGGACCGCCATGCCCACGCACTGCCCGTGCAGCCGCTGCGCCGACTCGGGCACGTCCACGCCCTGCTCCAAAGCCTGCGTGTAGCACAGGTTCGCGAACGCCTCAACGCCGTGCCCGAGCGTGTGCGCGTACTCGAACAGCAGCGCTCTGTACTTCTCGAACGGGTCGCTGTAGGCCAAGAACATGGCCTTGGCGCTCACGATCTCCTTGTTCACGGTGCTCAGGAACGACTTGACGCTGTTCGTCTTCTCGGTCCCCAGCTCGTAGTACCGCCCCCTGAACGTGTTCAGTAGCTCCCCCCTCTTCTTCTCCAACTTCTTAATCTCACTGGGAGCCACGCTGGCCTCGCGCATCTTCCTCCCGACCTTGATGATCTCGGCCTTCAGAGCCACCGTTTCCTTGCTCTCGACGAACTCCACGAAGATGTCGAACCCGCCGACCTCCAGCACGATCTTGGTGTAGTCGCTGCTGAACTCCACGGCGCCCTCGATGTTAAAGTAGTCCTGCGCGCCCGTCTTGCTGTCGCACCTGCCGAGCATGTTCATCGTCTTGCAGCTCTCCCCGATGGTAGCGTGAACGTTGGCCGTGCTCAGCGTCAGAAACGTCTCGCTCACGTTGAAGACCAGCTGGGGAATGTAGAAGCAGCCCAGAATGTTCTTGCTCAGGATTTTGTTCTCCTTGACGAGCGAGAACGCCTTCTTGGCGCTCGTCGTGGCGTCGTTGTAGTGCATGGGCGTCGTGGGGATCTCGATCAAGTTGCTGTTGATCAGGCCGGCGATGAGCCCGATACAGTTGCCGTTGACGCCGCCGCCGACAGCGATGACAGTCAGGGGGACGTTCTTGGCCTTCGCGAGAGCGACCTGGGAGTGCGCAGCAGGGTGAGCAAGGGGAGGAAGGTCGGCGCAGTTTGTCAGCGACGAGCGCCATACACACGTGTGAACAAAGGAGAAAGGCGGCGTGAAAGCGCTTTGGGAGCGACTCGCGGGTTGTTTGCAGCACAGTTCGTGTGGCAGCCTCACCTGCTTGAAAAGCTCCTCCGTGCCGTAGTTCTCGAAGCACTTGTACGTCTCTCCGCTCTTGTGGTGGAAGTAGTACCCCCCGGCCGGACAGAGGTCCTTGTCGCTCTTGAGCGCCTCGAGGATGTCGGTGCCGTACCCCAGAGCGTCGCACGTCTCCCCGCAGCTCACGATGGGGAAGAAGCCGGTACTCTTGTAGTGGTTCTTGAGCAGGTCCTTCAGACTCGCCAGCGAGTACTCGTAGCTGCCGTTGTGCGTCAGCATCGGCAGCGTGAGCGCGCCGATCTTGAACGGGAGATTCACTGTCGGGTGATTCACTTGATCCTCGTGCTCCAGATACGGCTCAATGTCCACTGGCTTCCAGTCGTCGATGCTCGTGCTGAACGACTTGTCGGGAAGCGGCCCGAACACCGCCTGGACGGGGAACATGCCCATCCTCCCCGCGTTCTTCCCCTCGATGCGGAACACGCCGGATCTCGACTTGAAGTCGAACAGGTCGCCGTACGACTTGCGCTGCGTGATGAGCGCGAGGTGAACTCCGCGGAACGGCAGCATGGCGATCATGGCACCGTAGAAGTCCATTGAGGCGTCCTCCCATCCGACGAAGACGATGAGACTGGTGCGGTCGGCCTTCTTGAGCACGAGGTTGCTCGCGACGTCGAACACGGTGTTGTACTCGTCCATGGGCTCTTGGGAGGAGGAAACGTCAAGGAGGCGGTGCACGACGCACTCCTTGTTGGCGCTCTTGGCCTGGGACTGCAGATTGAAGACGATCTGCGAGGCCGCGTAAGATGTGTTAGGGCGGTGTTAGGGTGCAGGGTTACGCGCGTGTGCGAACAACGGGGGGCGGCGGTCGCTCACCTTTTCGGCAGACTTGGACAGGGCGCTTTTCGGCGGCGCGATGACGTGGATCGTCGTAAACTCGTCGCGGCCCTTGGGGCGTGGCGTGTTGGCCATGATGGACAAGAGGAGGTTGGCGTCTCCGCCGAGGGTGAGGTTGGGCGTGTTATTGTAGTTGAGGGAGATGGCGGACACCATTCGAGTTAAGGTTGGCTTCGAATGGAACAGCTCTGTGCTGACTTGGTTGTGGGACTCTGGCAGCGGGATCTTGCGCGTTGCCATGGAGTTGAGGGAGTTGGTGGAGGAGAAGGCGGAACCCGCGCCGCCCATGGAAGAGCTCACAGACAGTGAGGAGGCTAGCGAGGGCGCCAGGGTACTGATGGAATTGGAAGAACCGAAGGGCGTTCCTGACAGGCCAAGGGGAATGAAGGAGCTCGATGTGTAGGACTCGGTCGACAACGATTCGTTCAGCCCGGGGGCGTCGTCGTCCCTCCATTGCAGCGCCTCGGTCAACAGGCTCCACTGCTGCAACGCCTTCGCTTCCAGTCCCTGATAGGAACTGTTCTGCTTGGCAGCACGAGGCTTGGACTCATCAGGGGGGGGGGAATGCGACGTTTGAAGAGCAACGCTTTTCAGGAGGGCAGGGGTACAGGGTTCCATTTCGAACAGGAAGAAGTCAGCCATGATTGATGAAATGGGAGGCCAGTGGGGTTTGGATTTTGCTACTCAGACCTAGCAGAATCCTAACTATGGCTCGTCATCATCTACGCGACCAACGCGTCTACCAACGCTTCTACCAACGCTTCTGCCAACGAGAAAATGGGGCTCACGCGACAGGGAATGCCATGCCAAGAACGCCGGCACAAGGCAGGAGTGTGAGCAGGTAGGAGGGCCCCGAACTTGCGCGGGATAAACTGCCTCGCCACCAGCCACCCTAACCCGACAGCAAGGGGCTGCGAGCTGCATGGGGAGGATTGAACTAGGGCACTGCCCCTGCTGGGCCACTGGGGGCCACGTGGATCGATCCAACGTCGACGCAGCCGACGGTCAAATTTGACAAATTTTGAACATGAGGGAGGTCTGAAGGAGAAGGCAATATTTTTCAGTCGACCCAGCATTTCCCCGCATGTCACAATTTTCGCATTTGTCGTTACCAGACGGGGGCTCCACGAGCCCCCCTTTTGAACAAAACAATCGTAGGCCAAATGCGGTGCAGTCCCCCCCGATCCTTTAGCCGACTCAACAACTGCTGCAGAACTTTGGGAGCCAGCTAAAATCCAACGTCCTGGCGAGATGGAGCGCCATCCCGGACTGGACAGAGCCCCGAGCAGTCAACAAGCAAGCCGATGCCCCCCCCGAACTAGCCAGCTCGTCCTATACCTCGAGCTCCTTTGGCACTTCATACACCAACTCATTTATTTCATTGTCCATTTGGCTCCAACATGGCTGCTGCTGCTGCTGCTAGCAAGCGTGGCGCTGCCTCGCAAGTTCCTTCCGTGTTCAGTAACGGTTTCTTCGAAAGCGCGCTCCAAGAGTCTCGCATGGAGCACTTTCCAATCAGTGACTCATGAATCCTTGAGAACTGTTGCGTCTGACGTGCCCCACGACATGCACCCGCATGACAGGAGCGCCATCGCCGAAGCGGTCGTGGCGATGGTCTACGCCCAGAACGGTCGCGGGACGGCGGCGCCTCAGGTTGGCTTCGCTTACCGTTGTTTCGCCGTGAGTAATCATGAAAGAAGGATGAAGGGGGAGAGGGAGGAGTTTGGGCAGCTATTCACGGCCGCAGGTGAGGCGAGCGCCCCACACACGGCGTGAACAAAGAAGCGAGCGAGGCGAGGAGCGCAACCGCGCGGTTCAAAGCGAGGAGCGCAACCACGCGGTTCAAACAACCCCCCTTTGCCGCACCACCTCTTTGGCTCACACCCTGTTCGTTGTTTGTGGCCAAGGACGATCTCGACCTGTTCTCACCCTGTCCTCACTCTCGCTTTGTTGCGAACCCATGAACCCGCAAACTTACTCACGCTCACTTACTCACGCTCACTTACTCACGCTCACTTACTCACGCTCACTTACTCACGCTCACTTACTCACGCTCCCTTCGCTCTCTCTTAGGTACAAGATTGTGACCGTGACCGGTGAGGGTGTGACTGATCTGAATCCAACATACTTGCTCCGGCAACCTGGCTCGGCTGGTGTTGCATGAGGACGATCATCTGAATGGGATCTTGTTTTTTGATCGAGCGGAGGAGGGGAGCGTCATTTCGGACGACGAAATGAGGCAACTCAGGGACCATGACTTCCCCAAGAAGACGACTGACGGGCTGCCGTCGTGGATGACCACGCCGGTCGATTGGAGCATTGTTGACGAGGGGGAAGAGTTCGGGATTAACGGAAGGCTGGAGTTGCATTTTTGAGCCCCAGTGTGTGAACCCGCGGGTGATACACAGGGAAGGGAGCGAGCGATTCCACGGGAGATACGAGCGACGGGCACTGTTACCGAAGAGGTGCACAATTTTGGGGAAGAGAAGAAGGAACGATTCAAGCGAGCGATAAATAGATTGCGGCTTATAGAAAGAAGGAAATAAAGCCACGGGGGGCGACGCGGACTATACGGACAGGAGGTGAAAGCATTGCTTCTTGCGAAGCACTCGAAGGATAATACGGCGAGTTGATCAAAGATTCAGTTATTTTGGACTCTGGCCAGGAGATTCTCGGCAGGTCCACGCCACCTTTGTTCCGACGCTCGCCCTTCCTGCAGTCCTTCCTGCCCCCCTCCCCTCCTCAAAATTTCAGCTAACGGCAAACCCTTTCCCGAGATACTTGCCAGGCCTTCTCTCCCCTTTACACCCTCCCTTTATACACCTTCGGCAAGCGACAGACCCTTTTCTCGCAACTCTTGCCAGACCTCCTCCATGGCCGCCCTTTCTTCTGCAGCAATGCCCGACCTGTACGCCGAACTAGCTGCCCTGAACCCCGCAATAAATGTCACCTGTCCTCCTGCCCACATAGCCTCTCTCTGGAAGGGCGCTGGCGACGCGTTTCGCCTTGAACGCGCCACCACCCCACCCACTACCCCACCCACCACACTGATTGCCAAATGCGTCCGCGCGCACGCCCCGCTGACTTCGATCCAAGTTGATTCGTACCGCGTCGAGCTCGCGTTCTACACGTCTGGCTTTGCCGCCGACGTTGCCGATAGCGCCGCAATCCCATCCCTTCTGCTCGGCGCCGAGATCGCCCAACCCGACGAGGGCCCCAAGAAGAAGAAAGCAGCCAATAATAAGAAGACAAAAAAGGGCGCCCCTACCCGAACCGGCTGTCCAGTGCTTGGCGCCAACCCTCGCTTCTACCTGGTGCTCTCTGACTTGTCCACCACCCACCCTCTTGAAGCTCTCGACTTCACCTTCCCTCAAGCAACGGCCACCCTCTCCTGGATGGCCAGGTTCCACGCGCACTTCACGGGCGCTCGCTTCACCGCCGACTCGACGGACGCCCCCGGCCGCTCTTCAAACTTGCGCGGTCTCTGGAGCAACGGGACCTTCTGGACTCTCCGCCGCCAACCCCCCGCCTCGACCTCGAACATGGCGCGCACGTACGAGAAGGAATGGCACAAGCGCGTCGTGAAGGAGATCCCTGACATTGACCCAAAGACGTTGGCCCTCGCCCGACGCCTTTGCGCCGCGGCCGAACCCCTGCACTTGCGCCTTCAGGCAGGGCACGCCGCCAACAACCCGCAGTGGTTCACGCTCGTGCACGGCGACCTCAAGGGCGCGAACATTGCGCTGAAGGCGCCGGCTGACGGCGCCGACTCGAGCTGGAATGCGGCAGTTTACGACTTCCAATGGTGCGGCGGCGGTCTCGCGGTGCGCGATCTCGCCTACTTCTTCATCTCGGCCATCGACCCCTCGTGCTTCACTCGCGAGAAGGAGCTGCTTCGCGCGTACTACGGCGGCGTGAAGTCCCGCCTTAAACACGCAGCCAAGGTCGCGTTCATGACATTCGACACGTTCCTGACCCTGTACAACGTGGCGTTCCTCGACATGATGCGCTGGCTGTGCGCGTACGGCCTCTGGGGCGGACCGGCTGAAAAATGGGCGCTCGAGAAGGCACACACCCTTCTCGCCATCCTCGACGAGGAGAAGACTATCACTGCTGACGTCTACGCGGACAGACTCGCTACAACCCCAAAGCTTTACATCTGAACTAGCCACACACAAGCCACACGCACGTGTGAAAAAAGATGCGGCGCCCACACACATTTGTGACAAAAGGAGGCAAAGGAGGCGGCGGTGGGCACGAAGGTGGGCAAATGCGGCTCTTACAAACCTGTGCGCACAAAGGAGGAAACGGTGTTTCACAAAAGCGGATCAATGTCGCGCAGCAATGTTCGCCACACACGGGTGTTCACAAAGAACCGACGACGACCGCTCACAGTAAAGCCACCCACCCTTCGCGGCGGTGTTTCGCAAAATATGTGGGCAAATGCGGCGCAGAAACGTTCAAGGGACCGCAAGCGCTTTTCGATCGGAGTAGCGCGCTGCGCCTAATTATCCTTCTTGCTCTTAATGGTCTGTTTCTTCTTCTGCTTCTGCTTCTTCATCTTCCCCTTCCCTGCCTTAATCAACGTCATCGCCTCCTTCTTCATATCCATACTCGCCCTCCTCGCCGTGTACTCCTCGTCTTCCTCGTCGCTGTCCTCGTCGTCAGAGTCCGGCGTTATGCAGTCAGGGTATTTCCACCGTCTGAAAATCCCGCCCACGAACCCCACTCCCGCCACTGGCAGCGCTACCTGGAACAAAATCTTCGCGTTCTCGCTGCCCCAACCCGAGTCGATGTGCTGGAGCCACGCGTAGTTGCCGATGCAGCAGAAGGAGAGGAGTATTATGGCGAGGATGTCGGGGGAGGAGAAGAGGGTGCACGTCGCGAGGAGGAAGGTGCAGAATACTTGGGCACAGGCCTGGGGAGAGTTAGGGGAGGAGGATGGGAGGGGGTTGGGGATGCATGATGTTTGTGTACGCGTTGTGTCGAAGATATGTAGCTGCACTGTCCCGGTGTCACTATCATGGTGCCCTGGTGCTGCTTGCCTTGGCGCACTGCTTGCCCCGGCACTGGATCCCGGGGGGGGGGGGGGGATCTGGGGGGGGGGACTTACTAGGGCTTT
>Ga0307985_10001172_pt1 | contig 14897 bp, 15 predicted proteins | sample EllFjometageno80_FD_203155 | JGI IMG/M metagenome (GOLD analysis project Ga0307985, IMG submission 203155) | Marine microbial communities from Ellis Fjord, Antarctic Ocean - #80 | ecosystem: Environmental > Aquatic > Marine > Unclassified | place: Southern Ocean | collected 2014-10-09 | reverse complement strand
GTCATTAATAAAGATAATGACATGATCGACACTAAGAAACTAACCGATTGGGTCTCCGATAACGCTGACGCTTTGGCGCAGTTTCCGCAAGCTAAAGATAACGTTCTACAGGCTGTTAATACGACCACCACGGTCCGCGGGACTACAGAAACCATTTTGCGCAACATCCGAGCGGCGGCGTACAACCCTGAAACGGGAGTTGTTAACGTCGATGCTTTAAACAAATGGATGGCAAAGCCGGAAAACGTAGATGTTTTAAACGCTATGCCTGCGCTCAAAGCGGATTTGGAAAACAGCATTACGGCCAACCTTCTTTTGAAAGAAGGAACAGAGGCAACCAAAGAAGCTAAAAAAGAACTTGCGGGACAAATTTCGTTTATGGATTTACTTCCAAAAACGACCGAAAACCCTGCAACAGCTTTTGCCCGAGCCTTTAATCCTAATAACAAACGCCCTATAGAAAGCTTAAACAAGCTTTGGGAAGTTGTTCAAAACGCCCCCGAATCTTGGACGGACGCTACGGGTGTACTTCGCACAAAAGAAGAAGCCTTAGACGGCTTTAAAAGCTCCATGATTGAATCTTTGTATACAAGAAACGGTCAAACCAGTAACTCGTTTAGCCCGAAAGGTTTATACGAAAACATCTTTTTACCGCACCCAAATTCTCCCGGTAAGATACCTTTGGCGGAATGGATAGTTGAAAAAGGCGTAATGCCTCAAATAGAGGTTGATCGGTTAAAGAAAATAACAACTGAGATGGTTAAGATGGAGTCGTTCACTATGAACGGCAATATGGACCTTGGAGATTTAGTTGAAACCGTAGGTCCTATGATGGACTTTTACTTGCGTGTCGTAGGCTCTTCAATCGGTACTAGAGCGCAAAGATTGCTTCCCGGAGACACTGGCGGTGCTTCAATGATTGCTGGAGGCGCTGGTTCAAAAGCCTTCCGGACGGCATATTCAAAAATCTTTTCAAACATTCCAGAGTCTCTGAAAATGGATGTTATGACTCAGATGCTGAAAGACCCTGAGTTGTTAGCTGTCATGCTTAAAAAGGGTCGAACAGATAAAGAAAGAAACGCCATCGGCGGCAGACTTACCTCTCTTCTGATAGAAAAAGGCCTTATTCCCGTCGGAAAAATCATTGCGAACTTTGGCCGTAGAGCCTTGCCCGCCGTCGTTAGAGAACGCGACGAATCCATTCAAGAAGAAATTCGTCGCCTCGAATCTGTTCTTCCTTCCAACGACCCACAAAGCGCGGTAGTTCCCCGTCCGCGGCCCCCGGTCCAGACACCTTCGCCTGTGGTAACTCCCACCACTCAGGCGTTGGCCGTACCTAGTTCTAGTCCTGCTCCAGTTAATTCTGGTCCTGTGGACAGGACTAGGTACGCAGCCCTATTCCCAAACGACCCCATCTCAGGTATGATGCAAGCAGCCTACGGCGGAGAAGCTAAGAAGATGCGCCGTGGTGGAATTGCAAGCTTATTGGAGTAACGTATGGATTTCAGACTTGTTCAAGACGCTGAACGCCAGATGTTGCGAGACGGCAAATCAGCCGCTTCAATAGACCAGATGAAAACAGCCTACCGTCAACAGGTTTTTAACCCAGACGGTTACTCGCGGACCGCGGGCCTCGGTTCGTTTGCTAGTGGCGGTGAGGCATATGGCCCTCCTCCGGTTAGTGGACCTGTGCCGCAAGGGATTAAGAAAAACATCGGAATGGCAGACGGAGGCGAAATTATGCGCGGAATTGGAACTTTGAACGATACAGCACGAAACATGACTCGCGGACCGCGGGGCATTGGCGCTTATCAGCAGTACGCGGACGGCGGACCTGTTTCGGGTATTCCTCGCTATGCCGAACTTATGAACGAGCCGCACATGCTGGCGTACATCAATCCGCAGGAAGAACAGATGCTTCGTGACGCAGGCGGTGCAGGTATTCCCGGACCGGACGGCGTTCCTGTTTATGGTTTTTGGTCCGACAATTTTGGCGGGGGCAATAGCTTAAGGGAGAGTGCGGCTAACGTGTTCACTCCAAATGACGGCGCGGTTTATAGTAACGGTCAGCTGGTTGACCAATCAAGCGGAGCTTCGATTTCACCGGGGGGTCAGTCGTCGTCGGGAAGAACGATCTCTGGCTCGGCTAATAACTCGGCTAATGACGACGCGGCTAGAGCAGCGCAAGCGCAAGCGCAAATCCAACAGGCTCAAGTACAAGCAGCAATTCAAGCCGCAAACCAAGCGACAGCCGCGGAAAATGCTAGGATTCTTGAAGCGCAACAGGCTCAACAAGCACAGGCTATTGAATCTGCTTCTCAAAGCCAAACAGCGCAGGGCTCTTTAAAGGGTTCTGGAATAGCAAACAACAGCCTTTCCAGTTATAGACCCGTGGCTCGCCCAACAGAAAGAACTGGAATAGCGGGTCTATATGATGATGCGAAAGGGGCTTTAAGCACGTTTCTTCCAACGCGAATACTTGGCGGTATAGCCAATGATGTAACTATGGGTTTTCGCGCGGGGTTTGGGGATGCTGAATCCCAAAGAGCCAAGTTAATGTCAGCAACAGATTCCGAAGGTAACCCCTTGTATAGTCCTTTTGAGGTTGACGAGTATTTAGCGGTTACGGAAGAAACTAGGGCGCGTCAGCAACAAGACGCTATGAACAATAACGACAGCAATAACGGTAACGCAATATACGGAGAGGGTTTTCAACAACCTGTAGCGTTTGAACAGGGTGCTATTGGAGCGGTTGACGGCCCTCCAATAAAATACGCGTCTGACTTTTTAGGTGGGGAACGCATTATTGTTCCTGATCCAGTATATTTACCCGTGGGATTAGCCGAAGGTGGAATTGTGAATGTTTCAGGTTTGCAGCAAGCAGGCCAGCCGCTTGCTCCGAATGAGGTGATGCCTGCTATGGGGGGTAATAACTACTCTCCTGCCATCCCTGTGGCAGAGAATAATCCAATGCGTAATATTATGGCAGGACAAGCAGGTTCTTTTATGAACCAAAACCCCTTGCAGCAATACGGCGGCTACTTAGAGCAGCAATACGGTGATGCGGGCTTCGATCAAAAGAAGTCTCAGTTCCTGCAAGAAGTTTTGCAGAAAGAACAGCAGACCTTTGGCGGCGGTCTTGCGAACTTGATGGGCGGCGGTCCACAGCCCACTGATTTTTCTTATTTTTCTGATTCACAAGTCGTACAACCGGAACATTTGACGATGTTTGCGGACGGCGGTCCGGTTTATATGAACGAGGGCGGGGTATCCGACAAAGTAGCTGCTCGCCGCGCCTCAACCGAGGACTTAGATAACCTCGCTGTAATGGTACAAAAAAACTACGGCTTTAACCCTGTAGATGTTGCTTTGAAGCAAGGCATTGATCCGGAATTGGCTCTTCGAGTAATGTATGAGGAAAGCAAAGGCAAACAAAGTGCGGGCAGCGGGGCGGGCGCTCGTGGTTTAATGCAATTAATGCCGGAAACTGCTAAAGAGTTAGGCGTGGACATAAATGACGCGCTACAAAACTACACGGGTGGTCTACGGTATTTGAAAAAAATGACGGACCGATTCGGACTTGAGGTTGGTTTAGCTGCATATAATGCAGGTCCGGGAAACGTTGCAAAATACGACGGTGTTCCTCCGTTTGAAGAAACTCAAAATTACATTCGAATTATTGCGGAACCTTTTACCGGGGACAGCGTTGAAGGTTTGATTAATACAGGAGCAGAAAACTTCCTGATGAACCAGCCTGTAATGAGTCAGGCAGACGTAGATTTGGGACGTAACATTCGACCAAAGCTTCCTTCGATGGATTTTGCACCTCAAGGCGAGGCAATTCGCCCCCAGCTTCGCCCAGAGATGATGGGACCAGAGCTAGAGGCGCAGGGTATTGAAGCCTTTCTACCGCGAGAAAACATGGCCGAAAAATACTCTATGGAAAACATGGCGCAACTACTGGGATTAAATACAGTAGCGCCGCCGGAACAAGGCGGCATTGCCGCTATTTAAGCCAGCCGCTAACATCCTCTTTAAGAACCTGCCCAGCGAGATCAATCTTGCTGCGCAGGGCATTCAAGACCTTCTCATCTATGGTATTAGGCGAAACCAAATCGACATACGTCACCGCATTCTTTTGCCCGATCCGGTGAGCGCGGTCCTCGGACTGTAGTCTTATCTCAAGGTCGTAAGAGTTGCTGTAATAGATGACGGTGTTGGCTGCGGTCAGAGTAATTCCATATCCGCCTGTTTTTGGCTGTCCGACAAAAAACCTCAGAGGATCATTAACGTCTTGGAAGCGGTTAACGATTTCCTGACGCTCGTCTTGAGGTGTTGCTCCGTAATAAAGTGCGACCGAATCGGGCCCGAAACGGTCGCGCAGGGCTTGACCGATCTGTTGGATGTCGTGAGTGTACGACGCCCAAATGATGGCCTTCCCCGATAGTTCGTCTGTAATGCTGTTTAGTTCATTCAGACGGTTGTTCTTTAGCTGCTGTATCTGACCCACATCGGGTTGAAAGAAACCGCAGCAAATCTGTTGTAGGCGCATAATTTGCGTCAAGACACTTTCTGTCGTCGCAAGATCACCGTTCTCAAGCTGTGCCAAAGCCAGCTTCTTCATCTGTCCGTAAACCTTGGCCTGTTCGTCTGTCAGTTCGACGTTACGACGCGTGTAAATCTTCTCGGGGAGATCAAGGCAGTCTTCTTTTAAAACTCGGGTAGAGAAACTAAACAACTTCTCGTTTAATTCGTCTAATCGACGGTATCCTGTTATCTCTTGAAAACTGCGGGCTCCCATAACGCGCTTCTGAACTATAGCGTAACGGTTCTGGAAAGCAAAGAAACTGTTATAACCAAGGGCCTTTTCGTCCAAGAAATTGCACTGACTGAACAAATCCATCGGGCTTTTAGTAACAGGTGAGCCTGTAAGTATGCGGCGGTACTTGCTGTACTTCGTCAACACCATCAGGTTCTTTGTGCGTTGCGCTTTGCGGTTTTTAATCGTCGTACTCTCGTCCACAATCATAATATTGTCAGGGTTCTGAACAAGAAAGCGTCCCGCCGCCCGCGCACCACGAGGGGAAGAGAACGCCTCGACATTAATTACAAAGATTTTGAGGCCGTCAAAATCTTCCATAACTAAATCGTCTAACTCCGCCGCAAACTTTTTGCTTAAAGATGGAACCCAGCTCACTGTTTTACGCGCGATGCGCTCTGGAAGATGTATAGGAACCTCGCCAAGCGCCCAGTTATCATAGACGCCCTTGGGAGCAACAATCAGCGCAGCGTTGATTTCGCCCTTTTCAAAAAGCACACCCATGTTATCAATGGCTACCTTACTTTTTCCCGTACCCATCTCCATAAAATATGCGTGAAATCTCGCGGACCACGAATCCTGTAAGGCTTTACGTTGGTGGTCGAAGGGCTCTGTTTTAAACTCGTACAAGATTTTCTCCTTTTGACGCTTGACTATAAGAACCTATAAGAATATAAGCGTCTTTGTCAAGGCCGTAAAAGGGTCTTTAACAGCGAAAGTGAGAAACATGAACGATATACTATCTATGATGGAGTCCGACTTTGAAGAAAACGTCGCATCATCCATCGAAAAGGGTAATCTTGGCGATATCGCCTTATTAGCCCGCAAAATAAGAACAGCACAGCAAGAAGTAGAAGAGATTGAGAAAGACCTCAAGTCTCGGAAGAAAGATTTGCTGAAGCTGACAGACGAAGAACTGCCTTCTGCTATGCAGGAACTAGGTCTTTCTTCGTTTGCACTAGATGACGGGTCAACCGTTGACGTAAAGCCTACTTATGGAGCCAGTATTCTTGTTGCCAACAGGCCGCTTGCATACGATTGGCTGCGTGAGAACGGCTATGACGACATAATTAAAAACGTTGTGTCCTGCGAATTTGGTCGCGGGGAAGACGACAAAGCAAGTGCCTTCAAAGAGTTTGCTACTAATGAAGGTTTCCCAGCCGATCAGAACGAAAGCGTACACGCTGGAACTCTGAAAGCGTTCGTCCGCGAACGTGTTGAAGCTGGGGACGACTTTCCAATGGAACTATTCGGGGCCTACATCGGTCAACGTGCTATCATCAAAGGAGCCAAATAATGGCAAACGCAGTAACAAAAACAAAAGCAGCAGATGTTGTCGAGTTCGACATGTCTATGTTCGAAGCAGACGCGGGTGCGGGCAATGAAAACGTCACAACAGACGATCTTGCGCTACCGTTTCTAAAGCTACTTAGCGGGCTTGATTCACTTCTAGACACACACGAGACTGCCCGCAAAGGTGACATCTATAACACCGTCACAGGCGCTGTAGTGAGCGGCAAAGAGGGCCTAAACGTAATCCCTTGTGCCTATCAGCGAGTGTTCATTCAGTGGGTTCCAAGAGGCTCTGGTACGGGCGCACCAATGAACGTCTACAAGCCTAATGACCCAAACATGCCTCGTACCGAGCGTAGCAAGGAAGACAACAAAAACTACGTTGTCGGTGGTGATGGTGACTATATTGAAGAAACGCACCAGCACTACGTCATGGTCTTGAATGATGACGGTTCTACAGAAACGGCTCTGATTGCTATGAAATCCACGCAGCTAAAGAAAAGCCGTAAGTGGAATAGCATGATCCAATCAGTAACCATGAACGGCAAGAACGGTCCGTTTACACCACCACGCTTCTCCCACGTCTACCGTATCAAAGCGGAAGCAGAGGAAAACTCAAAGGGTAGCTGGCACGGCTGGGAAATGTCCCGCGAAAACCCTGTTCCAGACGCCTCTGTGTATGCACGGGCCAAAGCGTTCTCTGAAAGTGTTCTGACAGGTGACGTGATCGTAAAACACCAAAATGAAGATGACAAAGGCCAAGGCGCTGACGACATCCCGTTTTAAGTTTTACTAGGGGGCTGCTTCGGCGGTCCCCACCACAAGGACATAACCATGACAGTTAAAAAGTTCTCGTCTATCTTTGATGGACTAAAACAAGCCTACGGCACCTATCGGATTGAGAAAACTCAGTCTAACGGGAAGAATACGGGCAAAGCAGGCATCGTTCGTGAACCGCGCAACGCGGGCCTGTGGCAGGGACACTTGTCCGGTAAGGGCAACTCCATCGGAATTATTCCGATTAACGAAGACAACATGTGCAAGTGGGGATGTGTTGACATCGACCAGTACCCTTTGGATCACAAGCTTCTGTTAGAAAAGATTAGAAAACTAAAAATACCATTGGTCGTTTGCCGCTCAAAGTCAGGCGGAGCGCACTGCTTCCTCTTCTCAAGTGATTGGGTAGAAGCAAAGGACATGCAGAAATCATTGAAGAGCGTTGCCGCGGCGCTGGGCTACGGCGAGAGCGAGATATTCCCAAAGCAGATTAGACTGCACTTGGACCGTGGAGATGTGGGTAACTTCCTAAACCTTCCATACTACAACGCGGAAGAAGGTTTACGCTACGGCATCTTAGATGACGGCACTTCAGCCACGATAGAAGAGTTCTTTGAACTGTACGAGACACATGTCCAGACGCCAGAGCAAATTCAAAAGCTACAGATAACAGAGGCTACCGAGGCTACGCCTGTAAAAGACGGCCCGCCGTGTTTGCAACACTTAGTCAAAGAGAAAATCTCTGAAGGTGGGCGCAATAACGGTCTGTTTAACATCGGGGTGTATCTGCGCAAAGCTTACCCAGATAGCTGGGAAACAGAAATCCTAACGTACAACATGCAGTACTTCGAGCCACCCCTTCCTCTGTCAGAAGTCACAGTGGTTGCAAAGCAGCTAGAGCGCAAAGACTACGCCTACCGCTGTAGCGACGCGCCGATTAACGCGCACTGCAACAAAGAACTCTGTCAAACTCGAAAGTTCGGCATTGGGAGTGCTATACAGAACGCCACCGTTGCAAACCTGCGAAAGTATAACTCGACACCCCCTGTTTGGTTTATGGACGTTAACGGGGAGCCTTTGGAGTTAGACACAGACGCACTGATGAGCCAGCCTATGTTTCAAAAAGCATGCATGGAGCAGTTGAACTTCATGCCGCGCAGCGTGGCAAAGCAACAGTGGGAAGGCCGTATTAGCGCCCTGCTCACAGAAATGCGCGAGAACGAAAGCGCCATCATGGAAGTGGCAGTAGACGCCAGCGTCAGCGGACAGTTCTACGATTACCTAGAAGAGTTTTGTCGTTTCCTACAGCAAGCGCAGGACAAAGAGGAAATCTTACTCCGCCGACCTTGGACCGACGAAGACGCAATGGTAACCTATTTCCGCCTAAAAGACTTCGAGAACTTTCTAAAGAAGAATAAATTCTTTGAATATAAGTCACACCGTATTGCCCAGCGCCTTCGCGACATTAACGGCGACAGCACCGTTCTAAAGATCAAAGGCCGCGCCGTGCGGGTTTGGCAAATACCCGCGTTTGAATCAGGTGACATAGACATCACAACCCCAGACTTCACTCCAAAACAGGAGAGCCCGTTTTGACACAACACGTTTTTAAAAAGATGAGAAACGCAGAGATTGTCCGAATGATCGACGATCAACACATGACAAAAACTGCCGTCGCTAAATGGTTCAACATAAGTAAGCAGCGGGTCTGGCAGATTTACGAACGGGAGAAGCAGGATGTTCAGAATATTCGGACCACCGGGAACGGGAAAGACGACTCGACTACTTAATATGGTAGACGACGCGCTTCAAAAGGGCGTCCCACCTATGAATATCGCGTTTCTTGCTTTTACTCGTAAAGCCGCAGAAGAGGCCAAAGAACGCGCAGCTAAACGTTTTAACTTAGACCCTAAGAAAGACCTGTTCTACTTTCGGACACTGCACAGCCTCGCGCTTAATTGCTCAGACATACGACCCGAGCAAGTAATGCAGGACGAAAACTACCGAGAACTTTCGAACAAGATAGGAGTGGGACTAAACGTGCAACGCATCAACAGCTTTGATGAAGACATTGCAGAGACCACAAAAACAACGGACCCTATTCTTGGGCTAATTAACCTAGCCCGTATGCGCAAAGTGCCTCTGCGTCAGCAGTACAACGAAACACCTATCGAAACAGAGTGGAACACTGTCACATACGTGGATAAATGCCTGACCAGCTACAAAGAAAACATGGAAATGTACGACTTCACAGACATGCTGGAGAACTTCCCAAAAGAAGGCTACATAACCTGCCCACACTTTAAGTTGTGCTTTGTAGATGAGGCTCAAGACCTTTCTCCGATCCAATGGGACATTGCACATCTCCTAGACGAGAAGTCCGACAGAATGTACTGCGCTGGCGACGATGACCAAGCCATATACCGCTGGGCAGGTGCCGACGTAGATCACTTTATTGACCTCGACGGCGGTTCAGAAACCCTGTCGCAGTCCTACCGAGTGCCTTTTCTAATCCACCAACTTGCTGAAAGGGTAGTAAGCCGCATTGGAACACGCTTTCTAAAAGACTACAGCCCAAAAGTCGATGAATACGGCTCTATTAGACGCATCTTTAGCGTCGAAGAGGTGGATATGTCAGAAGGATCGTGGCTCATACTTGCTCAAGCAGGTTACCAACTACAGCCAGTAGCTTCAGAACTGAAATCCTCTGGATACCTGTTCAACAATCGCGGACATCGGTCCATATCAGAGCGCATTTCTGATGCGGTAAACGGCTGGGAGCAACTTCGAAAAGGAAAAGAAGTAAGCGGAGCCGTTGCTCGAAAGATTTACAGCTACATGTCAACAAAAGAGCGCGTCAAAAGAGGGTTTAAAACCCTGTCCACAGTCGAAGACTTGGACATGTTGAACATCGATACATTAATCGCGGACCACGGGCTTCTGGCAACACCCGACATGGTATGGCACATTGCTATGGACAGAATTCCCGAAAGCGACAGGGCATATATCATTGCGATGCTGCGACGCGGTGAACGCTTCAATGGTGACCCAAGAATAACTGTGTCAACAATCCACGGGGCAAAGGGTGGAGAGGCCGACAACGTAGTGCTGTTCACGGACCTGTCGCCCGCCGCAGAGGCGCAAATGAACATCAACCCAGACGACACGCACCGCGTTTTTTATGTGGGCGTTACACGCGCTAAACAAAACTTGTTTATCGTAGAACCTCAAGATTTTACAAGGAGTTATGATCTATGAACTGTTGGCACTGTAAGACAGAACTTATTTGGGGAGGGGATCACGACTGTGATGTCGAAAGCTTTTCCACAGGAATAGCCGCAAACGAGGGTGAAGACGTTGAATGTATGCACGAGGATTACAGCATGGTCACTAACCTGTCCTGCCCCAAATGTAATTCGATGGTGCTAGTATATTATCCAGAAGAAAAGGTTGGTAACTTATCCGTCCAAAAGGAGTCGATACAGTGAAGCGTGATGAAATATTAGACACCGCAAAAGAACTGATCAACGGTCAGAGAGCCAAGGACTACGGGGACGCGTTCGACAACTTTGAGCGTATCGCCACAGGCTGGAACGCGATTATCAAAGAGGCTATGATGACCGACGGTTATGTGACTGAGCAACACGTTGCGTTGATGATGGATTGGTTGAAGACCGCAAGACTGCTTAACGACTTGTCCAAGGAGGACTCGTGGATCGATAAGTGCGGATATAGTGCCTTGGGTGCAGAATTTACAGAAAGAACTAAAAGATGAAGCTTAAAATCGCCAGCCCGTCACTAAATTCAGAGTGGGTTCCGCCCGCGGAACTGCCTGACCTCACAGGAGCAAGCACAATTGCTATCGATGTAGAAACCAGAGACCCCAACCTAAAAAGAAACGGGGCGGGTTGGGCTGTCGGGGACGGTGAAGTCGTTGGATATGCTATCGCAACAGCCGAGTGGGCTGGTTACATACCAATAAGACACCGTGGCGGCGGCAACTTAGACGAAAAAATCGTCAACAAATGGCTAAAAAAGGTTTTTGACTGCCCCGCAGAGAAAGTTATGCACAACGCGCAGTACGATGTGGGCTGGATCAAACGCATGGGCTTCGAAATCAATGGTCGCATCGTCGATACAATGGTTGTTGCTTCACTTTTGGACGAAAACAAATTTTCCTATGCACTAAACTCACTAGCTTTCGAGTATCTAGGCCTAGCAAAGAACGAAAGTCTGCTTCGACAGGCCGCAAAAGAGTTTGGCTTCGATCCAAAGGCCGACATGTGGAAAATGCCCGCCATGTACGTCGGACCTTACGCCCAAACCGATGCCGAAGTGACCCTGCAACTCTGGGACTACCTAAAAGTAGAGATTGGTAAGCAAAATCTTTGGAGCATAGTCAACCTAGAGTTGGATTTGCTTCCATGCTTGGTCAACATGACTTGGAGAGGCGTTCGCGTTGATATGGACAAGACCGAAAGAACGCGCGACGCGATCCTCAAACGTGAAAGAACAGTCCTAAAGGAAATAAAAAGCCTCGTAGGTCGAGACGTAGAGATTTGGGCGGCAAATTCTATAGCAAAAGCCTTCGATGACCTATCAATTTCTTATCCTAAGACAGAAAAAGGCGCACCGTCGTTCAAAAAGCAATTTTTAACCGATCATCCGCATAAATTACCGCAACTTATCGTTCAAGCGCGTAGCCTAAACAAAACAAGCGGAACTTTCATCAATAATATCCTAAAATTCTGTCACAGTGACGGTCGAGTGCATTCGCACATCAATCAAATCAGGGGAGACGACGGGGGAACTGTTTCGGGCCGCTTTTCGATGAACAACCCCAACCTACAGCAAATCCCCGCCCGCGATCCTGAGATTGGGCCGCTTATACGGTCGTTGTTCTTGCCAGAAGAGGGCGAACAGTGGGCGTCAATCGATTACTCGCAACAAGAACCGCGCATCTTGGTTCATTACGCCCATGTCTATGGTAAAAGCCGAGGTATCGCGCTCCGCGGGGTCGAAGAGTTTGTTGAAAGCTACAAAAACGATCCCGACATGGATTTTCACACGATGGTTGCAGAAATGGCCGACATTCCTCGTAAACAGGCAAAAACCATCAATCTGGGGATGATGTACGGCATGGGCGTCGCTAAACTGGCAGACCAGCTAGACATTGACGCCAGCGAGGCCAAAGGTCTGGTTAAACAGTACCATGACCGCGTACCTTTTGTAAAAGCGTTGATGAACGGTGTTACAGAGAGGTTAAACAGTAAGGCAAGTGGCGGGGCGATAAGTTCGATACTTGGACGTAAGTGTCGGTTTAACCTGTGGGAGCCAGACTCCTTTGAAATGACAAAAGCTATGCCCTACCAAGAAGCCGTGCTGGAATACGGTGATACCTGCCGATTGAAGCGGGCTTTTACTTACAAAGCTTTGAACAGACTTATCCAAGCGTCGGCTGCGGACATGACAAAGAAAGCTATGGTCGATTTATATAAAGAAGGTCACCTTCCAATGCTTCAAGTGCATGACGAACTGTGTATGTCAGTAAAATCCAGAGAAGAGGCAGAAGGTATTGCCAAGATAATGATAAATGCCGTACCATTGGAGATACCTAGTAAGTGTGATGTTGAAGTGGGTCCAAACTGGGGAGAAGCTGTCTAGCTTCTGCGTTGATTTGCTCGTCCGCAAACCACTTCTAACTGCCCTTTTGTCTTGTCAGGTTTCGCACTGCAACGACAAAAGGGTTTTTTCTTGCAGGTTCCCATAAACTCCTATATGCTTTCGTAGAAGCGGCAGGGGATGAAGCTTATGGATACTACAAAATGGAAGAGTGTTCTTGTGCCGATAGAGGTTTACAAGGAAATCAAAGAAGACGCGGCAACAAACGGTCGTACAATAAGTGGCCAGCTTCGCGTGATGTTTGATGTTTACTCACAAACGCAAGACAAGCCGCTTGACACCTCCCATAAAGTCGCTTACAAATAACGTAGACATTCTCCAAAATGTTTGACAACTTACCTGTGAGAAACCCTCCGTCGATGTCCTGACGGGGGGTTTTTTGTTGCGTAAAAGATAGGTTGACTTTATCCCATACCTGCCTTAATCTTCCCTGTAACAAACAGGAGGGTTGTAATGAGCAGCACAAGTGGAACCAAAGGAATTACTGGAATTTCTATGAACGCAACTCTTGCAGAACAAAGACATTTGCAAGACAGGCTTTTTGACAAAAAAAGTCGCGTTATTAAAAATAGCGCAACAAAAAAGTATATGGAGGACCGTGTAAAATTAAATGAACGGGAAAAAATAGTTAGACCTCGCGAAGACCTTTTTGGAAAAAAACCCGTCGTTAATTCACCAAAAGACATGTTGCACTTTGTGCGAGAAATAGTGAGAACGTTTCGAAAACGCCCCCCAGAGCCAGTTTTAGCTGAAGAAGGCATCGATTTATCAACGTATCAGTGGGCGGGTATCTTAACGCAAAAGGTGCAGTACTTTGATTGTACAGAAATCAAAGACTACGTTTATGACAACCTGTCTGACATGTACCCGTCTCCAGAGGTTCCACCCTCAGAAGACGCTATATTACCTGCGGAATTTGTAGGGCTGTACGTTTCTGGAGCACTTTCGGTGAACTCTTCATCGCCCGCAAGTGCTCCAGACGGGCTGATAATGTGTTCTCCCGTCAACCCCTACTCCGAACCCGAAGACGAGGATTATGGGAAAGACTACATTGTTACCTATATGGGACTTTCTCAAAAAGAAAATCTTCTCTCGTTAAGTTTTTGCGGAGCCGTAAACATACTCGAAGGAACTTGGGTACAAAACTTTTCAGAAGCGGACAAGGCTTTTGATCCCAACGAGCGGGACACGATTAAACTTTTTTACTACACTGTTTTAAGAACTGCTTGCGGATTGTTGCAAACCATCAACACGCCCAGCTTCGTCAAGCAAAGTAAAAAAGCAATTAGCCCGCTTAAACGTGCAAAATTTAAAAAAGCAACGGGGAAGTTCTCACCAGACTCTTGGAACATGGTTTCTTGGAATGTTGGGAGTGCTGTAGAACTAAAAGCCTACAAAGAAGGCGGCGGTGTAAGTCAAGCAATGCACTTTAGACGCGGACATTGGCGTAAAGCACAAGAGGAACACCCCAAATCAGTGCTGAAAGGCGGTCGTTGGATGACATATGTCCATGGATACAACGCAGGACACCCCGCTTTCGGCGTCAAAAAGAGCTACCACCTACCAAAAAAGGAAAAATAACCATGATAGATGATCGAATTTGCCTGTATTACATGCTGGATCGTGTCGAAAACATAACATCTGACGACGAATTGATGGAACTTAGGGACGAATTGCTCCGAAACTTGGGCGTAAATGCACGGGAAAAGCACAGCAATCCCGACGCACTAATCGCGGACCTCCCGCCAATACTCCCACAAAAAAAGCGCGGAAGACCTAAAAAGTAAATCTAAGGTTGACTTTATCCCATACCGTTTGTACCCTGTAAAAGTCAAACAGGAGAAAGAACCATGAAGCTAGAACTAAAGAACAGCATGAAAACCTATTATGTAACTGTAGAGGCGGTTGTGTCTCGTGTTGAGTATATCACGGCACCTAATGTGGACGAGGCGATGGCACAGGCCAAGAAAGAGTTCATTGCGAAGACAGGAGCGGTAGAGGCCTTCGTGGTAGAAACACACGAGGAGCCATCAATATGATCGAAGAGAAATTTAGAACATCTCCAATAAAATTTGTGTCTACTGGTTGGACGAATGCAACCGAAGAAGAGGCAGAGATGTGGAGCAACTCCCACTACACCACGGAACCCCGTTACGGCGAGGGTTGGTTCCCTGCATATGAATTTTACGGACCAAGTTTCCATTGCCGTTATATGTACCGCAGCCGACAAGAGGCCGAGGCCGCTATGACTGCTTACATTGAAAAACAGAAGGAGAAAGCGTGATGAAACGTCACTCAGCATCTAAAATGATCGACGGTGCTTCGG
>Ga0307985_10001170_pt1 | contig 14907 bp, 15 predicted proteins | sample EllFjometageno80_FD_203155 | JGI IMG/M metagenome (GOLD analysis project Ga0307985, IMG submission 203155) | Marine microbial communities from Ellis Fjord, Antarctic Ocean - #80 | ecosystem: Environmental > Aquatic > Marine > Unclassified | place: Southern Ocean | collected 2014-10-09 | reverse complement strand
TAAATTGGTCTTGGATTGCAAAACCTTCGGTGGTGATTTTTACATCGTTCTGTAATAGAAAATATAACCCTAAACCAGCACCTATATCAATTTTAAGCTTACTATTTAAACCTCTAATCTGTAACTTCCTTGCATATAAAATTTGCGAGCCTATGTACTTCTGTCTATGTCTTATTCGTGCTACCTTATTGGCACCTTGAGAAAGGTCTCTTATCTCGGATAAGTTGGGATGTATTACATCTAAAAACTGTAAATTTTCTTTTACCAAGAGCAAATTATACTGCTGATAACTAGGGATGAAAGTGATGGATTGATACCGATCTATCTGTTTTCTTATTTCTAGGCCAAATCCAAGGGTTTTGTCTACTTGCACTAATCCTCTAATAGAGTCACTTTGCTGCTTTGGTTCCATGCCTATACGAGCTATGTTAGCTGTAGGTTCTACGACTATGCCTAGGTAGGTCTGAGCAGAAAGTTGCAAGCCAAGAAAGAAGAATATTGAGAGAAATATAGGTTTCATTTGCTACGAAGTAAGTAATAAAAGCGATATGTAAGTGCAATAGCAGAAATGGTAAGTCCTAAACTTAAGCCTATCCAAATACCATTAACACTTTGAAAGAGGACCGGAACATTTTTGCTGTAAGACAGATAATATCCAGCAGGAATAGCTATAACCCAATACGCTATGAAGATTAGAAAACTAGGTAATACAGTGTCCTCTATGCCTCTAAGTAAACCTACAGATACAGCTTGTAGACCATCGCCTAGTTGAAATATAGCCGCAAGAATCAATAGATTAGCACCCATACGAATTACCTCTGAATCTGTGGTAAATAATGAAGCTAAAGGAGTACTGAAAGCTAAGAAAATAAGAGCGAAAACTAGCATAACCAAAAGACCTATTTTGTGTCCTTGTAGTCCGTAGTTTCTTACATTGGCGTAGTTTCCATTGCCGTAAGCTTTGGCTACGCATATAGAACTGCCGGCAGATATGCCACCTGCAAACATATAGGTAAGAGATGCTAAGGTAATGGCCAGATTATGTGCCGCAGATTCTCTAGATCCCAAGGTTCCAGCTAGTACAGCCGCTCCCGCAAAAGCGGCTATTTCTAAAAAATATTGGAAGCCCGTAGGGAGCCCTAATGTAAATATTCGCTTGTAAAAGGTAATGCGTGAAGATTCTAAAAATGACTTGCGAAAAGAGGTGAATGTGATTGGTATTTTACTGCTTTTGAATAATACGAAGAGCATAGTCGCAGCCAAGAATATACGAGAAATAATGGTGGCATATCCAGCCCCATTCAGTCCATATGCCGGACTACCTAATTTGCCATAAATAAATATCCAGTTCAGAAATACGTTAAGTACCAATGCTAGCAATGTGATCACCATACCCCCTAATGTGAAGCTAAAGCCATCACATAGATTTTTGGCAAAGAAGAATATGAGCATAGGCGTAAGTGACCATGCTACAAGTGTAAGGTACGGTATGGAGAGTGTAGAGACTATATCGGTCTGCTGAAAGAGATGAAAATGTGAAATGCAATACCATAGACCCAAGCCCCCAATTATGGATAAAGCTAGTGTCACTATGAAACTGTCCCTAGCTAAGATATGATAGGATGACGTTTTATTTTTACCTTGCAAAATTCCTACTATGGTAGAAAATGCCATGGTAACACCCATTGGGAAAATAGCTACAAAGAAAAAAATGCTATTGCATACACCCGCTGCGGCAAGCTGCTGGTGACCTATATCTCCTACCATAATGGTGTCAAAAAAACCGGTAAGCACCATGCCAAGCTGACTAATGATTATAGGCCAACTTATTTTGATTATATCTTTGATGTATTGATTCAAGAAATAGGAAAATAAATGGCGACAAAGGAACTCCAAAATGTTGCGAAAAAGAAATTAGTTGTGCTCAGTGGTGCAGGTATAAGTGCAGAAAGTGGAGTGGCTACTTTTAGAGGTAGCAATGGTCTGTGGGAAGGATACAAGGTTATGGAAGTTGCCTCGCCAGAAGGTTGGACAAAGGACTATAGTACTGTGCTAGAGTTTTATAATGCTCGTAGGAGAAATATAGCTAGCGTATTGCCAAATAAAGCTCATAAACTTTCAGCTGAGATGGAAAAGGAGTGGGAGGTAAGCGTAATAACTCAAAATATAGATAACCTACACGAACAGGCAGGGAGTACTCAGGTAATACATTTACACGGAGAAATCACCAAAGCGTGCAGTAGTAATGAAACGCGACATGTTATCGATATGGGTTTTGGGGATATACTGGAAGGGGATGTATGTGAAGAAGGCTATCATATGAGGCTCTTTGTAGTCTGGTTTTGGGAGGGGTGTGCCGCTCATTTAAGCTGCGACAGAAGAGGTGCTAAATGCAGATGTAGTTTTGGTTATTGGAACTAGTTTAGAAGTGTATCCTGCTGCAGGTTTGGTCAACTTTGCTAGACTAGAAGTCTTTATTTTTGGGATAGACCCTAATCCTGTAGCACATAAAATGCAAGTGACTAACAAGGTGATTCACATCTAAAAAGGAGGGAGTGAAGGTATGAAGGAATTTGTTGAAGTATTGAATAAGAGGAGTATCGAAAAAAGAAGGAATCCGTATCCATCAGATGTGCGGATTATAGATTTGTTGGTTTTTCAGGGGAAGAACAAACCCCCGGTTTTATTGAACATTTGTTAAAAAAAATGTTTACTTTTTCAATAACCCAATCTCAATCAATCTTTCCGTAAGGAAATCACCTGCAGAGATATCGTCATATGCTTTTGGATTTTCTGGTGTTACACAGCTTTCTAAGCAGTCTAGTCTCATCTCAGATACGGGATGCAAAAAGTATGGAATAGAAAAACGTGTAGTACCCCATTCTTCTTTAGGAGGGTTTACCACACGATGCGTGGTGCTTCGTAGCTTGTTATTCGTAAGTCTCTGAAGCATATCGCCTACATTCACTACCAGTTGGTTAGGTAGTGCTGTTATGGCTATCCAGTTATTCTGTTTATCTAGTACTTCTAGTCCCGCGGCACTAGCACCCATCAGTAAGGTGATTAGGTTTATATCTTCATGCTGTCCTGCACGTACTGCATTTTTTGGGGAATCTTTTATTGGGCCATAGTGTATTGGCCGAAGGATGCTATTGCCATATTGTATATAGTCATCAAAATACATCTCGTCTAGGTTTAGATATAGAGCAATGGCTCTGAGCATATACTTGCCTGTTTCTTGCAAAGCGGCATACGCTTTTAGTCCATATTCAGAAAACTCTGGAACTTCATCTACTGAGATGTTTTCATAGTAGCCAAACTTAGACTTTAGATTTTCAGGTATCTCCTGTCCAAAATGATAAAACTCTTTTAGATCACCTACTTTGCTATCTTTACTATGCTCTTTACCCCAAGAGGTAAACCCTCGCTGACCGGCTATACCTGCGATATGGTACTTCATTTTAGTCTCCAAGGGAAGTGCATAAAAATCCTTAGTATACTTATATAAATTGGCAGAGAGTTCATCGCTAAGTTCGTGATTAAAGATTGCTACAAAGCCGATTTTCTCGTATGCAGTACCCAGATCTTGAACAAACGTTTGCTTTTCAGAAGGGGTCCCATTTTTGAAATCGTTGAGGTTGAGAGAGATGATGGTAGAAGACATATTGTTTAATTTATTAAACAAATTTACTATTTACGTTTGTATATAAAGCGTTGTCTTTTAATTCTTAAAGAAAAAACGAATACTTTTGTTAGAATACTATCCAACCAAGAGATATCTAAAATACTCAGGTAATACGGGCCTTTGGGAGAATAAAAAGGAATTGAGAAGATGCCTTTTTGGACTAGTTTTATGTATATGTATTTTGCCCAATTACGCACAAACGAGTCTTAAAAGTGCAAAAATAAGTTTGCTGATCTCTGGCTGATTTGTAAGGCCTATCTTAATATGTCTGACATTAATATAGAGCTAAATGACTATGCCACAGCAAATACCTGCCTAGGAAAGGTGGCAAGTACAGGCAAATTTGCAGATAAGCACCCTATGCGTATTTTGGTGGCAGAGGATAATCCTTTTAATAAGATGTTCATAGATAAGCTTTTTGAAAAATTCGGCTATACAGACTCGCATCATGCAGAGAATGGTATTGAGGTACTTAAAAAACTAGATCACGAAGAGATAGATCTCATACTTATGGATATTCAAATGCCAGAGATGGATGGTATGCAGGCCACCCAGCGTATAATAGAGAAGTATGGAGATGACAGGCCGCTTATAATAGCACTTACGGCTGACGCTACAGAAGGGAGTCAACACGAATATTTAGAAGCTGGTATGGATGGGTTTTTGAGTAAACCATTTAAGCAAGAAGCTTTGAAAGAAATCTTAATAGAAAACAGTAAAAAAATAAGAGAGAAACAACTAGTCTAAATCGCTAATGCTTCTTTTATTGCTTTTATCTTTAGCTGTACCTCGTCCCATTCTTTTTCTGCTTCGGAGTCTATAGTAATAGCTCCGCCAGCATTGTAGTTCAAGGTCTTAGCCTGCTCATCACATAGCATAGTTCGTATCACTACATTGAAATCGAAATCATTAGTAGGGCTAATGTAGCCTAATGCTCCGCTGTACCATCCTCGTTTGAAATCTTCTAATTCTTCTACATGTTGCATAGCGGCTATTTTTGGAGTACCGGTCATGCTGCCCATAGGGAAAGTGGCTTCTAGTATGTCTTTTACCGTAGTGTTTTCCGATACGGTGCTTTTTATGGTAGAGATCATCTGATGCACCTGCAAGTAGCTGTACACTCCAAAGAGCTCCTCTACTTGTGTCTGGCCTGGAATAGATACTCGAGCTAGATCATTGCGAACCAGATCTACTATCATTACATTTTCTGCTCTATCTTTTTCGGAATTCTCTAGTTCGTTTATAAGTGCTTCGTCTTCTTGTGCATTGTCCCCTTTTCTTATGGTACCTTTTATCGGTTGGCTAATAAGCTGTTCTCCATCCTTGAGCAGAAAACGCTCCATACTAGCTCCGCAAAGATGAAGATGGTCCGCTCGTAGATAAGCAGCCATGGGTACTGGCGACTTTTGTATTAGTTTCTGATGAAAAGAGATAGGGTCAAATGCTAAATACTCGTGCTTAAAAGGGACGCAGTAGTTTAGTTCATATACCTCACCAGAATAGATCAGATTATGGATTTGTGCTATTTTGTTAAGATATATTTCTTTAGTAATAGGGGATTGTGCTGCCGAAACTTGAAATAGAGAGTCCGCTCGTTCGGTATCCCAAAAAGCGTCAGTTAGTTTCCCTTTTAGTATCCCTACATTATTATTCTTATCGATAGCAATGACAATTTGGGGCACGAAGAAACTTAGCTCAGGACAAGATATAATCTCTTGATTATTTGAATCTAATTTCTCAAAGTTGTTTTTAAGATCATAACCCAAAACACCAAATAGCCAGTCTTTATTTGTGGCTAGATGAGAGCCAAATGCAGTATAATCCGTATACACTTTTTCAGCTCCAAAAGCGGCCAGAAACTCGTATTTGCCAGCGTACACTCCCGTGTTTAGCTGGCAGCTGTCTAGTATGCAGCTATGCTCGAATTGGCGACTATAGTTATACGCTAGCTCTTTATAAGCTTGCAAACCTTGTGTAGCTATGTAATGCTGACTTGAGATGGGCCGAAGGTACAATACTTATTTATTTGACTGAATATAAAATGATGCTTTGAGGGTATTCTTAATCGGAAATAGAAGTATGTTTACTCGCTAAAGTGGTCCATTACTAATTGAGCTTTTGCGGGACCTATAACGTTTGCTATTTCTTCGAATGAAGACTTCTTTATCTTGGCTACAGATTTGAATGTACGCAGGAGTAGAGATGCGTTTTCTTGTCCTATGCCTTTTATTTCGGTAAGCTTAGTCGCGATGGTTCCTTTGCTACGCCTATTGCGGTGATGAGTAATTCCAAAGCGGTGAGCTTCGTCACGCATAAATTGAATTACCCTTAGACTCTCAGATTTTTTGTCAATATAGAGTGGTAAGCTATCCCCAGGGTAGTATATTTCTTCTAGTCGCTTGGCTATACCTATTATCGCTATTTTGCCATATAAGCCTAAATCCACCAGTGCTTTTACCGAGCTGCTTAGTTGCCCTTTGCCACCGTCTATCACGATGAGTTGAGGTAGCGACTGCTCCTCAGCTACCATTCGGCTATATCTACGAGTAAGGGCTTCGTACATGCTAGCAAAGTCGTCTGGGCCTTCTACCGTTTTTATATTGAAGTGTCTATAGTCTTTTTTGCTTGGCTTACCATCTCTGAAAACCACACAAGCACTCACAGGAAAGGCTCCTTGTATATTAGAGTTGTCAAAACACTCCATGTGATACGGTAGCTCCGTAAGTCTTAGGTCGTTTTTTATAGCAGATAGTAATCGGTCTATCTTTATCTGCGGGTCTAGTTTTTCATATTGATTGCTTTTCTCTAGCATATAGAGACTAGCATTTTTATAGCTTATTTGTAGAAGTTTCTTCTTATCCCCACTTATAGGAACTATAAAATTGCCCTCTAGAGGTAGAGGTATAGGTACTATTATTTCTGTGGTTTCTCTCTGGTCTTCTATTATATCACCGTAGGCTATTTCCAATAATTTTTCAGTGGTTTCATCCATTTTTTTCTTCATCTCCATGTTCTTGGATTGAATGATAACACCTCCAGATATACGGAGATAATTGATGTAGGCATATTGGTCATTTTGAGCAATACTGAGCACGTCTACGTCGCTTATTCGAGGGTTTACTACTGTGCTTCTACTCTGGTACTTGTCTAGTATCTCCAGTTTTTTTTGATACTTAGATGCTTCTTCAAACTGCCAGTCTGCAGATGCACGTTCCATCTTATATTTTAGGTGATCCTTTACCTCTTTTAGATTTCCACGAAGTATGTTTTTTATACCATTGATACTCTCCAAGTAGTCTTCTTCACTTTCTAGTCCTTCACAAGCACCCTTGCAGTTGCCTATCTGATACTCCAAGCAAACCTTAAATTTGTGAGCTTCTATATTAGCTTTAGACAGATTATATGTGCAGTTTCTGGTAGGGTAAATTTGCTTGCAGAGTTCCAGAACTATTTTCATTAATCGTATATTACTATACGGACCAAAGTAGGTGCTCCCATCTTTTTTTGGATTTCGAACAGGAAATATCTTGGGGAAACGCTCTTTAGTAATCTTAATTAGAGGGAAACTCTTATCATCCTTTAAGTTGATGTTGTACTTGGGCTGAAACTCTTTTATAAGACTATTTTCGAGTAAGAGGGCATCCATCTCGGTAGGCACCACGGTTATATTTACATCCCAAATTTTACTTACTAGTATACGAGTCTTGCCATTTTCATGTTGTTTTTTGTTGAAATATGAACTGACCCTTTTTTTTAGACTTTTGGCTTTGCCAATGTATAAGATCTTACCCTCTTTATCAAAGTATTTGTATACCCCAGGTGCGTCTGGAAGTATTTTTACTTTGTTTTTTATAGGTGCTATGATAGTGCTCTTTGCCAAGGATACGAAAGTACTATTATCTTATATAAGGTCTCAAAAAAGCTTAACGGCATTATGGTACAAACGCTTACCTAGTTGTATGAGTATAAGCAAAGCTATAAGCACTATTACCCAGCTTATACGAGATTGTAATCTATCATATGCGTTAGCTAGTGAAGCAGTGACCGCAGCATTAATGACCACGCCAGACAAAAGTAATACGGCAGTTACCCTGAGGTTATTACTAATAAGGGCTCTATTCTCTTTTAAACCTAATCCTAGTGAGATAATAAAGACGCTTACTAAGAGTAAAAAGTAGTTTAATGTATTTTGCTTTGAGAAGCCTAAACCTTGTCCCCAAAGGTTTTCGTTTTGCCTAGATTGTAGATACTGATTCTTCTCATGAGGGTAAAAATCAGCTACTGCGGCATATGGTGGACTGCTCGGCTTAGCATACCACGTGCTTTCCAGTCCAGAACCTATGTCATTTTGAAATAGTTGTGACACGCTAGCTGTGGCCGAGGTGTACATGAATTTGAGCAGGTGCTTTGGGCTTGTGAAAATACCTAGTAATATCTCGCGATATTCTGGGCCAGATTGTTCCCATCCTTGCTGCTGTACTGGGCTATTTGGTGCCCAAAGAAATGCTCTGCTATCAGCAGGTAGCGAATCTTTGTACTGGCAAATTGGGTATTCGTTTGCTGAGCAATTATCGTCTAGATAAGATTTCAAGATTCCATTGTCTATCATTCTACCCATCATGAAGATATGTCCTCCTTTGCTTGGGCTTAGAGATTTAGATATGGCGTAGTTGGTCGATAGGGCCAGGAGTATAGAGCCGAAGATAAGAAGCGTTAGTATTTTGATATTGAGGGTTTTGAATACTCCCTTTTTCCAAAATTTTAGAATAGCAAATACGCAAAGCATAACTATGCTAAGTAGTATATTGGTGAAATGTACACTGAAAGAAAATAGGATGATAACTAAAAGAAGGATCTTGCCAGGTGTGATTTTTAACTTACTAGATGCAAGCAAAATAATACACGCTACAGAGCAAAAAGTAAAAATGTCTGGCATTATCTGACTTGAATACCAAGCTACGCTGGTAAATGCTGTGAGCATTGCTATGATGCCAAGTGTGCCTGCATAGCTAATGCTAGGAACGGTATGTTTTATTAATTTATGGAGCACGAAACTCAGTGCTATGCACTGTGCGATCACTGTAAACCATAAGGAGTATCCTAAACTAAAGAAGCGAATAAACAATCCATAGACTATAGGCCTATCGCTGGGCACATACATTTCCATGCCACTGCGTATGTAAGTTCCCGTATCAGAATATACTAGTGGGTACCCGTTATAAAAAGCGGGAATGCATAAGAGCAACGCCCCCAGAATATAGTAGGCCCATCTTACCCAATATGTTTGTGCTAGCTTATTAGTTGTCATTTGTATTTGTTGTCTAAGTGCCTGGCTTCTTGTAGTATACTGTGTAATACTTCAAAGTCTAAAGACGCTATATTTTTATAGGTTATTCCAGCCATTTGCTTTCGTTTTTTTTGATCGAGATAGGATAGTCTGTCTTTTAGATTTATCCCACTCCAAAAAACTACTTCTACTCCTCTGTTTTTCAATGGGTTAATATAGCAGATAGGTTTAGTGACACTATAAAAGGGAATGCCCCATTTTAGGTCAGCTCGCATATCGTCATACTCGGTTATAAAATTATGCAACAAAAGAAGAAGCTCATGCAAGTCGTCTTTTTTAGCGTATATGTAATCTATGATGGTCAATGAACGATTAAGAACAGTGCAATTATAGGATATACAAGTAAGCTTAAAATTAGGAATACGCCGTAAACTTTAAACTTTTTGACCAGCTCTAGGTGTTTTTCTCTTCCAGAAATATTTGTAGAACTGTAGACCAACCCATTTAGTTTTCTATATGTATAAAAGAGTCTTCTGTAAAAGTTTGTTGTAATTCCATTAGTGCTTAACAGAGCGTTCATCTTACCTAAATTAACATAAAATAAAGCAGTTGTGACTAACAGAAAGTATTGCATATATATTAAAAATTAGTTTATATGCGGTTCTAGGTTTGCAGGTCTCCTATTCATAGAAAAATCTGGATTGCTCCATATTCTCACATACCAAAATACTGGCATTACTAGGTAAGACATAAAAACAAGAAGAAGAATCCACAAAAGCTTGTCGTTTTCTGTAGCACTCACATCTTTAATAGCACATATCAAAAAATAGATAAAGAGACCTAAGCCTACTATGCCAGAAATAGCCAAAATAATAATGGCAGGAACAATACTACTTAATAGCTCTGCAGGGTTATCTACAAAAGCAGGTGGCTGACCAGGATTATGCATAGACGTACCCACCATGCTAAAAATGAATGAAACATAGAGAACCATCCCGATTATCATGCCAATAAGTGGAACGAAGGATAGAATGCCAAATAGAATTTTATTATTGCGAGTCATAGTGTCAAATGTATATTATTTAGGGTAAACTCTATCCCCATCAAACCTAGGAGCTTGTATAGAAAGCACTTTGAGTGGTCTATGATGTAAGTTGGTCACGGAGTGCACAGAACCTTTGGGTATGATTATAATGTCGTTTTTATGCACTATGAAAGTTTTGCCATTCAGGGTCATTCTGCCTTTGCCAGACAGTATCTCTACCACTTCTGTATGAGAGGCGTGGTAGTGTGGCTGTACGGTGTTCTTAATCCATATAATAAATGTACTCTGCAAGCTGTCTTGGGCTATGGTCTTTACGTACACATTTGGGTAGTTGGTAGAGTCTGGACTTATATGATGAGTATCTATTTTTTGAGCGAAGATAGATAAGCTTAAAAAAGCTGTTAGTAAGATAAAGAATATTCTTTGCATAATTTTTTACAATAATAAGGTAACTATATGCTTGCTTTGTACGTTGAACAAGCAAAATCATTTGAGATTTATAAGCATTATCATATCATTTATCATTTTTAACCTTGCATATGCCCAAAATGCTGAGTTTAAAGCTGTTTTTAAATCTCTAGAAAATGGAGAACCTGTGCTTTATGCCAAGATTTCTTCACCTAGAGGAGAAGCTAAACTTACCAATGTGAATGGTTTTGTGGCAATAGACTATAAAATGGGTGACGTGCTCACCATAAGCCATCTTACATATGATACACTGTTTGTGAATACTGCTTCGTGGAAGGGCAGAGATTCTTTAGTGTTTTACTTGCAGCCCAAGGTCTATGATCTAAGGGAAGTGCGATTTACTATTTTAGGGGATAGATCACTCTTCGATAATAAGTTTGTCAGTAATAATCTGGGTAAGTCTGATGAAGATAAGGTACGTGAAAAACTAATGATACTCGAGATGCGTCAGGAGCTTATAGGCTTAGACAAAATGGCCCAAGATGGGATGGTATTAGGCAGCCCTATTACGTATTTGTACGATCGATTTAGCAAAGATGGAAAGGAACGCAGAAAATATGCAGAGTTGCTAGAGCGGGATAGACAGCTCAAAGCGTCTGGCAAAAAATTTGATGATTTGATTATCGTTACACTTACCAATTACGAAAACGAAGAGTTGGTGAAGTTTAAGGAGTTTTGTTCCTTTCACCCATCCTATATAGAAGCGGTAGATGCCTTGGAGCTATATTTCGAAATCTTAAGATGTCGCAAGGAGTACATACAAAAAGAATATTCAAAGCCGTAAGTTGATAGACTTACTAGGGAGTTTATTTTGATTTAATATCTGCAATGCAGGCATCTCCAAACAAGGAGATTTTTTCTCCGGTTAAAAAAGGAGCAATGAACTGAGAGATATCTCCTGAACCATTTTTCCAATACATTACACATTTAGTATTGGTGCAGTGTGCACCGTTTGCCTCATCGTGATGAGCCGATGTGGCTTGTACTCCATTATTTACAAGACCGATAGCATGCCCTATTTCGTGTACTATAGTGCTTTGTTCTACTAGTGCTTTTTCTGCATCGGAGTTGGCAGCAGACTCCATCACTGGCTTGAAAATAACTAAAATAGAAGTGTTGTTAATATTAAGTCCTAGAATATTTTTATTGGCTTGTCCGTCTTTTATGTAGTAGCCATCTAAGAATAGCAACGTTATTCCTTTTTGCCCGTCCTTATTGGAGTATTTTTGGAGCTCAGTGCTATAGTCTATTATGTTTTCTCGGGTATAGTTATTCTGCTCTAGTCTGCCTAGATTGGTCATTTGGTCTAGCTCCTTAGGTATGGTAAGAGATATGTTTCTGCCTTCGAAAAGTTCGTTTATGTTATCCTCTACTACTTCCCAAGCTGACTTGCCATTATAAGATATGTATGGCTCGGCCCCAGTTTCGTATGCTACTATTATTTCTAGGTCAGTTGCATTAGTATAAAAATTTTCGACAAAGGTCAGTTCTGTTGGAGTTAGCTCCTCGTTATCTTTACAGGATTGACTACAGAGTACTAGTAATGAGCAGATTGCTATGTATCTTAATTTAGAGTATGTCAAGTTTTTTATTGGTGTTGTAATACAAATAAAGGTCAAATGATACTAGAATACCAAAGGGTAACAAGGTGGTGTTAGCTTAGTGAGTCTTAATTGTTTGAAGTATATGTGGATACATAACGATAATTTAATCTAGAAATGACGCTTTCTCTTGCCTAGGTAGCGTATGTTTGCCCCTGCGTTTTGAGAGTATTAAACCTTATTTGCCTAGTGGCATTAGCTTGTACCAGTTACGGTCAACTACTGCCAAATTTTGGGGGACAAAGAGCTGGACTATCCGCTCTTAGTTTCTTAAAAAACGATTTAAACCCTGTCTCTTTTGGTATGGCTGGAGCAAGCGTAGCTAGTGAAGGTTCTCTTTTTAGCTCAGAAAATAATCCGGCAGGACTTGTCAAAATAAAGAACTCGGGTATAGCTCTTAGTAATATTGCTATAGGAGCAGGGATCAATCAAAGTTATATAGGTGGAGCGTTAAAATTAAAAGGAGGTGGTGTTGTAGGTCTCAATGTGAATAGCTTCAACAGTGGTGCGATGGAAGTGCGTACGGAGTTTGAGCCAAACGGAACCGGCCAACTGTTTTATGCTAATAATACAGCTATAGGTGGCAACTATGCTCAGCAACTTTCAGATAGATTTAGTATAGGAGTAGGTGTGAAATATGTGTACGAAGGCATCGCTACCTATACGAATCATACGGTTACTGCAGATATTGGATTTCTATATACTACAGATTTTAAAGATCTAACTTTCGCTGTGGCAGTCAAAAATTTCGGAGGTAACTCGCAAATGAAGGGTGCAGACTTAGAAACAGATTATAATAGGACAGATGTATCATTAGAAAAATATACGACGCCAGCACTTTTCAAAATGGGCTTCTCGCTCACAGCCTACGAAACTGAGGGTAAAAAAATATCAGTAGCTGCAGAGCTTAATCACCCAAGTGATAATGCAGAAAATATAAGATTAGGCGGAGAGTTGAATCTGAAAGAACTTCTTTTTGTGAGACTTGGATATAAGCTGAGCGTAAAAGGACAAAATTATCCTACGGCTGGCCTTGGGGTGAAAACCAGAATAGGGCATCACCCACTTTATATAGACTATGGAATTAATCCAACCAATAGAATGGGTGTGCAGCATATATTTGGTATAAATCTACCTTTTAACAACGACAAAAGATGAATCAAACAGTGAAGTTAAGCCTATATGTTATCGTACTTTTTTCGCTTACTGCATGTGAAGGATTCTTTGGTAAAAAAACAAGTACAGATTTCATAGAGGTTCCAGAGTACTCTCCTAAAGAAGTTGCCTATGTTCCTGTGCAGCCTGCCCTTACAGATTTTGTAAACCCAGTGGACATTATTGCTGGTTTCGATGAGTTAATGTATGTAGTAGATGATGCTACAGAAGAGATAATTTCTATGGACGAAAGTGGTAGAATACTTAAACGTTTTAAACTGCAGGGTGTGAAATCAATAGCTCAAAACAGACGCTTAGATTTGCTTGCCATTGGTACTATAGAAACTAAAGTAGCAGGTCAAGACTTCGTAGTTAATTGTATTTACAAAGTGGATATGCATGGTCCCGGGGCTAATTTTGGCTTAGAGTATGCACGAGTGGTAGACACTATTATTCACCCTTTTTATTTTAAAACTACGTTCTCCTCTAGTGATGCACAAGTTAGCTTAAACAAGATTGCTGTTTTGGAGGACAATAGATTCTATGTCACTAGAAGTGGAACAGATAATAATCCTCAAAAATTTGGGGGTCCGGATGATGCGGTGCTTTTATTTGATAGCGATGGGAAATATCTGACTCCTGTAAGTGTGAATACTCCAAGTGGCCTATTTAGAAATTATTTTAAACAACCAGTTGGGATCTCTAGTTTTGTACAGCCGCCACAGATATCTGCTGGAGGTCCAGATCATTTTGTATTCACTTCCATTTCAGAAAACACATCCATCAAAGTTCAAATAATAGATTACATAGAAACTGATTTTGGGGCTAATTATGAGCCTCGCATTCTTTTTGAAAGTGACGCAACAGTATCTGATGGTAATCTAACAGAACCTAACAAATTTAGCGAACCTATCTCTACGTTAGTAACGGGTGATGGTACTAATTTCATTTTTGTGGTAGATAGAAGCAAAGACTCTTTTTATCAATTTACAGTAACGGGGCTAGAAGGGGTGAAACCACCTACCGGTGCAGCTAGTAATAAGTATCAGCTTGCGAGCTTTGGAGGTACAGGAACTGGCTTGTCTCAGTTTAATAATCCAACTGCCGTAGCATACAAAAATCGTATAGTTTGGATTTGTGATGCTGGCAATCAGCGTGTGCTTAGGTTTAAACTTACAACGGACTTTCAATAAAAAAATAAGGGTTTACTAAGGCCGCACTTCTATTGTGACAGTGCCCAACAATACTAAACTTAGGTATTAAAAATCGTATTGCTAGTCTACGGTAATTTTGTATCCTCTTTTGGTTTTACTTTTTTCTTTCGTAGTCTAAATCTGTCAAATTGATATCTGAAAGATAGGCCAACTCCCGTGGTAGTTACGTTATTTATATTGCCAAGAGTGGGGTCATTGGCTTGCTTCTGGAAGCCACGTATTTTAATATTCCCCTCCTCGTTTATATCATATTTTATACTCACATCGTAAGGTTTAGAGCCCTGTGCTGCAGCATCTACAGAATAGGCTAGTTCTAGCCTATCATTCAAGAAATTTCTTTTTAAAGATAGTATAAGTTCAGCTTCGCTTTCGTAACTATTTTGATAGTCTACTCCTACTTGTAGCCTAGTGTCTAGTTGTCCTAACCAATTGTTTAACTGGCTAGAGGCAAA
>Ga0307985_10001163_pt1 | contig 14932 bp, 6 predicted proteins | sample EllFjometageno80_FD_203155 | JGI IMG/M metagenome (GOLD analysis project Ga0307985, IMG submission 203155) | Marine microbial communities from Ellis Fjord, Antarctic Ocean - #80 | ecosystem: Environmental > Aquatic > Marine > Unclassified | place: Southern Ocean | collected 2014-10-09 | reverse complement strand
GGAGGAGGAGGACGGCGACAGGGAGGAGGAGGACGGCGACGGAGAGGAGGAGGAGATGGTCCTCGATGTGGCCGATCCCATGGACATTGAAGATCTGCCGCAGGACACAGGCGCCGAGGCGAGCACCCAGCCGACCACCACCGCCTCGACCTCGACTACGGCCAAGAAGTCCAAGGACCGCCTCACCATGCTCGAGGGCGACCGCGACCGCCTCGACTCCGGCGAGTTCCTCAACGGTGAGTCGCCGCGCACATCGCCGCCGCCCTTTGTTCCCGCATGTGTTTTTGTGTGCCCCCCTTTGCTCACACATGTGTGTGCCTCCACAGACTCGCTCATCGACTTCTACCTGAAGTGGATTTCGCGCAAGGAGGCGCGCGAGGAATCGAACTGCCACTTCTTCACGTCGCACTTCTACACCTTGCTTCTCGATTCGGGCCCCAACGCGCTCAAGGGCTGGGTGAAGAACATCCCCGACATCCTCGAGAAGAAGTTCATCTTCGTGCCCATCAACCAGGCGCTCCACTGGTCGCTCGCGGTTATCACCAACCCCGGCGCACTGCTCAACGAGGACCGGACTGGGGTGGACGAGGAGACGCTCAAGAAGTTCAAGGCGTTTAATCAACTTTACGTCCAAAACGACTGCCTCGACGAAGGCAAGGTCGAGGAGGACCAGGATATGTCCGTCGTCAAGTGAGTGCGTACATATGGCGCAGGGCAGCGCGAGGCGAGGCGAAGTGACGCGATGGGAATCGAGATCGGCTTGAACGACACGCTCGGAATGACCCGCTCAACACGATCAAACCGACAGACTCTGGACGCCCAGCTCCCATACCGAATCCCCGCTCAACTCGTCCGCTCCTCGCACTAACCCAATCCTCTCAGGTGAGTCCGCAGGACGTGCACGAGGGGATGTTGGATGGTTCAGTGATGATATATATAGTCTAATACTGCTCATACTATAATGCGACTGGCACGATCGGCGACCTGCGCTATGAGTAAACGCCAGATCGAGAAAAGGGTACCAATAGTGATATATGAAGACCAACATCACACACACACACCCATCTCCCCCTCAAGCCCTGCACTAACCCAACCCCCGCAGGTTCGCGGAGAACACGGACGGCTGCTGCATTTTCTTCCTCGACTCGCTCCAGGCGCACGGCAAGAAGAACATACACAAAAAACTCCTGCAGTGGGTCCGTGCGACGGCGGAAGATCGCATCGTTGCGAACCGCAAGGCCAAGGGGCTCGACGACCAGCTCAACGTCAAGGAAAATTTGGAGAACTCGTACGACGTCAGAACGGTCAAGATTCGGACCCCCATCATCCCGTACCAGAAGAACACCTGGGATTGCGGTGTCTTCGTGTGCCGCTACGCGTACGCCCTGTACCACATGCGCCACCATCAGGTCACCGTCTTGGCCATGCTCGGCCAGACCTTCAAAGACTTTACGGTCATGCGCGAGTTCGACTTCGGTCAGGACAGCATCGACCCCATGCGCGAGAAGATGAGGCTCCTGCTGAGCTACCTCGTGCCGCTCTACAAGGAGGCCAAGCAGAGGGAGGACAAGGAGGAGGCCATGGTGAAGAGGGAGAAGAAGAAGGAGAGGAAGAAGGACAAGGAGAAGGGCGAGGGCGAGGGCGAGGGCGAGGGCGAGGGCGAGGGCGAGGGCGAGGGCAGGGCGGAGGGCGAGGGCGGGGCGGAGAAAGAGTGCGAGGTCGTGTGAGGTCGAGGTCGCGCGAGCGTGTAGTGTGTTTAGTTTGTTCTTTGTAGCCAACGCGTGCGTGCAGCTTGGGATTGCAGCGTGTGGTGTGTGGTGTGTGGGTGTGTGATTTACCAAAGTTTACGTCGAATACCGATAGGGTGTCGAAAGGCACCGTTAGCTCCAGTTTGGGAAAATTTGAGAAGGAATATCGCGCAGCAGTCAGTAAGTCCTCATCATCTTCAGCGGTCGTTGCATCGTGCCCCCCCCCCCTCCCCGCCCAATTCCTGACATTCGCGCTGGCCTAACCCCCCTCACCCCCCCCCCTAAACTAAACCCGGTCTCCTCAGCAGCACTTCATGACTGTTCAACAGCCACCTTCCCTGCTCGGCCTGCCTCCGCCTCCTTGCAAGACCCACCTCGTCTCGAAGACCGGTGTCCACATAACGTTGCCTCCTTCCGTGCTCGCCCAGCACTTCAGAAACGGTGACGTGCTACCCCCCTCCACCACAGTCTCTGCTACAGGTTCAGTGGTTTCCCACATGGCGCCTTTGTCAGCCCTCGTCGGTTCCACAGCCAGCATGTCCGCCCGGCCTCTCCACTCTCCCGCCCCCTTCACCACCCTCCGCTCCTACATGAGCTCAGACGACCCCACCCCCTGCACTAAACTCCTTCTCTCCCCCAGACTCAATGAATCAGCTGGCCAAGGCTTCGATCCCACTCAAACCGACGCCACTCAAACCGACGCGCTAGGCGCATCCAATCCCACCGACGACAACACCTTGATCCCCAGCCCCCCCATCGGCGCGTCCCACCCCTCTTCCCCCCAGCTGATACTCTCCAGCACCAAAGACAACCAGTTGATCGACATCTCCCACACTCTCAACGCCGACGCGTCAGTCTACGCCGTTCTCAGCAGCTGCACGACGGACGACATGAGCGGGAGATTGATTAGAGGCACTGCGGTGACAAAGCACAACGCTGGCACGGCGGGGGTTAGTAGGAGGAAGATTTACTTGAACTTTGACGACAATACCATCAGAGTGCAGCACACGGTGCCTCTGTTCCAGAGCTTCATGAGCGAGACGAAGGGGGTGTTCTACTTGTACAAGTGCTTCGCGGCGTGCCACTGGGAGAATTCTGAGCGGGGCCGGGACAGGATGCTGAGGAATCGATCGTATCTGGACAGCGACATGAGCGCGAACACGCTCTGCCTCGTGCAGCGAGGAGGCGCCGAAAGGTAAGCGAGTAGGGCGGCGAGGGAGGGCACCAAGCTGCGAACGAACGACGGCCCGCCATTGCTACCGAACGACCGCTCGTCGCTGCAAACGAACGAACGCCGCCGTGGAGCGCCCTCTGCCTTTGTTCGCACGTGTGTACGCGTGTTTGTGTTCGCGTGTGTGGCTCACTCCTCATTTGGCCACAGTCTCGTGATCACCTTTGACACCAACGAAGAGTACACGTTCTGGTTGTCCGGGCTGCGGCTGCTGCAGATGCAGAGCTACCAGTACCACCGCTTCATGTGCCGGGAGCTGGAGAAGGTGAGCGCCGTTGCGAGCTTGCACAGGTTGAGAAGGTCGGCGGGCGTGTGGGCGAGCTTGAACAACTTGGCGAGACGGGCGAGGGCGAGCAGGAAGAAGAAGGACGAGGTGTTGGAGACGAAGATGCTTGCGGAAGAAGTCGTGGCGGAGTGCGTCAGAATTGTTCAGGAAGGAGAGGACGTCACTGTCGTGGACGAGGAGGAGGAGACCGTGCCGACACTAGAGCTGGGAGGAGCTAGAAGAGGGGACAAGGGGGGGGAGTAGTAATTAGTGAAGCAGTGCAGCAGAAGAAGCTAGTTAATGGCATCGTAATGGCACCGTCCCCCGTACAGGAGCTTGATGTTCTTGCTTTTGCTGTTGCCGCTCTCGAACTTACTGATGCAAGTCGCGCCCATCGCGCCCGACTCGTACACGAGGACGTCGCGATTGGAAACTTTCGCGCACACCGCGATCTCGATGGCGCCGCCCCATTTGCTTCCCGTCTGCATGGAATCGGCGTAGGTGCGAACGTCCATGGCGCTGTCCCACATGACCCAATCAGAGATTGGCGTGCCCCCAATACGTTCGTTGGGATTGCTCGCGATGTAGTTTGCGATGCTTCGCCGGAGCTGGGCGTGGCTTTGATTGGCGAGGGAGTGACTCATGGAGTGGAACAGGCAGGATCCGTCGCCTGGCTGGCGGACGACTTTTGGATTGCGGATGGTCTGCTCGGCAAGCGAAAGAGAAGAGGAATCGCGCACTGGGTTTTTGCCGTAGTTGGAGGTCGCGTCGTGGTGCTTGTCGCGGTCTTTCCTGAAGTGGGGACAGTTGGACGTGCCGTGAGCGCCGTCGCACTTGTCGCACGGGCCCTTGTCGACAGGCGGCGGGGCTAGCTTCTGGGAGAGCGCCGCGAGCATCGCGCGCTGCGGCTCGGCCACCGTTTCGCGAGGCGGAAGGCCCGTTGCTCGAGCGGCGCTGGCGACCAGCGAGGCGACTTGCGAGGCGGCATCGGCCTTCTTTCGAGCGGCGAGAGCGAGCGCGAGACTATCCTTCTCGGCGAGACGCTCTTTCTCGGCTAGACGCTCCTTCTCGGCGAGACGCTTCTTCTCGGCGAGACGCTCCTTCTCGGCGAGACGCTCCTTCTCGGCGAGACGCTCCTTCTCGGCGAGACGATCTTGCTCTCTCTTAAGCGAGGCTCTCCGTACTCGCTCCTTCTCGGCGACCCGCGCTCTCTCCTGTTCGGCATCCGCAGCAGCGTTATGTCGAAGCTTATCTTCTTCGGCGTCCGAAGCAGCCTTCCTTCTCTTCGTCTCCTCCTCCTCCTCCCGCTGAAGCCTTGCCGCTTCGTCCTTCGCTCTGTGCCTCGCCAGCTCCAACTCCTTCGCCAGCGCCACCCGCCTCGACTCCTCCTCGGCCTCCTCTCGCCTTATTCGCTCCGCTTTTTCTTCAGCCAATCTAAGCATCTCCCTCTCCCGTTCGCCATCATCCGGCGGCGAGTCAGGAGCCGGTGGGGGATCTTCCCCTACATAGAACGCCACGCTGTAGATCCCCGAAGCGCCAGGCTTGTGTTTCGTCGCAACAATGTCAGCGATGGCGCTCTTTTCGACCCTGATCCCATCCACAGACAGCACTCTCCAGCCCTTGTGAACGCGCTTGTCGGCGCTGCGGATGATGATGTTCCCCAGCTTCCCGCCAAGATCAAAGGCCGGCTTCGTGGCATTGCACTGGAACTTCACAACTACACTTGTGTCCGCGATCTTCTGCAGACTCAAAGACAATGTAAGTGCCCTGGCAGAGGTCCTTAGACTCCGGGCTGCTTTTGTCCCGGAGCCGGTGACGACGGGCGCGGTTGAGGGAGCTGGCAAGGAGGCGGGGGGCGCCGAGAGGACGACCTCGACCGTGACCATAATGCGATGGACAGGCAGCCAAACAGTCCTAGACTTTTAAGTTCTGTAAATTGCTATAAAGATGTCAACGAACCACTATTAGGGCGGCTGTGCCAACTGGGGCTAGCCGGCATCCTGAAAACGTTGTAGCCCTCGTGCACGGGACACGCTCGACAACGCACGGGGCACGCTCGTTAACCGTCGGCTACCTATTCCCTGCCCTTCGCACAGCAAAAACGCGTGACGCGTTGATCGGCGAATTCTGTGGCAAGACAAGGGGCGGGCAAGAACATCTCTCGCGGCGCACTACTATGGCCTGTCTGGTGGAGAAGACGAGCACTTATGCGAATCCCGTGCCTTCAGATCTTGCGCAACTTTCGTCCGTCTTCACGGCGAAGTCTCTCATTTCATTGTCCGACATTAATTCCATCCAAGACATTCAACAGCAAGTCCACAACTCTGGACAGTGCCAGAACCCTCAGAACGACGACCGCGTGAACAAACACTGCACGTTTCTCTCCCGCCCGTCCGGACCCTCTCTCCCCCCCAACCCCCTCCGCTCCCTAGCGCCTAGAATCCTCGGCAAGCTGCTCCGGTTTGCCAGTACTTCCTGGAAGTCTGGAGACTGGTCAGGCCCGGCCGGACCGCTGGCCGGCATCGGCGCCAAGGACGTCGGCGGTCTGTCCCTCCGCATCGCCGAGCACTGGCACTACGCAGTCGGCGGCTCCTTGGACAACGACCACCACTTTGACAATGGCAGTGTGATTACTATTGTCACGGCACTGAATGACGAGTTTACTGGGGGGCTGTTTAGGACGTTTGAGAACGACAAGACGCACAAGGTGCATCCGTTGAGACAGGGGGACTCGGCGTGCTTCATTAGCCACAAGTACCACAACGTTACGCCTGTTTTAACGGATTTCAGAGAGTCGCTTGTGATTGAGCTGTGGGAAGGCGGCATTAGCATGCATGGGCGATGAATACAGGCGGTACAGTAACTTATATATATTCAAACCTGAACGCACGCTCTTCAAACCTATTAATCTCTATCCTAGTAATCTCACATAATGTACACCCCGCCCCCCTTACTTGCTAAACAGCGTCGCCGAGTTGATGCCGACGATCTCTTGCCCGTTGCCCTCGCCGCCGTAGACAAAGTCGTCGCCCCTGATCAAAATCTTGTCGACGATGCCCAAGATGCGCTTCATCTCGGACCCCGCCACAAGCACGCCCCCCGGTTCGGTATACCAGCCGTGGTCTTCCCTCATGACCACCGCGTAGTAGTTCCACGCCCCCACCCCCCTCTCTCCGGGGCTCCCGAACTGCCGCTTGTACGTGATGGTCGTCCCGTCCGTCGCGATGATGACCACGCTCCCCCTCCCGTTCCTGACATTGCCGTTGTGGCTGCTGGCCATCATCTTGAACTGAAGCCGCCCGCCGTAGCTGCTGCTCAGATCGCCGCTCCAGTCGTCCCCACCGGCCAAAAAATGCCAGATGTTCTTGTAGATCTCTCCGCACGGATACACCGGCTCCAAGCTCTTGGGCGTGCCCACCACCAGCCTGCTGCCGGAGCTGCTCGCGTAACCCCTGTTCCCCCCCGAGTACATGCTCTGTCCCTGCCCGCTGCTGTCGCTCACGACTCTGCCCGCAGTGCTGCTGATCTGGAAGTACCACAGAAACAAAACATTGTCCATGTTCACCGTCAAGGGAATCTTCATCAACAACGTCGCTGCTTCCTGGTCCGCGTAGTTCTTCATGGTTACGAAAGACTGCATTTGTCCGACGAAGCCACTCGTCTCGTCCAGCACGCAGCCAGTGAGCACCCCCGTCCCGTCGTAGCTGCAGCCGCCGTCCTGCGTCATTCCCAAGACGCTACTTCCTCCCGTCTGCACCAATTCCCCCACCTTGTACGGGCCGCCGTCGAAGACCAGCGCCCCGTCGACCCAGCACTTGACCCTGCCGTCCAAACTCCTCCACGTGACCGTGACGTGATGCCACTGGTCATCGGCCAAGTTGACGCCCAGCTTCAGGCCCCTTCTGTCTCCCTCTCCAAAGCCGTCGTACCGTTCGTTCGCGCTCACCACTCTGTCCCTGATCATGAGAGACAGGTCCCTGTGATTGCTCAAGAGCACCTCGTGGAACCCCAGCCCGTCCTGGTTCTCGGTGCTGTTGCCAGTGTACGAGTAGAGCGTTCCGTCCGGTGTGTCGCTCAAGCTGCTCCCGCGGACCCACAGTCCGATCGTGAACGTGTCCGTGAATCCGTTGTCAAACGGTACCACGCTCGCGATGTAACCGGTGCCGTCCAAGCTCAGAACTGTGCTCGGTTCGCCCGTCTCCTTGTTGGCAAGCGCCCGGTCGCCGTACTGGCACGAGTAGCCGCAGGGCGTAAGCGGCGCAGCGTAGTCGCATTGCTCGTTGTACTCCTCGTCTCCGTACCTCAGATCGCTCGACTGGAAGCCCCACTGATCGACCCACTCCATGTTCTCCTCCTTCACGAACAGATCGTCGGCTTCGTTGCCGACAACAGACCAGCCCTGCTTCTCGCCGTCGTTGGCCCACTCCGTGTTCGCGACGACACTGCCTCCTTCGCCCCAGTCGTACACTCTCACGGTGGCGTTGTTGCGCGTGCCCATCTCAGCTGCGAAGCCCTGGGAGTGATAAACGCTCGTCTTGTACGAGTCGATCTTCATCCAGACCAAGAACGTCTCGTAGTGCGACTCCTTAACTGCGTCATCCACCAGCTCGATATGAATGGTCTTGGACGTCTCGCCGCTCGCGAACACGAGGCTGCCTTCGGTAACGCTAACGAAGTCGCTTCCGGCCGACGCCGTTCCCGCAATGGTCCCGTACTTCAACACGATCTGTCCGTAGTTGCCCATTGACCTCTCGACCGTGAGAACCGCCGTCCCGCTGCCCTCAGTGGAGTAGAACTCGTCCATTTGGAACTGGAACATGCCCATCCTCTGGTAGCTCACGACGTTGACCGATCCGCTGCTGACAGCCGAGCTCGCAACGATTGCGACGGGCTCGCTGAAAGACACAACGGGAACCACGTCTGCGTTCACTTCGCTCGTCACGGTGCCGCTGTTCAGAGTACTGTTCGGATTGGTCATCTGAGCCACGAGCTCGCTCACGAGCTCACTCACGAGAGGCTCGGCGCTGTTGGAGGTCACCTTGATCTCGAAAATGACAATGATACTACCGCTGATAATGTCAATGATGGTGACTCTGCTCTGGTCGATGCCCAGGGCCGCTGTGATGTCAGCCTTAAAATTGGCCTCGAAGGTCGTGCGTGCCGGCGAGCCTTCCGGAATCGTGTCCACGCTTCCCGCAAGGCTAAGCGCGACCTTAGCCGGGGCCTCGTAGAAGATCTCCGCTACCTCGACGTCCTTCAGGGCGGTATCGACGACCTTCAGCTCGGAGTAGATCTTGAACGCCTCGGTTTCGCTGCCGGTGCCGAACTGGTAGCACAGAATAATCGAGGAGAACCCGGAGGTGAAAGTGAACTTGGCCTTGTTGCTCATGACCTGCTGCTCGACGCTTCCGCCGACGGCAGCGGCGCTCGAGCAGTCGCCATCGACGCTTCCCGCATCGATGAACTTGGCAGTATCCATGTAGTTCAGGCCCGCGCCATGGAACTCGAACTCGACCTCAGTTCCGATGGTGCTCAAGTGCTCCATGTTGACGCTGATGTACTCGATCTCGCGAGAGACGATGCTCAGACTCGGGAAGAAGGAGTAGATCGTGCCGACCGGGCCGAACCGGTAGCAGAGCAGGATGGGCTCCGTATCCTCCACTCCGTCCGCGGTCTCCAGAGTGAAGAAGGCCGTGCCACCTGCCATGTCAGCGGGCGTCGTCGTGACGCTGCTCCTCGTCAAGTTGCTGGGCGTGAAAACGACCGTAGCTCGAGAATCGTTGTCGCTTCCCTCGCCGGTGTGAGTTTCGCAGTCGCTCGCGTCGTTGGGCACGAACTTGATGGCGTCCGCGGTCGTAACACCGAACGTGCCTCTCATCTTGACGAGCTTGCTCTGTCCCACAACGATGTCGCTCACGCTCGCGGATGCAATTTCCGGGGCAAGAGGCGTGATGGTGTAAGCCGGGTACGGAGCGTACGGCTCGTAGCCAAACTTGTAGCAGAGCACGAGACCCTCCGCGGACTCCGTGAAGGTTGCCGTCACGCTGTTCTCGACGACGCTGTAGGAGTCACTCCCTGCAGCGGGTAGCGAAGCGTCGCAGCTGGTAGCAGCGTCAGCGGCCGTGACAAACTTGGCCTTGTCGAGCTCTGTGACGCCAGAGCCGATGAAATCGATCTTCTGCGGCGCGTTCGTCATGGCGTGACTCTCGATCATGCCTGTGACCTTGCCAAGCTCGTTCACGCGAATCGCGTACTCGCTGTAGAGCTTGTACGGCTCGTTCTGGAACTTGTAGCATAGCGACCAGCTCTGCTCGTCGGCCGACGGGACTGTGAAGTCGAATTCCACGCGGTTGTTGGAGCCGTAACCGTACACGACACTGCTGGTGTTCAGTCCAGGTTGCTCGCAGTCGGCGTCAGTTGTGACGGAGCTCACGTACTTTGCCTGATCGCCGGCCGCGATTTGGCCGCCGATCAAGTCGAACCGCTTCAAGACGCCGACCACCGCCGTGACGTTCGAGCCTACGACGGCCCTGAGCTCTCCGAACCCCTTCAAGGTGAGCGTGATGTCCGGGTAGAACTTGGGATTCTCCTTGTTGAAGGTGTAGCACAACTTGAGAGTCTGACCTTCGTAGCCGCTGCTGATGGGGACGTTGAACGTTCCCACGCTCCAGTCCACGCCGTCTTCAGCAATGACGGTGGACGAGAATGGCGTGAGGTAGTTCGAATCTGATTTGCAGTGCTCGTCAGTCGTGGCGTCCTCCTTGACCCAGAAAGCTCGGTCATTGCTGGAGACGCCGAAACCAACGAAGTTGAAGTCCTTGACCATGTCTAGGACGAGGACGAACGGATCGCCGAAGTCCGACCTGACCTCGGCGATTCCAGTGACGGTGACCAGCATGTCGTAGTACGTCATGAAGGGCTCGTTCTGGAAAGCGTAGCAGAGCTGCAGCGGGCCGCCTGATGTGCGATCAATGAAGGTCGCTTCCGTGTACCCTCCCTCTCTTGTGCCGCTGCCCTTCATTGATGCATACACCTGCGCGGTGAGCGGGATGTCGTTCGCATCTACGCTCGTCTCGGACACGTCGAGCGTGTTCTTGCCGCCGAACAACGGTTCGCCTGTCGACTTGGGGTCGTTGCAGTCAAGGCCCCACTTAATCCACTTGAGGGTGTCAAAGGAGGTTGGGTCCTTGCACAGGCCCTGGCCGGCGTAGAAGAAGAACTTCTTGAGCGACGGCACGACCTGGTTGGTGCTTCCGAAGCTGACGGAACGCGCCTGGATCATCTTGATCTCGAGGGGAAAGTTCAGGTAAGCGTGGTACGGCTCGTTGTTGAACTTGTAGCAGAGCTTGGCGTAGAGGCCGGCCGAATCATCCGTGAAGTTGAATTTCGTGACGTAGCCGGGGGTGGCTTTCGCCGTCCTCGAGTCGACGACGGCGGGGAGGGAGACGTTCTCGGACCAGCCTGGCTCGAAGTCCTGGTTGAAGATGCCACCTTCGCACGTCGTGGGGTCGGTGTCGTTGGTGATGACCCACTTCATGCGGTCAAGGTTTGACACGTGACCTCCGTTGAACTGCCACTTCTTCTGGTAGTTCACCGTGGCCTTGTTGGCGTCGCCCTCGCCGACCAGCACTTCGTCGATCCGGGCGACCTTGATTGTGATGTTCGGGTAAATCTTCCAAGGCTCGTCCTTGAACTTGTGGCACATGACGGGGGTCAGGCCGGAGTAAGTGCCGTTGAACCAGAAGGTGGCCTCATGGGAAGAGTTCGATTTGGACCAGGGGTCGCCGGTGTAGGAAGTGCCGTCATAAATCGTCTCGGTGTTGGTCCAGTTTCCAGTGATAGGCTCGTGCTGGTAGTACGAAAAATTGTTCCGCGCCGGAAGTCCGTAGGACACGAAACCTGAATTGACGTCGGGCATGAACTTGTAAGGCACGTCGTCGCGAGGGGGCGTATTGCGCCAGTACGACTCGAGGATATCTCGCTCGCAGTGCTCGTCTAGGTGCCCGTTGCTCACCCAGCGGACCTTGTCCTGAGTGGTAACGAAGTCGCCGTGGATCGCGAGGCGCTCTGCGACGTCGGCGACAATGATGTCGACGCCGCCTTGGTAGGACGAGATGTTGCGGACCTGGTGCACGCGCGTGTGGTGCTCAGTGTAGAGCATGTACGGCTCGTTCTCGAACTTGTAGCAAAGGAGCAGCACGTAGCCACCGGCGGAGGTGTCGAAGTTGAACTTGGCGGTAGGGGCGGTTGGGTACTCCGTGGTGTTGGTGTAGGTCTCGGACGAGTGGTCGCCTTTGTCGTACGTGTTGATGTTGTCCTGGTCGGCGAACATGTTGTTGGTCACGTTGTTCTGCGGCGCAGTGTCGTGCGTCATGTTGTTGCAGTCGTTGTAAGACACGTACTGGTTGACCAACGTGCCGTCGACGTAACCCGTGAGGCCCTGCTTGTAGTTCACGTCGAGCGGGTGGTGGAGTGAGGCTCGTTTGATCCACTTGACCCGATCGTGCAGCTGCGTGCGCGCGCCGTCGTGGAATCCTGCGTCGAGCCCGTCTCCGTGGAAGGCCAGAGTCTTCGTCTGATCGACGACGGTGTCGTTGTACGAGCCGATGTCGGACGTGATGGAGTGAATCATGCGCACATCGTGCTTGTAGATCTCGTACATCTTCCACGGCTCGCCGCGGTGCTTGTAGCACAGCGTGTTGTTGCGCCCGGAGGACGTGTCCTTCATGGTGAAGGTGCCCTCGGTGGTGGAAGCATCGACCATGACGGTGTTGTTGGGGGGAAGCGTCACGGTGTGGTCGTCGAGCACGGTGGCGTTGTCGGCCTCCGTCTTCGCGTTGGGGTGAATCGACGACGGCACGAGGCACGCGTCGCCTTCGGCAGCGTGGTCCGCGCCCGAGACCCACTTGAACTTGTCCTCGGCGGCGAGGAAGCGCCCGGTGAACCGCAACGTCTTGGGGTAGTCAACGACGGCAACGTCCACGTCCCCGAGCGTGGATGTGATGGACTGGAGCATGTTGACCTGCGACCGATGCTGGTAGTAGATCTGGTACGGCTCATTCTTGAACTTGTAACAGAGCGCAACCCAGTATCCCGCTGCTTGGGGGTCGAACGTGAAGTTCGCGCCGAGGGCACCGGCGGCGGTCGGGAGGTCGGAAATGTTCATGCTGTGGTCGGTGTAGTCCGTGTCGGGCGCGCGAAGAGCCGCGGTCTTGCCGGCGTCGTTGCAGTCGCGGTAGTGCATGGGCTTAATGAGCCACTTGGCGCGGTCGTCGGGGTGGAGGTTGTGGCCGTGGAAGTGCAGGGGCTTGGGAACGTCGACGACGGACCGGTTGTGCTCACCGAGTGTGGGCGTCGTCTTGTTGTGGAGCATGTGAAGGTTCAGGATCATCTCGGGGTACGTGCGGTACGGCTCGTTGTTGAACTTGTAACACAGACGGACCTGATCGCCGCTGTTCACGGCGGTGAAGTTGAACGAGGCGGCATCGGTTTGGACCATGGACGTGGTGTTGTAGCCGTCCGCGAGCCCGCCGTCGGGGAGCTTCCCGGCCGCCTCGAGCTGCGAGAGGGAGTGGTGCTGGATCAGCACCGCGGTCTCGCAACCGACTTCCACGCCGACCGGCGCGCTCGTGAGCGACCACTTCACGCGATCGGCGGACGTGATGTGCCCCCCGTGAAACGTGAAAGTCTTCTCGTAGTCAATCACGGCAACGTCCGTATCGCCGACGTTCACGGATACAAAGTCGACGTGCCCGATCTTCGTCGTGATGGTCGGGTAGATCTTGTACGGCTCGTTCTTGAACTTGTGGCAGTAAATGGGGGTCTCGCCCTGGTACGTGAAGTTGAAACGGAAGATGGTCTCGCGCCCGAGATGCGGCGACGTGTTGTGGGTGGTGTCGTTGACGAAGATGGGCTCCTCGGTGTTGGTTTGCCACGCGTCAGTCGCGATATCGTCGGAGAGGAGGATGAGGTCGGCGTCGTCGCAGTCCTCGTCGAGACCGAGACCAGTGCCTTTGATCCACCTCCCGTAGTCGTCGCTTGTAACGTACTCCCCATGCACCGCAATCTGCTCCGGCACGTGCGCCACAATGTAATCCATGTCGCCGACGAAGCTCGTCAGTTGAGCCACGTGGTGTATCTGCGATTGGTGAATCGGGTAGACCATGAACGGCTCGTTGTCGAACTTGTAGCACAGATGCACCCACTGGCCGGCGACGGCGGGGTCGAACGTGAACGTCGCGGTGTGGGGATAGCCGTTCGAGATGTCCATGTGGTTCGAAGGCGTGTCGTCGGGAGTGGTGAGCGTGGCGTAGTAGGACGGGTCGTTGCAGTCGGCGGCTGTGGTCGCGCTCGCGGTCACGAACTTGGCCAAGTCCCGGTTCGGACTCTGCTGCAGCCCGTCTCCGTGGAACGTGATCGGCTTCGGTTGATCCGCGACGGAGATGTTGTGGTCGCCGATGGGGGACGTGAAGTTGTGGATCATGCGGCTGTCGAGAGTGAACTTGCGGTAGAGCGTCCACGGCTCGTCGTGGTGGCGATAGCACAGCGTCAAGTTCTTTCCAGTAGTGGTAGCACGAGTTGTAAACGTCCCGTTGGTAGCTGTTGCGTAGTGCGTCAGCTGCCCAACCCAGTTCTCGTGGCACTCGTTCAACGACACTGTGTCGTTCAGGTAGTCGTTCTCGTGTAGCTCCGCCGGATTGTTGCAGTCCTGGTCAATGGCCCACCGGAACTTGTCGCCCATGTTCAAGTAGTCGCCGTTAAACGCATAGCTCTTCGGATAATTCACCACCGCAACCCCAAGATCTCCATGTGACTGCACGACTTCGTGTAGTTTCGTAACCTTCGTAGTGAAGTTAGCGACGCGGGACGCGTACTCCGTACCGAACTGGTAGCACAATCCCAATTCAAGCCCTGAGTTCAGACTCGTGAAGATGAAAGTCGCGTTCCCGTTCTTAACTACCCGGTTGTTATTCGGAATGTCATGCGTGTCATTCCTGAACAGATCCGCGTACGGCGTTATCACAGCACGTGCGACAGCCTCGTGTGTACAGGGCATGTTGTTGGGAACGAAGTACGCCGTGTCATTGTTCGTGATACCGTATCCGTGGAAAGTGAACACTTCAGGAACTCCGACGACGGCGTACTCGCGTGTACCGGTGTGTGAGTCGACGTTTGTTATGAAGTTGAGTTGGAGTTTAGTGGTGGGGTAATGCTGGTAATGCTCGGTCGCGAACTTGTAGCACATGGTGAGATTCGTAGTGTCGTCTTGTTCGGCGGTTGTAAGATGTAGCTGACCGGAGGCGCTGTAAGCGAGGGAGAAGGTGAATTGATTGGAAGTGTGAAGGACTGAGTAACCTTGATCGCCATCCCATAGTCGCCGGTCGTTTGCGTTGGAGATGGCGGCGGAATAGTATTTCGATACTGAAATTGGTGAGATGACAGTCTCAGTAGGATGCGCTGCGGATACGTAAACAGTAAGAGTTTTGTGTTAGTGGTGGTATCGAATAGTAACAAGAAAGGGGGCGAACGCCTACATGTGACAACGTGAGTTCCGTCAGCCATCGCAGCTTGGATGGTATTAAATTGAGCGTCGGTCGTGAAGCGAGGGTCATGAACGGGAGTTATGGATACGGTGAGAAGGGGGAGGAGGAGGAGGAGGAAGAGGAGGGGGAGCATGGTGGGATTTGG
>Ga0307985_10001161_pt1 | contig 14959 bp, 11 predicted proteins | sample EllFjometageno80_FD_203155 | JGI IMG/M metagenome (GOLD analysis project Ga0307985, IMG submission 203155) | Marine microbial communities from Ellis Fjord, Antarctic Ocean - #80 | ecosystem: Environmental > Aquatic > Marine > Unclassified | place: Southern Ocean | collected 2014-10-09 | reverse complement strand
TTGTATTCTGAAAATCAATGCATGATCATATGGCCTTGATTTATTTCTAATGAAAATTAAGAACCTTGAACAAAACTAATGCCTATTACTCTCCCGATAGTTATCGGGAGGAAGAGTATCTGACTCATAAGCAGTAGCAGCAAACACCGCTAAGGTTGGTTATACCGAAGCTGCAGTTTCTGCCAATACTGATGTAGCAGCAAACACCGCTAAGGTTGGTATAACAGCTGAACAAGCAACGTTAATTGCATCGATAGCAAGTTTAGAAGCCAGAATAACGACTATTGAAGAGATCCAATGGACACCAATCCAGTTTGTTGATGTCGACCCCGCACTATCAACACCGGCTCAAGGATCTGAAAAACAGATCAATGTTGTGGTTATTAACTACGTACCAACAAATGATAAAGGTGTGACAGTAAATCAAAATACATTTCCTTTTGTTGGTGACAATGGTATTGACCCTAACCTTTCTGTTGAGGAATATAATAAATGGGTACTAAGTCAAAACATTAGAACTAAGGTTGGTATTGAGGAAGGAAGTAAATTCCGTGGGTATAAAAATAATAATGACCCATATGTTGGTATAAAGGTACTCAAATACATTAATGTGTATGAGATGCCGAAGATTGTTCGAGAGATGCCGGGAGATCTATTTGCTCAAGACAGTACTGAGGGTTACTATCCCGATTACTTTAAACTATTTGAAAGTATTGGTTTGGAAAGTTTGGTGAATGAACATGATGTTAAAGAAGTTTGGTTCAACAGAAAATCACTTGCTGTTCCTGAATCTAATATGTCAAGTCCAAGTTCAGGTGACATATCCAATGCGTTTTATGGTAGTGAACAGTATGGTTTTATTAACGCAATTCAAGAGGATGACCTACCAATTTATAATAAAAATTTTGTTGTTTACTCACATTGGATGCACAATAGTTATGAGGCAATCCTACATGTTAGAGGACACCAAATAGAAAGACAATTAGATGTGTTAGAAGGTGGTGATTTTCTGTGGGGAAAATTTAAGGGTTTCAATGTTGGACCTGATGGGAGAGAACATGGTTGCGGAACGGTACATTACCCTGTAAACGCCACGAGTGATTACCAATATAATAATGATCACCATGTGTTGTCGGATGTTGAAGATTGGAAACCCGACGGCAGTGGTGAAAGAACTTTAGTTAACAACAGTAATTGGATTAGAGAGATTAATGTACCTTATACACTCCCCACATCATATTATAAATCAGAAACAAGTAGGGATATTATTGGGAACGACCCTGAAGGTGGTTGGATGATATATTGGTTTCAATCAATACCCGGTGAAGATAATAACCTACAATACAACGCTTTAAATTTAAAAAACTGGTGGGATACCATTTATGATTGGGACTATCATTACACACAAAGTAGAAAATTATTAGAATAAATTGTAACAGAAGGTAAAATAGACTTCAAGGTGTTAATACAAAAGAGTCAATAGTTTATGGCGTAGATATTGCTTTTATTTTTCAAAATTAGAATCAATTAAATATATAAAATACTCATTTTTAATATGATATAATTTTTGTATTTGGGTTTTAATAGTTGAAATCGGTAAAATTATGGAGAAACTTTTGCAGGTGTAAAACTGATTTTCTCTAAAATATAAATTTTAAATAATTACATTGTTATAGTTTCCAAGTACCCCCATAAGTACACAACGGATTATCTTTTTTAACGTCTTTAAGACACTCTTTACAGACAAACACCCATTCTTTTGGGTTTTTATATTGAACTCGGTACATCGTAGAAAAATCTACATTACAAACTTCACAATGTTTAATTCTTAGTTTCATATTTTACTTACGTAACCAGTAACTTAATTTTTAGAATACAATATAACCACTTTATAATTATCTTTTTATACCTCCCGAGCAACCTCTCGAGCAACCTCTCGAGCAACCTTAAAAACCAAAAAACCCGTAAATCATTGTTTATAAATGAGTTACGGGATAATTTTGTGGAGCAAAGAGGATTGAAGTCGAACTATTTTGGGGAGGATTTGTCTAAAATTTTAAACAATTAATGGTTGATGTTTTTTTATATTTTATATACCCTTTTAAAACTATGGGATTATTCAAAAACAGTCCTAGCTTTTTGCCCTAGAATTCAACCATTAGACTTACATTTGTTGGGATCTATAGACCAATTAAAAATATGAATAATAATATTAAAGCTGTAGTAACTAATTCTGTAAATTTAACAGATGAAGAATGGTTGGTTTTTTCTAAATTTCTTGTTATAAAAAAGTACAAAAAAGGGGACTACTTTTTAAAAGGAAACGACTATTGTAACTATGTTGGATTTGTAGACAAAGGTTTTTTTAATTTCTATTATTTAATTGATGGTGTTCAGCATATACGAGGTTTTTTTTTCCCCAATGAATTTATTTCTAACTACCCATGTTTTCTTCTAGAGAATAAGTCTAAATTTTATATTCAAGCCCTAGAAGACTGTTCCGTTACACTTATACACAGAGATGATCTTTTAATGCTCTATAAATCACTTCCTCAAGTTCAAATACTAAGCAAAACAATAGTTGAGAGTTTATACATGGAAGTTTCAGAAAAATACGAATCTTTTTTTCTTAAATCCCCAGAGGAGCGTTATTTGGAATTAATGAATACTAGACCAAACTTTATTCAAAGAGTACCTCAATATATGATTGCTTCTTATTTAGGAATAACACCAGAAGGATTAAGTCGAATTCGGAAACGAAATTCCTAAAAAGTAGTATTTATTTCTTAATCCGGATCAATGTGTGTGGATTTCCAATAGATTATTTTTGAAAATTATTTTCAAAAATAATCTATGTATAAGTTACAATTCGTTTTATTACTAGCCACCTCCTTTTGCTTTAGTCAAAACACCCCAATCACAAACGCTAATTTTCAGGATGCTATAAATACTTGTTTAACTACCAATCCAATTAATGGAATGTGTACAAGTAGTGAATATGGTGCAATGCCTAGTTGGGATGTAAGCCAAGTAACAGATATGTCCAATGCATTTAAAAATAAAACAGATTTCAATGCAGATATAAGTTGTTAGAATACAAGTAGTGTTACTAATATGAAACAAGTATTTTAGGTTAATGTTGAAATATGTTAATATATTAAAAAAAACTATGAAAAAAATTACTTTTTTACTCATATTCATTTCAATGTATGGGTACGCTCAAACCACTATTAAAGAAGCTAATAGAACAGGATTCACTTTTTTCAGTCCACAAGGGAATAACGACTTAAGTTTTGGTTATGGTTTTACAGCCTACAGTGCCGCGTGGGCATTATTTGAAAATTACCCAGGACCTCGTGATTTTCAAGTAGGACTTGGAAGCCAATGGATGACCCCGCAACTTACTGGTAATGAGCCTGAAAACTTTTACACCACCATCGAAGGGGGTTTAGGCTGGTGGCAGGATACTCGTTTCGCTACAAAAACACCAAAGTTTATAATGGGTGGTGCTTCTTATAATTTTTATGCTTCGGCAAATGGACCTGGAGCTGGAAGTGGTGTTAATTTGCAAAATGGACAAAGAGATTGGAGCGTACCTGGCGGAAAATATAGTGTTGCTCAATTGTCAAATAAACTCCTGTGGGCTCCAGACGGATTAAATATGGCGCAAAGCTTAAATGGGGAAATGCTGGGATATGGGTATACTCCATTGCCACTGACAGAAACAATGATGCAAACAAATGGTGTAGATGTTCAAACAGGAAATCAATCTTGGACATTGTTCTTAAATGCAACAAATTTCAAAGGTCCAGCAGCCTTTTTTTTACCAACTTTCTGGACCGATCCTGTATTAGAGAACCCTTCTTTAGAAGGATTGTTTCTTGACTCAAGACCTTCAAATCCAGATGTAGCCATGGGCATGGAATACGCGTTATCACCGGCATTAATTTCTGAAGATGCGGCGGGTGATTCGTATGCTAAAATACAAAGGGTACGATTTCCAGTTACCAACGAAGATAATTCAATGCTCTTGCAACAAGCTACTATCTTCTCTGAAAATGCACTCTGGAATGCTATGGAAAATTGGTTCAATGGAGGAGCAATCGTTCCTGCAGGGATCAATCCGGCAGGGACTAATATTATTCCATTTCAAGAGGATCCTAACTTCTTGCTTGGTAAAATTGAAGAAAGGGGAACAGATAAACCAAAACATGAAATTGATTTAAGATATATGGATTATGTTAGGCAATATTCAAACTCTATTGGGTATGAATTTGATTTAGACGTTGTTCTTAAAAAAGACGGCTACTTTATTCTTCCGGAATATTTTAAACTTGATACAGATAATAAATGGCAGGCGATAACTGAAGATGCAGTTCCGGGTTCTGCCAATTTGGTGCAAGCTGAAGTACCATCAACCCCGAGAACACAAATTCCATATTTAACACCTCTAGACCCAGCTTGTCAATGGCAAGATCCTGACGGTCCATGGAGCAGTCCTGGGCCAACAGCTGGACCATTTACAACGGATTTAGGGGATGGTTCTACCCTAACCTATTATTGGTATCGCTTTATAGACCAACCTGCAATCATTCATGCAAATTATCCTGAAGACTTTAGGAATGAAATGCAAAATAGAATAGAGCTCATTCACTCTAATTGGAGTCATACAGATGAGTATATTCAGCCGCCAGCGTTTGGAGAATTAGCTACAATAGATCCTAAAACAATAGTTCAGCCACCTGCAGGACTAGAAATTGGTTATGTTCCAATTGTTACAAAACAAGAACAATCCACACCTAAAGTTAGAGTTTTTGTTTTAGCAGGTCAGTCGAATATGCAAGGGTATGGTCTTGTAGAAGACAATGAAAATGATCCGGGGAGCTTGATTAACGTCATTCAAAATGATACTGATGGAGAATGGTCAGAAATAGGAGGAGTAAATAACTGGGATACATTAGAAGGGGTTTTATTATATGCTGGAGATGGAGACATAAAGACGAATGTAACGGTTGGTCAAGGGGTCGGTTCAAATTATATTGGCCCAGAACTCATGTTTGCGCACCAACTTGATGCCTATTATGATGACCCCGTACTAATCATTAAAACTGCAACAGGAGGTACGAATCTTGCGGTTAATTGGCGTCCTCCATCTGCTGGAGGCGAAACAGGAGAACTTTACAGTTCAATGATTCAAACTATTCAAAATGTTACACAAAACTTAGGAACCGAATTCCCGGACATTGGTACAACCGACTTTGAGATTTCTGGATTTGCTTGGTTTCAAGGTTGGAGTGATGCTGGTGATGAAAGTCGTAGAAACGAATATGAAAGCAATCTTACTCATTTAATACATGATGTAAGAAGTGATTTAAATATTCCTGATTTACCTGTGATTATTGCAAATTCTGGTCATGGAGGATATAGACCAAGTGATGATCAGATGGTTCAGTATTTACAAAACAATATATCTGTTTCCCAAAAAAATGTGGGAACTAATGATTCAATGTATGGTGGTAAAGTAGGTTTCGTAGAAACAAAAAAACACTGGCAAGAGCTATCTGAATCACCTAATGAAGCAATTCATCATTTTCATGAAAACGCACGTTTATACTTAAATATTGGCAAAGATATTGGTAATGAAATGATTAAAGCAATAAATGATGCTTCTTTTTTTAATGAAGAAGAATGTGATGGAGAAATAATACCTGATTTAGTGTCTTTAGGAAACAGAGTTTGGAATGACTATAATAGAAACGGAATTAACGATCCAAATGAACCAGGTATTCCAGGAGTTTCTGTCTTTCTTCATAGCGATTCAGATGGTGACGGTATTCCAGATGGTCTCCAAGGTGCTGCAGGCTTTGAAATAACAGATAGTGAGGGGTATTACAAGTTTACCAATTTAGAACCTGGACCTTATAACCCTTTTATTTGGAGTGTTAATAATTGGGGGGCTGGTGAGCCCTTAGAGGGCTTCATTTATACAAACAATTTTGTTTCAAATGCAGATAATGATGTGGACTTAGATAATAATGGTTCTGGAGATCCTGGTACTGATGGTGAGCCCATTATTATTATCCTTAACGCTGGTGAAGAACCTTTAGATGAATTTGATGAAAATGATTGTTATTATAATTATGACCCTAGTGGAAATAATTCTGTTGATTTTGGATTCTATGATCCAAGTATAATATTAGCGATTACTTCTAGTGGTTCAGGAATAGATCTTCAAGAGAACTCAGGAGCAGCACAAAGTGTTTATACAATTACCGCTGCGGGGGCTTTTGGTGTTGCTAGTTATAGCATCTCTGGAGATGATGCCTCTTTATTAAGCGTAAATACTGAAACAGGCGTTGTAAGTTTAGATGCAAATCCTGATTATGAAACTAAAAATAGCTATCGCTTCACCGCAACAGCTAGTGATGATCAAGGAAATACAAGTGCAGCAATTATAGTAACGTTCAATATTACAGATATAGACACTACGATCCCAGTAATAACAATTACTGGAGATGCAACTGTTACCGTTCAAGTTGGAGACACCTATACCGATGCAGGTGCAACTGCACTTGATAATTATGATGGAGATCTAACGGCAAGTATTGTAACTGTAAACCCAGTAGATACTGATACGGTTGGAGCTTACACGGTCACTTATAATGTAACAGATGCCAATGGAAATACTGCGGTAACTGTAACGAGAACCATAAACGTAGTTGACACTACAATCCCAGTAATCACACTTACTGGAGATGCAACCGTGACTATTGAAGTAGGATCTACCTACACCGATGCCGGCGCAACAGCATCTGATAACTATGATGGTGATATCACTGCAAATATTTTAGCTGTATCTACTGTTGATACAGCTGTTATAGGAAGCTATACGGTAACCTACGATATAACAGATGCCAATGGAAATACTGCGGTAACTGTAACGAGAACCATAAACGTAGTTGACACTACAATCCCAGTAATCACACTTACTGGAGATGCCACAGTAACCGTTGAAGTTGGAGATACCTATACCGATGCCGGTGCTACAGCATCTGATAACTATGATGGAGATCTAACAGCAAGTATTGTAACTGTAAACCCAGTAGATACTGATATAGTTGGAGCTTACACGGTCACTTATAATGTAACGGATGCCAATGGAAATGTTGCTGTTGAAGTAACCAGAACTGTGAATGTTGAATATATCTTATCTGTTGAAGATGATCTAAAGAGTATTTTAAAGATTTATCCAAATCCAACAAGAACCTCATGGAAGATCAGTGCATCAATAATTATTGAATCAATTGAATTATATGATATTATCGGTAGAAAAGTATTATCTGTTAATCCAAAAACAAAAGATTACGAAGTAAATGGGACTTTGTTATCTGATGGAGTTTATATTTTACTATTAAATGGTAAAAAAGTATCTAGGTTAATTAAGAACTAGTCAAAGACTTTAGCCTTCATTAATTTTTCTTCTTCTAAGTTTAATGAAAGTGGAATGATGGAGGGGTTTTTGAAATTTATTTTAAATCTTAATCGTCTCTATGTTGCTTAATATGTAGCAAATATGTAACATTGCAAACTCATTTTCAAGGGTATTTAATGACACTTGAAAAGGGCCTATAACTCAGTTGGTTAGAGTATCTGACTCATAATCAGAAAGTCCCTGGTTCGAGCCCAGGTGGGCCCACAATTTAGCCTTTTACTTAACGTAGAAGGCTTTTTTTTTATAGGCCATGTTAAACAAAGATGTTGTATTATTAGGCTAAGATAATTTCACAATCAATTCATCAGAGCATCAGAATTGGAGCATTGTATTATCTTTAGTAGTGCCTTCATAGGTATACGTACTTTATAGTCGGTCATTAGACAAGTACTATTCGGGGAGTTCAGATTTGAACCCAAATGAGAGATTGAAACTCCATTTAAAAGAGTATTATGGTTCGAATAAATTTACGACTCTGGTTAAAGATTGGGAAATATTTTATCAAATAGAATGTGAAACTAAACCACAATCCTTAAAAATTGAAAAACACATCAAGAGAATGAAAAGTAAAAAATTCATTCAAAAACTTAAGAAATTTCCTGAAATCACATTTAAACTCTTAGAGAAGTATAATTAATTAGTTTTATGAAGCGCGATATTCCTCAATTCCACCAATGAGGTTCAATACATTGGTGAATCCTTGAGAGATTAAATACTTTTGTGCTCTACTTGATTTTCCACCTGTTTTACAATGCACAATCACTTCTTCATGCTTTAAATTTTCAATCTCTGAGATCCTTGATGGAATATCTCCTAATTGAATTAATTGAGCTCCAATGTTGTCTTCTTCATACTCCCATTGTTCACGAACATCAATAATGTTTAATGCCTCATTATTAGCTTGTCTCGCTTTAAGCTCTTGAACGGTAATCTCTTTCATGGTTGACTAATTGTTAATGATTATGCGTTTGGTCGTGGTCTTATTCCCTATGGTAAGTTTAATTAAATACATACCAGGTTCATTTTTTGAAAGATCGAGAATTGTTTTTCCATCTTGTTCTTCCTTTCTGAAAAACTTTTGTTGGCCCCAGCTGTTTACCACAAAAATATCATCAAAAACGCCATTAATGACGAACGTGCCTCCCGAAGGGTTTGGATAAATACTTGGGTCTAGATTAGCAGCTCCAGGGTTACTTGGTACAAAGGCAGCGGCTATTGCCTTGTCAAACCTTGGTCGCATTAAAAAGCTGCCTTGAACAAATTCGTTATCTCGCCAATTACCATCTACGTTGTAAAACATGTGCTCTCCAGAATTGGTATTTTTATCAAGCCCAACAGCCAAGAATTCATTAGTAGCTTGTACGAAACCAATATAGATAGTGTCTTGAACAAATATGGGTGTGTCCAATTCATAAGGCTTTAATTCACCGATGGCACTGGGTCTTTGAACACTGTATGAATTTTGATATTGAATTGAATCTTTTTCTCCTCCGATACTTTTCCAAACGACCAGTTCAATTGGTAATCCTGTTTGTTGCGCCAATGGAAAGTTGATGTCAATATGGGTAAGTAATGCTTGCTCTTCTAATACATAACGATAAGCCAAACGACCTCCTCGCTGGTTGATACCAGCTGCAAAATCAGGTTCTCCATCATCATAGGCTAAATAGTCATCAATTATGGTAACATTGCGCACCGTATCGTTCACTCTATAGTCGATTTGAAAATTGAACGTAGTGTCATTATTGTTATCAATTTCTTCTATGAAGAAAATATCTCCGGATTTGATAAACACGGTTGCTTCGAGCCAAAGTGAATCTGCATTTGGGTCTAGGTTACTAGCGTCTAATGCCGGTGATGTAAAAACATCTCGCTCAAAGCCTCCAGGAATAGCTACTCTTTCATCGCTGAGTACTTGTACATCTTGTTGGGTAACTAAGTCCTTTACTCTAGCAGAATAGAGGATTGGCTGAAAGAAAGAATTGAGGTTGTAAAATTCTACATAAAGGTCAACCAAATATTTGGAAGGATCTGCAAAGAATTGTTCAGTTGGTAAAGCGGTGTATGGTGCAGTTAAGAAATTCCCCGGAGTTGTCAACGCCCTGTCTAAATAAGCAATGTCTCCACCATGCCTACCATAGTTGAGATAGACATAATCGATTAACCAAGTATCAAATGGTCCTGATAGTTTGCCATATGACTGAAACCTGAACTGAAACCCACTGTGAAATATTGAAGAAGGTATTTTAAGTAGCTCTTGTCGAAATTCTTGGGTCTCATTTTCTAAGCCTCCAGTTTTACTCCAAACTGTATTCCAATTCATATTTACGTCTAAAAATTGAAGTACCAATGAGTCTTCTTCATTTGCTAGTTCACCTTTTCCCTTCATTTGCCAAAAGAAACTCATGAAAACCGAATCGGACTGTGAGGCATCTAGTACAGATAGATCAATTATTACTGAAGTAAGACAATCTGCTAGGCCATTGATCAAGCTACTAGGATTGTAACCTACTCCTGTCGCATCTACTCCATCAAATACTGCCACATGCAAGGATGGTGCATCTATCCCAATATTAGCAGCAATCCTAACATTTTCAGATTCATGCCATTTTTGATCATCTGGAAAATTATTGGAAGTTGAAAACTCATCCCAGAAAGGTAAAATAGTTATGGGTGCACCGGAGCCCCCACCTTCAACACCAAATGTCTGAATTGCTTCCGTTATTTTTTGTTTCGGAGGTAATGGTTTTTCAATTAATTGCCCAACAGCGATACTGGAGTATCCTATGATTGAGATTAACGATATGATAATTCGAAAACGCAATTCAATTAATTGATTTTTATTTCACCTGTCTGATTATCTTCAGGTGGGTCACTATTAATCCAAATTTCAATATTCCCACCAGAGCTTGTTTTCCTTCCGGCAGGAGGGAGTTGATAGTATATTCGATTCCTTAGGTTATCTGGTAAGGTGTCATTCTTTATATAATTAATAATATCAAGAACGAGTTTTGAGGCGCCAATTTGAAATTGAGCTTCGTCCAAAGACTGACCAGTGAAATCGGGTGTTTCAAAACTTTGATTCCCTAAGCCATCACCAATGACCAAATCTATTTTAGAACCTTTCGGCACAAACGCATCATGTGGTACATCCTCACCATCAATTCTCTGAAAGAGGACAGCATTTAATTCCAAGCTTTCTACATATTCAATTTCGCCCAGTTTCAGGCCGTTACCTTTAAGTACATCTTCGGCATTTAGTCGAGTTGTATTAATCAAATTTGGCATTCTGACCTTTGGAGGAACAGTGGCATTTAAGGATAAATAGATCTTCCTGTTCTCTTTTACTTTTGATCCCGCTTTTGGGTTTTGAGTAAGAATAGTTAGGGGAGCTAATGCTTCTGAATAACCAGAATCAGCAACAATTTCAAAGCGAAGGTTTCTTTGTGTTACAAACTCATTAATGTCACTGAATGACATTCCAACTAATTCAGGAATAGTAATGGTTTCGCGATGGTTGGTGGTAGAAGGTAAGTAGATATAGAAAAAGAATAGAATACAAGCTATTCCAATAGCGGCCATAATGCCAACATTCTTAAGGAATTTCAAGAATGTAAAATTATTATTGCTCATAACGCGTAAAAAATCAGTCGTTGACTTTAAGCTTTAATTTAATCAACCCTTGTTATAAATTTCTCGCCTAGTCAAAAAACTAACGCAACTAACCTCTAAAAGGTATTTTAGGATTGATAATCTTCAAGAAATGGGCTTAAACAGTTGCTGCATTTACCGCAACAACTGATTTAATCTCTGGAATTTCTCGTTTAATTACTTCTTCCACTCCGGCTTTCATAGTCATAGGAGACATAGGGCATGTTTCACAAGCACCTAATAGCTCAAGCATTACAACCATATCGGCAGTCACCTCAAGCACTTTAACATCTCCTCCATCAGCCTTAAGAAATGGACGGATTTTGTCCAAAGCTGCATTTACTCTTTTGATCATAATTCCTTAAGTGGAAATCTTATTGGTAATTATACTACTTTGACGTTTGTAGCATTAAGTCCTTTTTTACCTTCTTCAACATCGTATTCTACTTTGTCATTCTCACGAATTTCGTCTACGAGGCCAGAGGTATGTACAAATATGTCATTACCACCGTCTTCTGGAGAAATGAAACCAAATCCTTTGGAATCATTGAAAAATTTTACTGTTCCTTGCATTCTTCTAAGTTAGTGTATTCTTGTTTAATTTATATGAATCAATTCTAGCGCTTGCACCACTGATATTCATGTTGGTAGTTATTTCACTTTATTGATTCAAGTTCTTTTACAAAGATGGCTTTATTAAACCTTTAATTCAACTTTTTTTGTTGCAGCAGCTTCGGAATTTCTAATTGCAACCCTTTGAGCCACACTTTGAGCAAGTGATTGAAAGGCTTTTGCCGTTATATCATCCCTCATTACAGCAGGGTAACCAATATCACCGGCTTCCCTAATGTTTTGGACCAAAGGAATTTCACCTAAAAAAGGCACATCAAATTTCTCTGCTAATTTTTTCCCACCATCTTTTCCAAAAATGTGGTATTTATTGTCTGGCAGTTCTTCTGGGGTGAAGTAGGACATGTTCTCAACTACTCCTAAAACAGGCACGTTTATTTGTGGTTGCTTGAACATAGCCAATCCTTTTTGAGCATCAGCAATCGCTACCTTTTGTGGAGTAGTGACAAGTACAGCACCTGTAACGGGCACGGTTTGGACCAAAGTAAGGTGTATGTCACTTGTTCCTGGTGGCAAGTCGATTAATAGGTAATCCAATTCTCCCCAATCAGTGTCTCCAATAAATTGTTTTAAAGCACTACTGGCCATTGGACCTCTCCAAACCACTGCATTATCAGCTGGGGTCAAGAATCCAATAGAAATTAATTTGACTCCATATTGTTCAATTGGAATGATTGTATTCTTGTCGCCATTCTTCTTGATTCCCGGCTGTTCCATTTCACAATTGAACATTGTAGGAATTGAAGGGCCTGAAATATCAGCATCAATTACACCCACTTTAGCACCACTTTGAGTTAAAGCCACAGCCAAATTTGCGGTTACAGTAGATTTACCAACGCCACCTTTACCTGAGGCAATGGCGATGATGTTTTTAACTCCTGGAAGTAATGGTCCATCACTTCTAGTTGAAGTAACAGTAGAACTCATGTTAATAGTTACTTCTACTTCTTTACCTAAATGCTTTTCAATCGTTCCTAAACAATCATTTTTAATTACCTCCTTCAAAGGACATGCTGGCGTGGTGAGCATTACCGTGAAGGCCAAATTGTTTCCATCGATTTTTATATCGTGGATCATATTTAATGTCACCAAATCTTGTTTGATGTCAGGATCAAGCACATTGCTAAGTGCTTTAAGTACGTTTTCTTCTGTCAATAACATGTTATTAGAGTTACGATGCAAAGTAAAGCATAAGTTGGATTTTGTCTAATTCTTACCTACTTCAAACAACATGAATTTCAAAAAATGGTTCATATTTGTATATTCAATTTTTAGTGCTTGAGAAATAGGAATTATTCAGTTTTAAAATTGTCAATAAGCCAACAGACCATACAAGAAATTAAATCTCGCATCGACATTGTCGAGGTAATCGGTGATTTTGTTTCATTGAAAAAAGCGGGAGGTAATTATAGGGCCTTGAGTCCTTTTACAAATGAAAAGACACCTTCTTTCTATGTGTCCCCCTCAAAAGAGATTTTTAAATGCTTTAGTACAGGAAAAGGTGGAGACGCGCTTTCGTTTGTCATGGAAGTTGAAGGAATCAACTATATCGAAGCCTTAAAATACATGGCCAGTAAGTATGGAGTTGAGGTTGAAGAAGAAGAACAAACAGATGAGCAAATCCAAGCTCAAAATGAACGTGATAGCTTATTTATCGTACTTAATTTCGCTAAAGATTATTTCGCTGAATTACTTTGGGAGCATGAAGATGGTAAGGCAATTGGCTTTAGTTATTTCAAAGAAAGGGGATTTACGGATGAGACTATTAAACAATTTGAATTAGGCTATAGCATTGAAGCATGGGATGGCCTTGTGAAGGCAGCAACCAAAAAGGGGTTTAAAGAGGAGATACTTGAAAAGGCCGGTTTAATAGTCATAAAGGAAGATAAAAAATACGATCGTTTTAGAGGTCGGGTAATGTTTCCTATCCATAACGTGACTGGAAAAGTAATCGCATTTGGGGCTCGGATTTTAAAGCAAGATAAGAAACAGCCTAAGTACATTAATTCTCCAGAAACGGATATTTACCATAAGAGTAATATCTTATATGGTATTCACCAGTCACGACAAACTATCCGTAATGAGGACTTGTGTTTCTTGGTTGAAGGGTATACTGATGTGATCTCTTTGCACCAAGCTGGGGTTACTAATGTTGTTGCCTCTTCTGGTACCTCATTAACAAAAGAACAAATTCAACTGATTGGGCGGTACACCAAAAATATAACGGTACTGTATGATGGTGACAGTGCTGGCATAAAGGCTTCTTTCCGTGGTATCGATTTGATCCTTGAACATGATTTAAATGTAAGGGCTGTTGTTTTTCCAGATGGAGAAGATCCAGACAGTTATTCAAGGAAGTTAGGTGCTGCAGAATTTGAGATTTATTTAAATGAGAATGCTCAAGATTTTATCACTTTTAAAACTAACGTATTAACCGAAGGAGGTAAACAGGTAGACCCAGTTCAAAAAGTACAGGTCATCCGCGATGTGGTTGAGAGTATCTCCCTTATTCCTGACGCGATTAAAAGGTCTGTCTATATCAAGACATGTAGTGATCAACTTCAAATTGAAGAGCAAATCCTTATTTCTGAATTAAATAAAATTTTAATTAAGAATCAGCGTAAGGACAATCAAAAAATACAACATGAAGCAGTTGTAGATCAAGAAATCCAAGAGGCACTAGGGGCTCCTCAGCAAAATGAAATACAACATACCACCTTTTATGTAGAAAGGGAATGCCTAAGGATGCTGATTAATTATTCCAATGAACCGTATGATGAATCACAGTCTATAGGTCAATTTATAGTCCAGGAAACAAACGATTTAGTATTTGAAGATCCCGAATTGGCTGATTTATATACCAAGGCCTGTGCGATTTTAAATGAGGGCAAGGTCATTAAAGCTGATATGTTCATTTCTCCGGAAGACAATAAGACCAATCAATTGGTGATTGACATGCTCGATGTGCAATACTTTGTGAGTGAAGGTTGGTATGCGCGTCATAAAATTCATACCGCCCATGAATCAGAAAAACTCCCTTTAGCAGCGTTTAAGACAGTTTTAAGGTTAAAAAGAAAGAAATTGGAATCCTTGTTGGAAGAAAATGATGAGGAATTAAAAAAGGCCCAAGAGGATAAGAATGTAGCTGAACAAGATGATTTGCTAAAGATGAGAATGCATCTTAAA
>Ga0307985_10001159_pt1 | contig 14962 bp, 12 predicted proteins | sample EllFjometageno80_FD_203155 | JGI IMG/M metagenome (GOLD analysis project Ga0307985, IMG submission 203155) | Marine microbial communities from Ellis Fjord, Antarctic Ocean - #80 | ecosystem: Environmental > Aquatic > Marine > Unclassified | place: Southern Ocean | collected 2014-10-09 | reverse complement strand
ACATAGGAAAAATCATCTAGTACGTCGGCGGCAACCAGGGCGGCCACCGTATCGCCGCCACCGGCAACGGTTTTGAGCAATCCGGCGCGGGTCAGATCGGCGGCGACGCGGGCGACCATGACGGTGCCTGCATCGAAGGGCGGCACTTCGAACGCACCGAGCGGGCCGTTCCACACCAGGGTTTTCAGATCGCTCAGCTTGGCGGCAAGACCGTTGGCCGTGCCCGGACCGACATCGAGAATCATCATGTCATCCGGCACCGCGCCGACCGGCACCACTTCGCTGGGCGCGCCTTCGGAAAATTCCCTGGCGACCACCGCATCCGCCGGCAGAATGATCTGACAACCGGCTTCATCGGCGCGGCCGAGAATTTCGCGCGCGGTATCCGCCATGTCGTGTTCGCAGAGCGACTTGCCGACATCGGTGCCCAGCGCATGCAGGAAAGTGTTGGCCATCGCCCCGCCGATCGCCAGCACATCAACCTTGCCGACCAGGTTGCCGAGCAGATCGAGCTTGGTCGACACCTTGGCGCCGCCGACGATGGCGCCGACGGGGCGTTCGGGATTGCCAAGCGCGGATTCGAGCGCATCCAGCTCGGCCTGCATCATGCGGCCCGCCGCCGCCGGCAACAGACGCGCCAGAGCCTCGGTCGAGGCATGGGCGCGATGGGCTGCAGAAAACGCATCGTTCACGTAAACATCGGCAAGCTTGGCAAGCTCTGCCGCGAAATCGGGATCGTTCAGTTCCTCACCTTCGTGGTAGCGCAGGTTTTCAAGCAGCACGACATCGCCGCCGGACGCCGCGCCGACAATTTTTTGCGCTTCGGCCCCGATGCAGTCATTGGCGAAGGAAACATTCCGCCCGCCGAGTGCCGCCGAGAGTGGACCGGCCAGCGGGGCCAGTGACATTTCGGGCACCGGCTCACCCTTGGGGCGACCGAAATGCGAGGCAACGATGACGATCGCGCCTTTGTCGGCCAGTTCCGTGATGGTCGGCGCCAGACGTGAAATCCGCGTCGCGTCCGATACCGCGCCGTCACGCATCGGCACGTTCAGGTCGGCGCGCAGGAAAATGCGTTTGCCGGCTACGTCAATGTCATCAAGGGTCTTGTGCATGTCACTTGTCTCTCAGGTTCCGGATATGAAAATCCCCCACCCGATGAAGGATGAGGGATTTTCGTCAGTTACATTGGCTTGGCGCGGCGGGTGCTATTTAAGCTTGCCCATCGCGACCGCGGTATCGAGCATGCGGTTGGAGAAGCCCCATTCGTTGTCGTACCAGCTGACCACGCGGACCAGCTTGCCGCCGACCACCTGGGTCTGCGTGACGTCGAATGTCGACGAGGCCGGGTCATGATTAAAATCGACCGAGACCAGCGGGGCCTCGTTGATGTTCAGGATACCCTTCAGGCGAGGCGTCGCCGCCGCCTTTTTTGCAGCCGCATTCACGGCTTCAGCCGTGGTTTTCTTTTTCGGGATAAACGTGAAGTCGATCACCGAGACGTTCGCGGTCGGCACACGGATCGATGTGCCATCCAGCTTACCGTTCAGTTCCGGCAACACCAGACCGACGGCCTTCGCGGCACCGGTCGAGGTCGGGATCATCGAGCCTGCGGCCGCACGGGCACGGCGCGGATCGCTGTGCAGCGTATCCAGGATGCGTTGATCGCCGGTATAGGCGTGGATCGTCGTCATGTAGCCCTGCTGAATATCGAAGGCTTTGTGCATGACGGATGCGACAGGCGCCAGGCAGTTCGTCGTGCAGGACGCGTTCGACACAATCGTGTGCGACTTTTTCAGCTTGTGGTCGTTGATGCCGTAAACGACGGTGAGGTCTTCGCCGGTGCCCGGTGCCGAGATCAGCACTTTCTTGGCGCCAGCTGCAAGATGCTTGGCAGCCATTTCACGCTTGGTGAAAATGCCCGTGCATTCGAGCACGACATCAATGTCGAGCTTGCCCCAGGGCAGGTCTTCCGGGTTGCGTTCGGCAAACACCTTGATGACACCGCTGCCGGCATTGATGCCGGTCGACGTTACCTTGACCGGCTTGGCCAGACGGCCATGCGTGCTGTCGTTCTGCAGCAGCAATGCGTTCATGTCGACCGAGCCGAGATCGTTGATCGCGACTACTTCGATATCCTTGCGCCCTGCTTCGAGCGCCGCGCGCAGCGTCAGCCGCCCGATCCGGCCGAAGCCGTTAATTGCAACACGAACCGCCATTTCTTAATCCTCCAATACTGCGTTCTGATACATCGTAACGTTCTTCAAAGTAGTTCTAAAGCCGGGCCTTTACCGCCGCCGCAACCGCGTCGGCGGTGATCCCGAAATGTTCGTAAAGCTGATCAGCCGGCGCCGAGGCACCAAAACCGGTCATACCGACAAAGCCGCCTTTAGCGCCCGTCCAGCGTTCCCAGCCAAAGCCGATTGCCGCCTCGACCGCAACTCGCACGCCATCGCCGAGGACACCCGCTTTATACGCATCGGGCTGTGCTTCGAAAAGCTCCCAGCAGGGCATGGACACGACAGCCGTCGGTACGCCACCGGCCTGCAGCGCATCCCGCGCCGCCATGGCGATTTCAACTTCCGACCCCGTTGCCAGGATCGTCGCCTGGCGATCGCCATCCGCGGCGGCCAGCACGTAGGCACCCTTTGCCGACAGGTTCTCGTCGGTATGCTCTGTCCGCAGGGTCGGCAGACCCTGGCGGGTCAGCGCCATCGCCGACGGGCCTTTAGTATGTTCAAGCGCTGCCTGCCAGCATTCGGCGGCTTCCACTGCATCGGCGGGACGGAAGACATGCACGTTCGGGATCGCTCGCAACGCGGCCAGATGCTCGACCGGCTGATGGGTCGGACCATCTTCGCCAAGACCGATGGAATCATGCGTCAGGACGTGGATCGCGCGGATGCCCATTAAGGCTGCCAGCCGCAGCGACGGGCGTAGATAATCCGCGAAAATCAGGAACGTCCCCGAATACGGAATGATGCCGCCATGCAGTGCCATCCCGTTCATCGCCGCCGCCATGCCATGTTCGCGCACACCGTAATACATGTAGCGGCCGGCATAATCGGGCGGGGCAAGCGCACCGAAACCGGCCGCCTTGGTGTTGTTCGAACCGGTCAGATCGGCCGAGCCGCCAATCATTTCAGGCACAGTCGGCGTAATCGCATCAAGCACCTTGCCGGATGACGCGCGGGTCGCGAGTTTCGGCGCATCGGCGGAGAAGCCTTTTTTCACGTCGATAACCGACTGTTCCCAGCCCTGCGGCAGATCGCCGGCCATCGCGCGTTCGAACTCGGCGCGGGTATCTGCAGCGCCCAGACGGCCGGACCATGCTGCGTACACATCCGCATTGCGGCGGCCGGCTTCGCGCCAGGCAGACACGATCTCGTCCGGAATAACAAACGGCTCATGCGGCCAGTTCAGGGCTTCGCGGGCGGCGGCGATCTCGTCGCCCCCAAGCGGTGCGCCATGAACGCCGGACGTGCCCTGCTTGTTCGGTGCACCGAAACCGATCACGGTTTTACAGGCGATAATCGACGGCTTGTCGGACGCTATCGCCGCTTCCATTGCGGAACCGAGCGCTGCGGCATCATGCCCGTCGCAGCTTTGGGTGTGCCAGCCATAGGAATTGAACCGGCCGATCGCGTCATCGGAGAGCGACATCTCGGTGCCACCATCGATCGAAATATCATTGTCATCATACAGCACGATCAGGCGGCCAAGCTTCATGTGGCCTGCCAAAGACGACGCTTCGTGGCTGATGCCTTCCATCAGGTCGCCATCGGAAGCGATAACCCATGTGCGGTGATCCACCAGGTCGTCGCCGAAACGCGCATTCATCGACCGTTCGGCGATGGCCATGCCGACTGCGGTCGACAGACCCTGCCCGAGCGGGCCGGTGGTCATTTCAATGCCGCCGGCTTCGCCGTATTCGGGATGACCCGCGGTCTTGCTGCCGAGCTGACGGAAGTTGCGCAGCTGGTCCATGGTCATATCGGCATAGCCGGTCAGATGCAGCAGCGAATAGAGCAGCATCGAGCCATGGCCCGCCGATAGCACGAACCGGTCGCGGTCGGCCCAGTTCGGGTCCGCCGGATTATATTTCAGGTATTTCGTAAACAGCACCGTTGCCATGTCGGCGGCGCCCATGGGCATACCGGGATGGCCGGAATTGGCGGCCTGCACGGCGTCCATCGAGAGGGCGCGGATGGCGTTGGCGAGTTGAGCGTGATCGATGATGGTTGCTTCGGGCAAAACACGTTCTTCATTCTGGCCGGCGCGGGTGTCGCGCAGACAGGTTGGCCAAGGGATTCCGCCCCGGAAATGCACAAAATCGCCGGACATTCGCGGTGTCCGGAACCTTCAAACTCCTCCGATGCGGAACGGGCGCAATGTATCCGCCCCACTGCGCGATTCAAGCCCCTTTAGGGCGAATCGTCAGGCTTTTCCCGCCTGATGGGCCATTCTTTGGTTAATAAGCGCCCCTATTCCATAAACCAGCCATGGCTGACGACAACCGACTGCCCGGTGAGCGCGTTTGTCGGGAAAGCGGCAAGGAACACGGCGGTCTCGGCGATATCGTTGACGGTGCTGAACTCTCCGTCGACGGTGTCTTTAAGCATCACGTCGCTGACCACCTGTTCTTCGGTGATCCCGAGGTCGCGCGCCTGTTCGGGAATCTGTTTTTCGACCAGCGGTGTGCGCACGAACCCGGGGCAGATCACGTTGGAGCGCACGCCAAACGCCGCCCCTTCGATGGCAATCACCCGGGCGAGACCGAGCAGGCCATGTTTGGCAGTCACATACGGCGCCTTGAGTGCCGACGCGACCTTCGAATGGGCCGAACCCATCAGGATGATCGAGCCGCCCTTGCCGGAGTCCTTCATCGCCCGCATGCAGGCCTTCGTGGTCAGAAACGCGCCGTCGAGATGGATCGCCAGAAGTTTCTTCCAGGCCGTGAATTCAAGATCGATCAGGGGCGAAATATGCTGAATGCCCGCATTGCTGATCAGAATATCGATCCCGCCATAAGCGTCCACGGTCGCCGCGACACCCGCATTGACCGCCGCTTCGTCGGTGACGTCCATTTCGACCGCCATCGCGGTGCCGCCGGATTTGACGATTTCGTCCGCCGCCGCCCGGCCGGCATCGAGCTTCAGATCGGCGATACAGATTTTCGCCCCTTCCGACGCGTAGGCTTGTGCAATTTCTTTGCCAATGCCGCTGGCGGCGCCCGTAATAAGGGCGACTTTGTCGTGTAAGCGCATAGGGTCTCTCCGGTGAATAGAAAAAGGTGGGCAGCGCCGGCTAGTTGAAAACAGACGCGATGGGCAGACTGGATTCACGGCCGACCTTATCGGCATGCCGGTCGAGCCATTCCGCCGCGGCATCCCGGCCGAGGTCTCTCAGATGAACGAAAAACGGCCATTCGGTATTCATCTTGCTGGATGCTTTCAACGGTTCCAGCGCTTCCCCGCCATCGATCCGGTGCAGGTGCACCTGACGATAACGGTGGTCATCCAGAACGCCCCGGTCGATCAGGCGATCGACGAACTCGATCGCGCGCAATTCCTGCAACAGCGCGCTGTTGAACGAAATCTCGTTCATACGGTCAAGAATTTCACGGGCGGAGCTCGGGGTCGACTTCCGGGTAATAGGACTTGTCTGGATCAGCAGAAGATCAGACGTCTTATGGGATTTGTGGAACGGAAACAGCACCGGGTTTCCGGCGAACCCGCCATCCCAGTACGGGACATCGTCGATCACAACCGCCTGGAACATGTGCGGCAGACAAGCAGACGCCATCACACTGTCGACGGTCACATCCGCCCCCTTGAAGACCTTTACCTTGCCGGTGTGCACGTTGGTCGCGGAGATAAACAGCGAAATGTTGCTGCAACTACGGATGCGGTCGAAATCAACGTTTTCATCCAGCAGGTCGCGCAGCGGATTGACGTTCAGCGGATTGAACTCGTAAGGCGACACCAGCCGCGACATCAGATCCAAAGCAATGAACCCGGGCGACGTATCGAGGTTCCAGTCGCCGAAATACACGCTGAGGGGAGACCGGCGGATGGGGCTTGTATGGGCCGCCCGGCTGACCACACGCCAGAATTTCTCCAGCGCCTGCCGGGCACCGTCGCGGCCGTCGCGGATAAGACCGTCAGCAAGAACGACGGCGTTCATCGCACCGGCGCTGGTGCCGCTGATCCCGTCGAAGGTGATCCGCCCGTCTTCGAGCAGCGCATCCAGCACGCCCCAGGTAAATGCGCCATGGGCGCCTCCGCCCTGAAGGGCCAGATTTACGAGCGAACCGGTGGATTTCTGCTTGCGGGGCTTGGTGCGGCGACGTGTCTTCTGTTTTTCTGTCATGTGGCGAAATCGCACCTTCGCCACCGGAAATCAAGCGAAGATACACACTGCGGCGGATTCATACCCGAACTGTGACGCCGGATGTCCATTTGCTTCGCCTGAATGCCCCCCGATAGACTCGCCCCGCTGCGGAAGCGTAAAGTCGACGTCATCGAGATTAACATGGCGGAACGGCGCGCAGATGGAAACCATGATCGTCACAGGCGCGGGCAGCGGAATAGGCGCTGCGCTGACCCGGCGGCTGCTGGCTGAGAACTATCATGTCTCCGCCTGGGACACTGATCGCGGCGACCTTGCCGGCGCAAATGACCAAAACCTCGATTTCTGCGAGATCGACGTCCGCGATGCGGGCGCCATGTCGGCCGCGGTGTCACGCGCCGTTGAAAAAACCGGAAAGATAGCGGGTCTGGCGACCTGCGCCGCCATTTTCCATACCAAACCGTTCCTCGAGGTGACCGAGGATGACTGGGATGCCCATCTGTCGATCAATCTGAAAGGCACCATGATGTCCTGCCAGGCGGTACTGCCCCGAATGCTGGAACAGAAATCCGGTAGTATCCTGCTGTTTTCATCCTCCATCGCCCGGCGTGGTGCACCCGAAAGTGCTGCTTACGCCGCGACCAAGGGCGGCGTGCTGGGATTGGGCCGCGCCATCGCGCTGGACCATGCACGGGCCGGGATCCGCGCCAATATCCTGTCGCCCGGCATCACCGACACGCCCCAGCCGCGCGGCAATATGAATGAAGACGATTTATATGGCTGGGCCGACAACATCCCGCTCGGCCGCATCGGCATGCCCGAAGACATGGTCGGCACCGCGCTGTTCCTGCTGAGCGACGAGGCGAGCTTCGTGACCGGCCAGGATATCCGCGTTAATGGCGGGGCATCGCTGTTCTGATGGCGGGAATACCCAACATCCTCATCACCGGTGCCGCCGGCGGTATCGGGCGGGCATCGGCTCTTCGCATGGCGAAGACCCATCATGTGATCGTCGCCGACCGGGACGCGGACGGCGCCAGGGCCGTCTCATCCGAAATCGTCGCGGCGGGCGGAACCGCAACCGCGATACAGGTCGATGTCAGCGACGGTGCATCGGTGCGGGAAATGAAAGCGCAGATCGCCGCCGATATCGGACCGGTCCTCTCGGCATTCTTTGCGGCGGGGATCTTTATCCGCGGCGTGACCGGCGAAATCCCGGAAGCAGACTGGGACCGGATGATCGATATCCATGTAAAAGGTACATTTCTGTGCTGTCAGGCCGTGCTGCCCGCCATGATGCCGGCGAACAAGGGCGCCATCGTCACCATGTCGTCGGATTTCGCGGTTATGGCAGTGCCCGGCGCGGCGGCCTATATGGCGGCAAAATCGGCGATCTATTCGCTGACCAAATCCCTCGCCCTCGAATTCGCGCCGCACAATATCCGCGTCAACGCACTCGGCCCCGGACCTATCGACACGCCGATCCTCAAATCCGGGCGGACAGAGGCGGAATACGAAAAAGCGCGTGAGACACTGGCCGACAGTCTGCCGATCGGACGTCTTGGCCAGCCGGAAGAAGTTGCCGCCGTGCTCGATTTCATGCTCAGCGACCGGTCCGCTTACATGACCGGCCAGATCATTCACCCCAATGGCGGCCAATTGATGTGGTGACCAGAATTCAAAACCAACGGAGCCCGAGATGACCGAAAAACCCCGCATCGCCTATCTTTCAGGCTCCAACGCCACGATCGGCAACAGCCCGGCACTGGTTACCAGCAACAAGGCGCGCGCGCAGTACGGCCTGCCGCTGCGGCCCAACCCGGACGGCAGTGCAGCCCGGTTTGACATGTTGCGCCCGCAACGGCTGGCAGCCCCTGTCACGGTCTATGTCGAACAATACAGCGCCCACCCGCTGGAACACGACGCGGCGGAGCTATACGGCCCGGCAGACGGCTATATCGATGCACAGGGCGCGTTCCTCGAGAACCGCCAGTCGGATGCCGACACTCCGGTCTACCGGGTGGAACTGACCCCCGAAGACGGTCTGTACCCCCTGCCCTACATGGCACGACAGGCCGATGGCAGCGCATGGGAAGAAGACTGCGCCTATCCCGGCGCCCCCGCCACGCATGCGCGCCAGGCCTATTATCCCGACGGCGCGCGCATTTTCGAAGAGATCGACCGGTTCGGCATGGACGAGCACGGCACGGGCAATCTGATTTCACGTATGGCGGACGTGGACTTTTACCGGGTGCTGCCATCCGGCGGCTATACCAAGGGACTTGCCGCATCCGAGCGCACGGATATCGGCGAGGGCGATATTCCGGCAGAAGAACTCGGACAGGATTTTTTCGTCTACCGGCCGGTGCATCTTGCCGTTTCGCCGTCACGCGGACGGCTCGCAACGATCGTCAACGACGTGCAGCGGATACTCGATTCCGGCGATTATCTCGGGGCGATCTGGACCCAGGGCAGCCCCCGGGTCGAGGAAACGCTGTACTGGATGAACCTGTTGCTCGACACGACGCTGCCGGTCTGCGGCAACGCGGCCCAGCGCACCCATGGCGAGATCAGCAATGACGGACCGAAGAACCTGGTGGATTCCGTCGACTATATCTCGTCGCGTGTCTGGCAGGACGGCGACGGCAAAAACCGCGCCGGCGCTGTGGTCATTCAGGAACAGCAGATATTCGCGTCACGCGAAGTGCAGAAGGGCGACGCGCGCCCCGGCGGCTATGTCGTCACCGGCGGCCATGGCGGGCTCCTCGGTGCGGTACGTCACGGCCAGCCGCCGATCCTGACCTATCTGCCCGGTGCGAAGCACACGTATCTGTCCGACGTGAACCGCTCAAAACTGCCCGCTAACGTGACCGGCTATCTGCTGCAGAACGGTGCAATGGTCGCGCGGGACGTCCCGATCAAGGACGCCGCGGGCGACCTGATCGATACCTCCGTGCCCATGGTCACGATCATCAAGGAAGGCAATTACAGCCCGGAGACCGCCGATAGCGGCCCGCAGCGCGAGGTCGATATCCTCGCCCAGACTGCCGACAACCTGGCACACGCGCCGCTTTCGGGCTTCGTGGTCGAAGGCCAGTCACCCTATGGCTCCATGACCAATTCGATGCGCAACCGCCTCATGGCCAAGGCCGTCCATTGCGGCATGCCGGTGGTCCGCGTCGGGCGCGGCAATAATGAAGGCTTCTCCGCACAGGCGGGCGTGTTCCTCGGCGGCGGCAACCTGACCTCGACCAAGGCACGCCTGCTGCTGATCGCGTGTCTGATGAAGTTCGGCGCCCTGCCACCGGCGGCGGATGCGGGCAACCCGACGGTGGAAGAGACGGCGGCGGTTCTGGAACGGCTGGCGCTCTATCAGGCGGTGTTCGATACGCATTGAGGAAATCAGCCACCATTAGGCAGCGGGTCCCGCGACGCGCCCGGGGTAACAATTGTTCTTTGTCCGACAAACCACGATAACGGTTAGATGGACCCCACCTTCCTCGCCATCGCCTGCGGTGCGTTTTTCTTTGCGGCCTTTTCCAAGGGCATCACCGGCATGGGGTTCGCGACGACCTGTCTGCCGATCCTGGCGCTCACCATGGGGCTCGAGGTCGCGCTGCCGCTGGTGCTGGTGCCGTCGGTTGCCAGCAACATCATCGTCCAGGTCGAGGCCGGGCATTTCCGCGAATCCATCCGCCGTTTCTGGCCGCTGATCATCGCCGGCATGATCGGCGTGGTGATCGGCCTGGTCCTGCTGACCTGGATGGAGGCGCGTCTGGCGGCCGCCGTGCTGGGGGTGGTGCTGATCGTCTACGGGCTGTTCGCGCTTAAAACGCCGAACCTGACCATGGCGCCCCGCCTCGAAAAACCGCTGGCGCCCATCACCGGGCTCGTCACCGGCATCGTCAACGGGCTGACGGGATCGCAGCTGATGCCGGTCCTGCCCTACATGATGTCGCTGCATCTCGACCGCGAACGCTTCGTGCAGGCAATCAACTGCTCGTTCACGTCATCCAGCATCGTGATGGCGATCGGGCTGTCACAGATCGGCCTGATGAATGTGGAAACCGCGCTGGTCTCCGCCATCGGCGTGATCCCGGTATGGATCGGCCTGAAGCTCGGCGGCAAGATCCGCCGTCGCCTCGCGCCGGAGATATTCCGCAAGCTGGTGATCTATATGCTTATGGCGTCGGGCGTGCTGTTGCTGATCCGGGTGCTGTAATTATCCAGCCCAGACGGAAAAACTAAGCCTCCGGCGTCATCAATGAAATGCCGAGCCTTGCGCGCCGCGTCAGCCACGGGCTGGGGCGGTAGCGCGGATCGCCGTAGAAATCATGCATCGCCGTCAGGATACCGTGGATCTTTGCCGGACCCAGCGTATCACCGAATTCGAGCGGCCCCTGCGGATAAGCAAGGCCGAGGCTGACCGCCTTGTTGATGTCTTCGGGTGTCGCGATGCGCATCTGCGCGATCTCGGACGAGATATTGACGATGGTGGCAATCACCCGCTGGGCGATAAAGCCGGGGCTGTCATGGATCACCGTCACAGCACCGCCGTCGGATGCCAGCACGCCATGCGCGAGATCGCGCACGCCATCATCGGTGACACTGGTGGTCATCATCGTGCGGCGGCCTTCGAGCCCGAACAGAGTATCGACCGCAACCGTGCGCTCCGCCTCGATACCGAGATCGATTGCCGTCATCGTCGCATCGCGGCCCATCGGCGCCACCATGCAGATTGCGCGGGCGGACGGCTTGGCGCCGGTCTCTACCTCAACCTTGTCCTTGAGGAAGTCTGCGAGGATCTGCGTGCTGTCATGCCCTTCGGGTCCGATCCAGACGCTGTCGGGGAGATCGGTCGGTGCTGCGGGAGCAGCCGGTGCCACCTTCTTGTTGTCTTCATAGGCATAGAAACCTCTGCCGACCTTCCGCCCGAACAGACCCGCCGCCATCCGGTTGCGGATGAAGGCCTGCGGCCTGAAACGCGGTTCCTGGTAAAACTGCTCGTAGATAGATTCCATCACCACGCCGGACACATCCAGCCCGGTCGTGTCCATCAGCTCGAACGGTCCCATGCGGAAATTGGCCCCGCCTTCACGCATGACGTCATCGACCTGATGCGCTTCAGCGATTCCTTCGGCAAGGATGCGCACCCCTTCGGTATACAGCCCGCGACCTGCATGGTTCACGAGGAAGCCAGGCGTATCCTGCGTACGCACCGGCTCATGCCCGTATCGGCGCGCGATCGCGTCCAGCTTGTCGGCAACCCACGGTGCCGTCATTTCTCCGTCGACAACCTCGACCACTTTGAGCAGCGGTACCGGATTGAAAAAATGGAATCCGGCGACACGTTCGGGCTTCGCACAGCCCGCCGCGATCTGCGTGACCGACAGCGAAGACGTGTTGGACGCAAGGATCGTGTCATCTGCAACGACGCCTTCAAGCTCACCGAACACGGCGCGTTTGACGTCGAGGTTCTCGACGATCGCTTCGACCACCATGCCGCAATCGGCCATCTCGGCGAGCGAGCCGATGATCTGCAACCGGCCATTGGCGGCGGCGGCATCCGCTTCGGACATCTGGCCTTTTTCGGCCGCACGGCTCACCATACGATTGATGAATTCCCGCGCCTTGTCCGCAGCGCCTTCCTGGGCGTCGAACATTTTGACCTTGAAGCCACCGGTGACCGAAATCTGCGCGATCCCGCGGCCCATGGTGCCGGTGCCGATCACACCGATGGTAAATTCCGGTGAATTGACGTCATGCGCCATTTCCAATTCCTTTTTCTAAAGACTGTTCAGCCGGTCGCGAACCGCGGCGGCTTCGGCAATGATGCCGTCAATGATGGTTTCGACCGGTTCGATCTCACCGGCGAAGGCGACGGACTGGCCGATGGACGCGGTGCCCTTGTTCCAGTCTCCGTCTTCATAGGCTTCTTTTTGCAGAATGCCCTGAACGTGCGGCCGGTAGGCCTCGTAGTCGGTAATGCCTTCGGCTTCGAGTTCCAGCACCCGGGCCGACGAGGCGTTGCTCAGCACCCGTGAGCTGTCGCCGAAAACATTCATGATCAGGCGCGTATCGCCGGCGCCAAGCTCCGACAGGTGTTTCTTGTAATTCTGATGCGCCCAGACTTCCTCTGATACGATCATCCGCGTCGCGAGCACCATGCCGTCGGCCCCGAGCGACAGGCAGGCCATAAGCTGGCGTCCCGTGCCCATGCCACCGGCGAGCGCCACCGGCACGTCAAGCGCCTGTGGCACCGTTGCGCCCTGCACCATGGTGCCGATCATATCCCGTCCGGGGTGACCGCCCGCCTCAGCACCGAGAATGATGATCGCGTCGACACCGGCATTCTGGGCGGACACCGCATGGCGCAGCGTCGTACATTTATGCATCACGGTCATGCCCGCATCCTTGATGCGCGGCATGAATGCCTTGGGCGAGAACCCGGCGGATTCGATGAACTTCACGCCTTCGTCGATCGAGATTTCGAGAAACGTTTCCAGCAACTCGTTCGCTTCGGGGCGCGCCGAGATATACAGGTTCACACCGAACGGTTTGCCGTCCGACTGATCATGCGCCATGCGCAATTGTTCGCGAAAATCTTCCGGCGTCGGGAACGACCGCGGCGTGATGAAACCGATACCGCCCGCCCGCGCGACCGCGCTGACATAGGCAGCATCCGCCAGCCACATCATACCGCCGCAGATCAGCGGGTGTTCGATACCGAATAGATCGGTAAGACGTGTGCGGAAGGTCTGGGGAAGCATGTGCTGCTAGCTCTTTCGGAAGTCCGGCGCCCGTTTTTCCATAAAGGCCGAGAACCCTTCCTGGAATTCATCGGCGCCAAAACAGCCGGCCTGAGCCAGCGCTTCCATTTCGAGCGCTTCTTCCAGCTTCACCGGTGCAAGGCCGAGTTGCTGCTTGGCAATGGCAAAGGCAAAGGGCGGCATCGCGGCAAGCGTGAGCGCGCGTTCAATGGCGGTTTCTTCCGCCTTGCCCTCCGCGACAAGTTCGTCGGCAAGGCCCATTTCGACGGCGGCGGGCGCTTTGACCATCTTCGCATATAGCAGCAACTGGCGCGCTTTGGCCCCACCGGCACGGCGCGGCAACGTATGCAGGATGCCGTAATCCGGGATCAGGCCGACCTTGAAGAACGGAAACCCGATGGTCCCGCCCTCTGCGATCACGGCCGTGTCGCCCAGCATGGCCAGACCGGCACCGGCGCCGACAGCAAAGCCCTCAATCGCGGTGACGACCGGTTTTTCGGCCTCGGCGATCATGCGGACGATCTGATGATTGGCTTTCATCCGGGCCCGCGCCCCCTTTGAATCAAGGCCTTCCATGCTGGCGATATCGCCGCCGGCACAAAAATGGCCACCTTCACCGGTCAGCAGGATGGCATGCACGGCATCGTCACCGATCAGCTTCGGCAGTTCGGCGATCAGTGTATTGCGCACGTCGTCATTCAGCGCGTTGCGCTTATCCGGACGGTTGATCGCGACCCGGCCGATACCGTCCGCACGGCGTTCAATATTAACGACTGCCATCTGATTTTCCCTGTTTTACCCCGTTAACAATATTGCTGTTTTGATATCCGGCGGCAAGACGGACAAGGTGCGCCGCACAGTCGCGGCAGTCGGCACTACCAAACCCCGGCACCGGCACATCCGCGCCGGCCGCCAGCATATCGGCGACCAGTGCGCATTCACGCCGGCCCGGATAGGTTTTCACGTCTATGCAGGCAGCGCGGCCCGAAAGATGGTCGATATGCCAGTGCGGTTTCTTATCGGCGCGTAAATGGCGGGACACCCGGGCGCGGCTTCCGCCCGGCCCGAAGGCGCTGCCGGCATAGACGTAGTCACCAGCGGCAAAAACCGGGTTATCAAGCGTCGCTATTGGCAGCGTGACAGGACCATCCAGCCGGAAAGTCAGGGCGTATGCCCCGGGTTCACCCGGCAGGGCGTCCGCCGCGATCACCCAACCGGCTTCTGGTCCGCCAGCGCCTTGTCGAAGGCCGACATCAGGTCGTCGATCTCAACACTGGCAAATTCGACGTCGTCGCGCCCCATGAAGGCCGTGACGGCGTCGCGCATAGCGGCTTCGGTCGCCTCCACCCCGGTAAGCGCTTCTTCGAGCCAGCCAACGGAATCGATAGGACGGGGATGCCAGTCACCGTTGAGGATTGCGTGCAGCACTTTGCCGTCGCGCACCACCAGCGTCGCCCATAACATGCCGCCGACGGCCTTTTCACGGCCACGCCCGACGGTGTCACCCGCCTGGGTCAGATCGCCGAAACGGACCTTTTCGCTTTTGCCGAACAGCCAGACGTCGTTATCGTACTCGGCGCGGAAGTCTTCGGCGTATTTACGCTCGGTATCAGTCAACTCGCCGGGTTCCAGTACCGGATTGCTGAACGCGTGGGCGACGGCACTGCGGGCCATGTCTTCAAGATCAGCGGCGGAAATATCCCGGCCGGCTTCACGTTCAAGGCAGGTGAAGCGCGACTGCAGGTCCTTGAGCACCTTGTCCTTCACCTTTTCGGGCGGCATCGGCATCGCGGTTCCGGCGATTTCGGTATCCATTTCCTTCACGTTGACAACAAAACGGA
>Ga0307985_10001155_pt1 | contig 14981 bp, 12 predicted proteins | sample EllFjometageno80_FD_203155 | JGI IMG/M metagenome (GOLD analysis project Ga0307985, IMG submission 203155) | Marine microbial communities from Ellis Fjord, Antarctic Ocean - #80 | ecosystem: Environmental > Aquatic > Marine > Unclassified | place: Southern Ocean | collected 2014-10-09 | reverse complement strand
CCTGATGAGGGTCGCTACGCGGGCCGAGCGGCGGTCAGCTGCCTCAATTGCTGGTCATCAAGCAGCGATCCGACGACTGTTTCCAGCGACACCGCCTGACGCGATCTGCGCATTCTGCATAAGTGAAGACCGTGGTCCACATCCGAAGTACATCAATACGTCACTCGTTGAGGGCGCAAGCGGTCTCCGACTGAATGGCACGAAGCGTTGGGGATCGGTAGCGCCCGATGCCGACCTGCTCTATGTCGCAGCATCCATCGGGCGCGAGGGCGGCCGCAACGACTTGCGCATGGTCGTAGTTCCTGCCGACCGACCCGGGGTCACTCTCGATCTCGAGCCATATGTCGGCTACGGGCCCGAGATGCGAATAGCGGACATCACATTCGACGGTGTCCAGGTTCACGCTGGCGAGGTGATTCAAGGCGATGCCTATCTGAAATACATCAAGCCGTTTCGTCTCATCGAGGACGTCTACAACACTGTCGGTACTCAGGTTGCCATGTTTCGACTCGGCACAGAATACGGCTGGGAAGATGAACGGCTCGAGACGCTTGCTGCGCTCATCAGCCAGGCGGCCGCTGTGTCCAGCACTGACATGGCGAGCCCCGAGGCGATCCTGTTGCTCAGCGCCTATCTGCGCTCATCGGGCGAGTTCTGGGCCAAAACCTGGCAATCGTGGCCAGACGCGCCTGCTGAGGTCATCGCAAAATGGAGTCCGGACCGAAGCTTGCTTGGCGTCGCAGAGCGGGCCCGCGAGACCCGACGCCAAAACGCGTGGGCTGAGCTGCGTCGATAGCGGCCGCGTTCACGAGCGAACGTCGCGGCTTGGTCTAGGACAAAACGTTCCGGCATGTGTTCGATGGCGGGCATCGTGGAAAATGGCCGATAAATTGACGCACGTGAATCGCACTCTTGTTCTCTGTAAGCCTGACGCCGTCGAACGCCGCCTCGTCGGCGAAATCGTCCGTCGTTTCGAAGCCAAAGGTCTGTCGGTCGTTGGCATGCGCATGCTAATAATTGATGCCGAGCTCGCTGGCCAGCACTATGCCGAACATGCTGGCAAGCCGTTCTACGATGGCCTCGTCGAATTCATTGGTCGTTCGCCAGCCGTTGCTCTGGTCCTGGAAGGTACCGAGGACACTTGGTCGATGGTGCGAAATCTGATGGGCGCCACCAACCCGGCCGAAGCCGCTCCGGGCACGATCCGTGGTGACCTTGGCACGCTGTTCACCGAGAACCTGGTGCATGGCTCTGACTCGGCTGAATCGGCAGCCCGTGAAATTGCATTGTTCTTTCCTGAATTGGGCTGAACATCACGAACTAGCTGACCGAAGCTGGCGTTTACTCAGCAGTGGGTGGGCCCTGGCTTCGGTTTTGCCGTTCTCGGACCTGCGTCGCGGATGGGTGGGCAGGGCAAGTGGTTCGGCCCAGAGGTAGCAAAGTCGCCATTGTGGGAGTAGTGGCTACTGAGGCAACACTTTGTTGCAGTTTCTTTACAGAAGAGGCATATCCTGGCAGAATATCCTTACGTAAGTCTGCCAATACGCGCAGACTGGGTGTATTCACTATCGTCCATCAAGCGGTCTGACTGATGAGCAAGCTCTTTAATAGCGTTGCAGGGCTCGTAAGCCGAGATATGGCCGTCGACCTTGGTACCGCCAACACCTTGATCTACGTACGTGGTGAAGGCATTGTTCTCGATGAACCTTCTGTCGTCGCGGTGAATGTCCACGACGGCAAAGCGCTTGCAGTCGGCCACGATGCCAAACGTATGATCGGCCGTACGCCCAATCACATCCGAGCAATCCGCCCACTCAAAGACGGCGTGATTGCAGACTTCGATGTGTGCGAACGCATGTTGCGCCACTTCATCCAAAAGGTCCACCCGAGCCGCTTTGCGAAGCCTCGAATGGTCATCTGTGTGCCCTCAGGCATCACCGGCGTCGAGAAACGTGCGGTGCAGGAAGCTGCCGAATTTGCGGGTGCACGGCGCCCCGCCTTCATTATCGAAGAGCCCATGGCCGCCGCCATCGGTGCGGGCCTCCCGGTGCAAGAACCCGCCGGCAACATGATCGTCGACATTGGCGGTGGCACAACAGAGGTCGCTGTAATTTCACTGGGCGGCGTTGTGGTCAGCCAATCCGTTCGCGTTGGCGGAGACGAACTCGACAATGCGATCATGCAGTACGCCAAGAAAGAACATGGCCTTGTGCTGGGCGAACGCACCAGCGAAGACGTCAAGCTGGCCTTGGCATCGGCCTGGCCGTTACACGAGGAGATGTACGCCGAAGTTCGTGGCCGGGACCTGGTGACCGGGCTACCCAAGACTGTCGTGACATCGACCATCGAGGTTCGCGAGGCCATCCAGGAACCCGTCTCGTCGATCGTCGACGCCGTAAAGGTAACGCTTGATAACACGCCGCCTGAACTAGCGGCCGACATCATGGAGCGCGGCATTATGCTCGCTGGCGGCGGGGCGTTGCTGGCTGGCTTGCCCCAGCGATTACACAACGAGACCGGTATGCCAGTCATGGTTGCGCCCGACCCCCTCTATGCCGTTGCACTTGGGTCTGGCCAGACTCTCGAAGAGTTCGACGCACTCAAAGACGTTCTCTTCTCTTCGGCGCACGACTGAACGATCAGCAGTTGGCCAACCGCCATCTGTGTGATGCATGTCTGTCCTCGACCCGCGCCGACGTCGCCGAACTCTACTCATACTGCTGCTGCTGACATCGATCACGCTGCTGTCGCTCGATTACCAGGGATTCCGGCCGCTAAACCGGGTCCAGTCGGCCGCCCGCGGCATTGTTGATCCGCTCGCCGGTAGCTCTGACTCGATCACGTCGCCGATCACCAATGCATGGCGATCATTCACCGAATTCGAAAATCTTCAAGACGAGAATTCTCGGCTGAAAGACGAGCTGGCCGAGCTCCGAGGCAATTCGATTCAGGCCAGCGCTGCCGAAGACTCACTGCGGGCTCTTTTGGAAGAGATCGAGATCGATTACATCGGCGGTGCTGACACCGTGGTTGCTCAGGTCGTCGACCGCCCCGGCAACTTCGAGAGTTACTCGATTGAGATTGACCGCGGTACCGACGACGGCGTCCGTCGTGGCATGCCGGTCGTGACTAGCGCTGGTCTGGTTGGTCGCGTCAGCGAAGTCCAAGCCAGCTTCAGCCAGGTTCGTTTGTTGCACCAGCCAGAGTTCCCGCTTGGCATTCGTGTCGTTGGCACCGGCGAGGTCGCTCTTGCGCGGGGGCAGGGCATCGGGCAGGACCTGGTCGTCAAAGAGGGGATCATCGAAGAGACGATCATCAAGGTCGGCGATCCTGTTGTGACCAGTGGCATCGAAGGAAGTTCATATCCGCCCGACCTTGTTGTCGGTGTGATCAGCCAGGTCGAGTTCGATACACGGTTACTCGAGCAAGAAATCAGTGTGCGGCCGATAGCTGATCTGGAAGATCTTCGCTTCGTGACGATTATTCTGTGGACAGTCGATGGAGACTCAGAACCATGACTGTTTCGCGAATAGCAGGATCTACAGCCTGCGCCGCTGGTCCGAGTCTGGCGAATTGCTTGGAGCGATCAGTCCAATGAGATCTGCATGGAGCCTGCGGGTCGTCATCATTGCATTGCTGGTACTGATCTTTCATCTGGATGTATCGCCTGATCTACGCATCGCAGGTATTGCTGCGGAACTGCCGCTCGGCCTAGCGATTGCCGCCGGTCTTACCGGAGGCGTTGAACGCGGCGCGTACTTTGGATTCTTCTTTGGTTTTGCCATCGACCTGTTCTTTTTCACCCCAATTGGCCTTCGGGCGCTCGTCTTCGGGACCATTGGTTGGGCTGCAGGACATTTGTTCCTTGATCGCATCGAAGAGTCACCCGTCATGGCTGCTATCGCTATCGGCGGCGGCACCGCATTAGGACTTGTATCGTTCGCCGGGCTCGGTATTGCCCTAGGCGAGACGGCGCTATTGGAATCGCCGATCACCCGCATCGTGTTGATCGCTTCGCTGATCAACGCTGTGCTCGCTGTGTTGCTCATGTGGGTTGCGCACTGGATGTGGGCCGTGGATCCGCTTGGTCACAAGAGGTTTGATACGTGACCGAACAATCGCCGCTTCGGCTGGCCATGTTGGGAGTACTCGTACTTGGCTTGTTCGCGTCGTTGTTTACGCGCCTTTGGTACCTACAAGTGGCCGAATCGCAACGAGTCGAGGCCCAGACCACGGCTCGTGAGAATCTGCGTCGGACGGTGTACACCTCGGCACCCCGTGGTCGGGTGCTTGATCGCAATGACAATGTGCTGATCGACAATCGACTCGTTAACGAAGTTGTTGTCGACAAGTTCACGCTGAACGAGTCGCTACCTCGGGCCTCGGATCAGCGAGAGTTCGCCATAAAGCTCGCTCGAGAGATCAGCGCTGCTGGAAGGCTCATCAAGGCAGCCGATATCGAGGCCGCCCTGGTCGACCAGCGTTATGGGCCCTTTGATGTTGTGCCGATCGTAAAGGACGTACCTGAGCGGTTCAGCATCTTGATTGGCGAGCGCGAAGACGACTTCCCTGGCGTCGAGGTCCGTAAAACGAACGTGCGGTACTATCCCTATGGGGCTCGAGCGTCTCATCTGTTGGGTTATGTCGGGGCGATCGATGCGGCCACCTATGCGCAGGTCATCGAGAGCGTCAAGCTCTACCAGCCCACCGACGAAATCGGTATCACTGGTGTCGAGGCAAGCTTCGAAGGTCTCTTGCGCGGCACTCCTCAGGTCGAGGTAATCGAGGTAGATGCAGCGGGTGACCGCATCGCAGCAATTAGCACGACCGAGGCGATCCCGGGCAACGATGTTCGACTCACTGTCGACATCAACCTGCAGGCGTTGGTTGAAGAGGAACTCGCCCAAGGCATCCGCAACGCTCGTCAACGACTCGACGACCACGACGAAGAAAATGTGGTGCCCTACAACGCACCCGGCGGCGCCATGGTGCTGTTGGACCCCGATGGGTCACGCATCTTGGCCATGGCGTCGTATCCGACGTATGACCAGCGACTCTTCCTGGGTGGTATCAGCCAACGGGCCTACGACATTCTGGACGCGGACGAGACAAAACCGCTGTTCGATCGCGCTGCTCAGGCCGAGTATGCCCCCGGGTCGACCTTCAAGCTAATCACCGCCTATGCAGCGCTCGATTCGGGACTGCTGGGCGATCGGGGCTATCTGAAGCGAACGCAGTTCTTGCTCGACGAAGGCACCTGGACAATTCCCGGATGTTCTGGTCCTGGTTGTGTGCTTCGTAATGCGAGCGATAAGGATCTCGGCGCCGTCGACCTGGAGCTCGCCATCACCGAGTCCAGCAATGTGTTCTTCGGGCAGTTGGGCTACCAGTTCAACGTGCGCCAGGGCTTCCAGTCGCAACAACTCATCGATGTGGCCAAAGACTTTGGTTATGGGCTTGCGTACGCGGCTGTGCCCAACGCAAACGCTGGTCAGCTACCGGCACCCGGAAGCGCTGGTGAGTCCGCCAACATGGCGGTTGGTCAGGGCTTCGTGCTGGCTACGCCACTTCAGATCGCGAACTCCTACGCAGCGATCGCCAACCGCGGCCTGGTGTATTCACCAATGCTGGCTGAAGCAGAGATTGATGCTGCAACCGACGAGGTCCTGCGAGTGTTCCCCAGTCGGCTCATCCACGAGATGTACATGCCTGATGAGTTCTATCAACCGTTGGTAAACGGGTTAGCTGGGGTCACACAGCGAGAAGAGGGCACTGCCAGCATTGCATTCAAGAACTTCCCGAGCTCATCGTTCACGGTGTGTGGCAAGACGGGAACAGTTGAGAATCCGCCTAAGCAGGACAACGCCGCGTTCGCTGCGTTTGCTCCGTGTCGTAATCCTCAGTACGCGGCGGTGGCCTATATCGAGCAAGCCGGGCTCGGCGGTGACGCTGCAGCACCCGTTGTGGCAGCAGTATTTGCTCGGATTGCAACGGGTGACATTGAAGTCGTGCCCACCGAAGCCGAAGCCGATCACTTGGTTAGCGAAGCTGAAGCCGAGGCGGCAGAAGAAGCTCGCCTGCAATCTGAATCCGCAGCCGCTGCCGCAGCTCAAGCGGCAAAGTTGGCCGCCGAGAATCCCATCACAGACGACTTCGAAGTACTCGTTCCCGCTGGTGGTCAGCCTGATGCCTTAGTCGGGGCCAACAACGCAGGGCCCAACAACGCCGAGCTGGACAGTGATGCGCCCGATAGCGACGTGTTGGTGCTGGTACCAGATGACGAAGACGAGGGAGAGCCATGACCATGCTCGAAACGTCAAATTCGTTGAATCCACGTAGCGATCCGGCGTCGCCGTGGTGGCATATAGACATTTCCCCGGTGCTGGCCACACTCGGCCTGGGCATCGTTGGACTCTTGGGAATCTACAGCGCCACACGCGGCCGTGACGACGAAAACTATGTCACCACGTTCGTCGAGCGACAGACGATCTTCCTGGCTATTGGACTCGTGCTTGTTGTGATCACGGTCTTCTTCGACTACCGGTGGTTGTTGCGACTGGCGCCGCTGGGCTTTATAGCAACACTTGGGCTGTTGACCTTAGTGCTGATCGCCGGTGTAGAGGTCAACGGCGCCGTCTCGTGGTTCGAGTTCGGGGGGTTCCGAGCGCAGCCATCGGAGTTCGCCAAGATTGGCTTGATTGTGGCCGTAGCGGCGCTGCTGAGCAGAGCGCCTTCAGGGCCACTGCCGTTACGCAGACTTGCCATGATTATCGGGGTCGCATGCCTGCCGATCGTCTTGGTCGTGCGACAGCCGGACCTGGGAACTGCAATGGTCATGCTGGTAATTACGGCCGCGATGTTGATGGTCGGGCGGGCCGAAGCACATCATTTGGTCTTCTTGGTGCTGGTTGCGGCTCTGGCGGTCAGCTTGCTGATCAATTCGACGCTGCTCGAGGACTATCAGCGGGCGCGTTTTGACTCCTTCCTGGATCCAGAATCGAACAGCGTTGCGGCGTACAACCAGGAACAAGCTCAGATCGCTATCGGTAATGGCGGTATTATGGGCAGGGGGTTCGGGCAAGGCACACAGACCAAGTCTGGGCTGGTTCCCGAACAACAAACGGACTTCATCTTCACAGTCATTGCCGAAGAATTCGGCTTTGCTGGCGGCACAGCGGTGCTCGCCTTTTTCGCGCTACTGCTGTGGCGTCTCTACCGCATGGCTCGACTCGCAGGTGATGCGTTCGGTAGTTATCTGATCACCGGTGTTTTTGCCATGTTCGCGTTCCAGATGTTCCAGTCGATTGGCATGACGATGGGCATCATGCCCGTTACTGGTATTCCGCTGCCGTTCGTTTCCTCGGGTGGCTCGTCGGTGCTGGCGTCCTATATCGCAGTCGGCATCGCATTGTCGGTGCATATGCGCCGTTTCACAGCCGGAATCGATGCCGAGGTTGGCCAGCTCGGTTAAACACCCGTCGTAGCCCACTATCTGTATGCGCTGATCGACGCTCAGGCCGACGAGTAAGCCTGCGCAATGATTACATCGTCAAGAAGTCGACGATGGTGCGGTTTACCAGAGTTGGGTCCTCGAGTTGCATGAAGTGTCCGAGATCATCGAACGTGATGGTCTTTGAACCCGGAGCTAGGTCTGCTTCGACGCCGTCTGCGACCTCGAGGCCGATACACCCGTCGTTGCGGCCATGCAAGTACAGCATCGGTTGTGTTGGGATAGCCCCCCTGGCCTCTTCCCAATCAGCAAGAGCGGGGGAGAGCAGCTCGGGCTGGAACGCGGCCCGGTAATAACGGAGAGCAGCAGCAAGATGCCCATGGGGCTCGACCGAGGCAATAAAATTGGCGATGTCGTCGTCGGCGACGAACCCCGGTGACCAGTCATTCCACAGGCCGCGGATGAATGCCCAGTCATCGTGGGGCACGATCGTTTCAGACAGGCTGTGTTGGAAGAAGAACATGTATGACGATCGCCGCAACTGGGCGTAGGTGAAGAATGCAGCGGCCATGCGCCCTCCGGGAGGAACAGCCATGGTTACGACGCGTCGCCAACGGTGGGGCTCCATGACGGCTGCGATGCTTGCAGCTCCGGCTCCAAAGTCGTGGCCGATAATGACGGCGTCGCTAGTGCCGTCAAGGGCTTCGTGCAGACGGCAAGCGTCGCGACCGCGAATGCCAGATTGATAGAGGCCGTCTGGTGAAAGACCTGTCGGTGCGTACCCGCGAGTCCATGGGGCCACCGCTCGGAAACCGGCAGCGGCCAACTCAGGCAACAGGTGACGCCATGTGTGGGCCGAGTCGGGAAAGCCGTGTAGACAGATCGCCAGGGGACCCTCGCCGGCTTCGAGCCATTCTACGTGAAGTCCGTCTATCTCGGCCGAGGCCTGCTGCAGTTCGTGACTCACGGGATGCTCCGATCGGGTTCACCTGTGGCGGTTGTCCCTGCAGGAACGCTAACCCAGGTAGGCACCGTCAGACCACTAGTGAATTGGAGTTCTTGAGCTGCGAACCGCGGACCTGTGGCTGGATCGTCAGCCGAGAAGGGGTCGCATGACCACCTGTCACATTTGGTCTACGGAACCAGCAGTCGTTCGATGAGCAGGGGTCTGTGGCGCTGTGACGGCTATCCTCTTGCTGATGTCATCATCGCTGTGGGACCAGCTCGAGCCATTGCTCGCACGGGTTGAGAAACCCGCCCGGTACATCGGGTGCGAAGACGGTGCAGTCACACCGGAATACACCGATGGTGTGGTGTCCTGGCTTTTGGCCTACCCCGACACCTATGAAATCGGCTTGCCGAATCAGGGCCTACAGATCCTCTACGAAATCCTTAACGAGCGCGATGACGCTGTCGCTGAGCGTTCGTATGCACCCTGGACCGATCTCGAAGCCGAGATGCGGGCGCACAATTTGCCCTTGTTTTCAGTGGACACCCATCGTTCCGCCCGCGATTTCGACGTCATTGCGTTCAATCTCTCGTCAGAGCTCGTGTACACCAACGTGCTGAACTGCATCGATCTTGCCGGCGTGCCGGTTCGCGCTGAGCACCGCGATCACACCCATCCCATCGTCGGCGCTGGTGGTCATGCCACCTTCAACCCAGAGCCAATGGCAGACTTCTTCGATTGGGTAGGGCTCGGTGACGGCGAAGAAATCGTGGGCGATGTGACTGCAGTCGTCAAGGCCTGGAAAGACTCGGGCAGCACCGACCGAGAAGAAGTCCTCCGCGAGATGTCGAAGATCCAAGGTGTCTATGTGCCTTCGATGTACGAGCCTGCATTCGAAGAAGGCGTGACCGACACGCCAAAGCTTGTGTCGATAACGCCGCGTTTCCCTGATGTGCCCGAGGTCGTTGAGAAGCGAACGGTCGCTGATCTGGCCGACTGGCCATACCCAAAGAACCAACTCGTTCCGCTCACAGAGGTCGTGCACGACCGCCTGAGCGTCGAAGTCTTCCGTGGTTGCACCCGTGGCTGCCGTTTCTGTCAAGCCGGCATGATCACCCGCCCAGTTCGAGAACGTCCCGCCGAGCAAGTCCGCACCATGATCCAAGATGGGCTCAAGCGCACTGGCTACGACGAGGTCGCGCTCACGTCGCTCTCGACCGCAGACTTCAGCGGCATCACCGAGGTCGTTAAGGCAACGATTGACGACGAAGAAATGGGCTGCGGCGACGTATCGGTATCGTTGCCAAGCTTGCGCGTCGACGCATTCACTGTTGATATTGCCGCCGAATTACAGCGTGGTCGACGCTCGGGGCTCACGTTTGCTCCTGAGGCAGGCACGTGGCGCATGCGACAGGTCATCAATAAGCTGATCACCGAAGAAGACTTGTACTCCTCAGTAGAGGGTGCATTCTCGCAGGGTTGGCGTCGAGTCAAGCTTTACTTCATGACGGGCCTACCAACCGAAACCGACGAAGACACGCTCGCTATTGCTGAACTTGGCCGCAAGTGCGTCGAGATCGGACGCAAGTACACCAACGCGGCATCGGTCACGGTGTCGGTCGGTGGCTTTGTACCCAAGCCGTTCACGCCGTTCCAGTGGTTCGGCCAGAACACAATCGACGAGCTGAACCGCAAGATATACATGCTGCGAGACGAGGTCAAGAAGACCAAGGGCTTGCAAATGAAATGGCATGATCCCAAGGCGACATTCGTCGAGGGCATGCTGACCCGAGGCGATCGACGCCTTGGACCTGTCATCGAACAGGTATGGCGCGAAGGCGGCACGTTCCAAGAGTGGAGCGAGCACTTCGACGTCGAAAAGTGGGACCAAGCGATGGCCGATAACGGCCTGCCGATTGAGTTCTTCACGTACCGGCACCGAGAAGAAGGCGAAGTCTTCCCGTGGGATCATCTGAACGCCGGTCTACACAAGGACTTCCTCTGGCACGACTGGCGCGATGCGCTTGACGAGCTGGGCCTCGAGGATTGCCGGTGGACGCCTTGCTACGACTGTGGCGCGTGCACTGGTTATGGGATCGAGCATGTTGTTGCTTCAGCAACACCCCCAGCGGGTGGTAGCCAAGGCACCGGCCAGGATCTAGCCCGCGGGCACGAGATTCCGGTTGAACTACTTGCTCGTCCATTGCTGAGCACGGCATGACGGGTAGTCCAGGTTTTGGCTCGTCCCTCACCAAAACCCTGTCCGAGCTGTCTACGTCGACGGTCCCGGCCAGCAATGGTGAAACGTGCCCAAGCTATATGCGTCGACGGTCCGCGCACGAGACTGAACTATGAGCCCCGTGCGTAAGCCGCAGGTTCGCCTGCGGTACTCCAAGCTTGGCAAACTGCGATTCACGAGTCATCGAGACATGGCTCGTATCTGGGAACGTTCCGTGCGGCGGCTGCAACTGCCGATCGCATACAGCGAGGGCTTCTCGCCCCGAGCAAAGCTCTCGTTCGGGTTGGCGCTTCCCACCGTGTTCGAATCGCAAGCAGAATTTGTCGATCTCACGTTAAATGAACCTGTCGAGATCGACACTTTGCCAGAACAATTGACCGAGGTCCTCCCGCAGGGCATCACGGTCACCGGCGCTGTTGCGTTGGAAGGCAAGGTTGCTTCGCTGCAAGAAAGCGTCGAAGCCACCAGTTGGTCGTTGTTTGTCGACGGCGACCACGATGAGCTGCAGGCATGGTCGGGGGACCTGCTCGCAGCCGACGAATTGCTCGTAAGCCGCGAGCGCAAGGGCAAAAGCAGCACCGACGATGTGCGTTCTGCCGTATTGGCAGTCGAAGTACGTCCGAACGCCGACACAGATGTGCCGGCTGCTGTCGAGATCTATGCCGAACTGGCAACGAAGCCCCGAGCGCTACGACCTCTCGAGCTCCTCGACATCAAATCGCCGAATCTCACGCTCAAGCGTGGTCGGCGACTCAACCAATTTGTAACGCCTGTTGGCGCCCGACTCGATCCACTCGAAGTCGGTGCAGCCGAGGCGTTACTCGACGCAGAAATTGCGTCATGAGAAGGAGAATTAACCATGTCAGACTCATCAGGGTCAGAGGCATCCCAATCGCAGCGGTCGTCGTCTGAGGGCGGCAACAACCGCAACCGGAATCGAAACCGTGGTGGCCAGAATCGTGGCGACCAGAACAATAAGCCAAAGGTCGGCGATTCTCGCCCTGGTGTCAACGACGGCGATGGCGGTTCCGATAGCACTGATCAAGGCGGCGCCCGCGCCGACGGCCGCAATCAGGGCCGTGGCGATCAGGGACGTAGCGACCAAAAGCGCACGAACCAGGGTGCCGGCAATCAAGGCAACAACAACCAAGGCGATCGTTCGCAGAGCGACCGGGCCGAAGGCGACGGGCCAGGCGACGCGAAGCGCCGCCGCCGCCGTGGTGGCCGAGGCCGAGGCCGAGGCCGTAAGCCCGAAGAGATGGTGGGCATACAGCTCGACGAAGCCACAATGGCAAAGCGTCGAGGCAAAGAGCGCGACGGGCGCCCGATAGGCCGCTATCTGATGGCTGTGCACGTGCACAACGACACCCGCCATATTGCGATCCTCGAGGGTCGTACCTTGATCGAGTACTACGTATCTCGTCCAACCGATGACGTCAACCAGATCCATGGCAACGTATACATGGGCCGGGTGCAGAACGTGCTGCCGGGCATGGAAGCTGCCTTTATCGATATCTCGACGCCCAAGAACGCGGTTCTTTACCGTGGTGATGTCCAATACGACCCCAAAGAATTCGAAGGCAGTCGGGGCGTGCCTCGCATCGAGCAGATGCTGAAGGCCAAGCAGATGATCCTGTGCCAGGTCGTTAAGAACCCAATCGCTCATAAGGGTGCTCGCTTGACCCAGGAAGTCTCACTGCCGGGCCGCTTCGTTGTACTTGTACCCAACAGCGACACGTATGGCATCTCCAAGCGGCTGCCTGACCCTGAACGTAAGCGCCTACGCAAGATCCTCGATGGCATCAAGCCCAAGCAACACGGTGTCATCGTGCGCACCGCCGCCGAGGATGTCACCAAGGAAGAGCTCGAGCGAGATGTGGCCCGCCTGCTCAACCAGTGGGAAGTCATCGTTGATGATTCCAAGAAGCAGGGTGGCCCACGCTTGCTGAACCGCGAGCCCGATCTTGCTGTGCGACTGATTCGCGAAGAATTCACCAAAGACTTCCGCGGTGTCGTGCTTGACGATCGAACCTTGTTCGAAGAAGTCAGCGGCTACATGGACGCCGTCACTCCAGCTCTTGCCGATCGTATCGAGCACTATGACCCTGTCGCTGAAGGCATCGATCTCTTTGAGCGCCACCATGTGTACGAGCAGCTGCAAAAGGCGCTCGACAAGAAGGTCTGGCTGCCCTCGGGCGGTTCACTGATCATTCAGCACACCGAGGCGCTGACGGTCATCGACGTCAATACAGGCAAGAACGTGGGCTCCAGGAGCCTCGAAGACACCGTGTTCAAGAACAACCTCGAAGCAGCTCGCGAGACTGCTCGCCAGCTGCGGCTTCGTGACATCGGCGGCATCATCGTGATTGACTTCGTCGACATGGAGAATCGTAAGAACCGGGCCGAGGTCGTGCGTGTGTTCCGCGAGGAACTTGCCCTCGACAAGACCAGGACTCAGGTCTACGACATCTCCGATCTTGGTTTGGTCGAGATGACCCGCAAGCGAATCGGTGAAGGCCTGCTCGAATCGGTGAGCACCGGCTGCTTTACGTGCGAATCAAACGGCCTCCTGTTCGACGACACCTTGTTTGGCCACCGTCAGGCAATCCCGGGTCCAAGTGTTTCGCAAGTGACGAAGGACTAAGGAACAGCCCTCCCTCGATTACTCAAGGTCTAGGCCGCGGTGTGTGACGAAATACTCGTCCGAAACCCCTGTCAGCCGGTTAGGATGTCGCAGTTATGTATGCAGTAGTCGCCACAGGCGGAAAACAGTACAAGGTCGAACAAGGCCAGGTCCTGGAAGTTGAACGCGTTGGCGCCATTGGCAGCGACGTCGACCTCCGTCCTGTGCTCCTCGTTGACGGGGCGACTGTGTTGTCGACCCCCTCAGACCTCGAAGGTGCCTCGGTTTCAGCCAAGGTTCTCAACGAGATCAAGGGCCCCAAGATCGACGCATTCACGTACAAGAATGCAAGCAACAACCGTCGCCGGTGGGGTCACCGTCAGACGCTTGCTCGCATCGAAATAACCGGAATCTCGAAGGGATAACGCCATGTCAAAGACCAAAGGTGGCGGTTCCACCAGAAACGGGCGCGATTCACGTGCTCAGCGCCTCGGCGTAAAGGTATACGACGGCACACCAGTGACCGCTGGCTCGATCATCGTTCGCCAGCGTGGCACCAAGTTCCACCCCGGTGTAAACGTTGGCAAGGGCAAAGACGACACGCTCTTCGCTACCGCTGATGGCAAGGTTAAGTTTGGCAGCCGCCATGGCCGCAAGACAGTCAACATCTTGACTGACTGATCCTCTGGATCACCACACTCGAATCGAAAGAAACCCCGCTGGCTTGGCCAGTGGGGTTTCGTCGTTTTCTGCTTGACTCGCTAGGGGAGTGCCCCTTCGCCAGTAGCCCTGCGTTGTCGCCACGTGCGCTGCGCTTTGTCGCAGTTGTGGGCGGGGCGTGTGCCAACCCGTTTGCATGGCTGTAGGAACAAGCCAGGGCCGTCTGATTGCGGGGTAGCAGTCGCCTAGGCGCTACGGGGAAGAGCGTCGCGGGCCCATCCGAGGTGTTCGACCGCAAGATTTAGGGCGAAACGATCGGTCATGCCACTTACGTAGCGCACGGCGAGGGCGGTGATCTCGTCGGCGTTGGTGGCAGCGGCGGAACCGTCACCGATGTGACTCGGGTGATGGATAAGCCACTCGGTGAGCTGCTGCAGCAGCGAGATCACAATCGTGGCCTGGTCCCGTGCCTCGGGCCGCAAGTAGATGCGGTCGTAGTTAAACGCCCGAAACGCTGCCAACGCGTCGGCGGTCGTCTGATCTAGCCCAATCGCCCCGGCGTTGGCAGAGGCATCGACCATGGACGTGATAAATCCGTGGAGTTGTGCACGTCTGTTGGACCCGACAATGTCGGTGACAGAAGGTGGAAGATCGTCTTCACCAACAATGCGAGCTGCGACGGCATCTTCGAAGTCATGGCAGACATAGGCAATACGGTCGGCCCAGGCGACAACCTCGCCTTCGGGGGTCATGGGGGCTGGCCGGTTCCAGCTGTGATTTCGAATCGCGTCGGCCGTTTCGTGACACAAGTTCAGGTGTTCGAGCACGACATCTGCGCCATAGACGGCGTGGTGATAGCCGCCAGGTACAAACGGGCTTAACGCGTCTTCTGACGCATGCCCAGCGGGGCCGTGGCCGCAGTCGTGGCCTAACGCTGCCGCCTCGGTCAGGGCGACGTTGAGGCCGAGCGGGCGGGCGATGCTGACGGCCACCTGTGCAACCTCTATTGCATGGGTGAGTCGATTGCGCAGATGGTCATTGTCGGGAGCAACGAAGACCT
>Ga0307985_10001154_pt1 | contig 14989 bp, 15 predicted proteins | sample EllFjometageno80_FD_203155 | JGI IMG/M metagenome (GOLD analysis project Ga0307985, IMG submission 203155) | Marine microbial communities from Ellis Fjord, Antarctic Ocean - #80 | ecosystem: Environmental > Aquatic > Marine > Unclassified | place: Southern Ocean | collected 2014-10-09 | reverse complement strand
CCTCCCGACACCTCCACCGCCAAGCTCAACATCCACATCCGGTTCCACATCATCAAAATCAGAGAGATCCGGGCCGTGCACAACGTCGCGGATCTCATATTCGTCGCCGTTCAGACGTGGCACCTGCCTGAGCTGCAAGATCACTTCAAGAACACCCCAGATCATGCGAGAACGACCGTGATAAGACCGCCCCCCGAGCGTGATAAGACCAGCCCCGAGTGTAATTTGATCGCCCCCGAGCGTGATAAGACCGCCCCCAAGCGTGATGCGACCACCCCCTCTCGCGATTTAACAGCCCCCTCTCCCCCCCCTCTGCCCCACCTTGTGTAAACCTCACACAGTGCGCGTCGCAGTTGCTGCCAATGAGCAACACGTGCGAGAACGCGTGGTCTCCGCCGCTCGTTATTCTTAATGCCGACTCGTTAACAAGCGCCCCATCGCCCCCTAGCTTGAACTGGAGAACGGGCGTTCTGCACAAGAAGACGTGAGTGCCGCCACTGTCATCGTCGTAGCGTAATGCGACCCCTTGTGCTGACCCGAACTTCCCTCGTGCAGGTACTTTAATGGCACAGTCACAAACGAGCTTTCGCAGATCCGCCTATTTCCTTTCGACTGGGACGACCTTCGCCTCATCGCGTCGTCCAACGTGGACGGAAGGCACGGGCAGAAGGGCATGAATCTGATACCCGAACCGAACTGGACGACGGCTCAGATGATTCCGTTCTATCTCGCGTCGTCAGTGCAAGAGTGGGAGGTGGTGGTGTCTGTAAGTTTGCGCGTTCTGGAACTACTTTCCGCCAATCGACGACGGCCTGCTAAATGCGGTTCCAGAACACCGCTCCAAACGCGAATCGGCCCAAGCGCCGATAACGACGGGAATTGTGTTTTGAGATGTTTTTGTTTTGCGGGGGGAGTTACAGTCGTTCTCCCGGAGCTCGTTTCTGGCGCTTTTCCGGCTTCGTTGGTCGCACCATCGCGCTCTTTGTTCACACGTGTGTGTGGCACCTAACCTTCCCCTCCAGATGAGCCGGATCAGCATCTGGAACCAAGATGCGTACAAAAAGAAGTACGAGGAGACCAAGCGTCGCGCGAGCACGTCGTCGACGCGCTCGATCTTCAAGTCGAGCTCGTCGACAATAGGTCCAGGGAGCGGTAGAGAAGCGGCGAGCGGCTCGAAGAGCCCGACCGCACTGCAAGCAGATGTCATCAAGGAGGAGGCAGAGAACTTGGACAGCGAGGTGGAGGAGGACTTGAGCGAGAGGGTGAGCGAGGTGCACGACATCAACGAGGGCAGCAAGCCGACCCTAATCCCCCCTCACAAGCACTCGCTCATCGCACACAAGCCCCCGCCGCTCACCGGCGTGGAGATCACAATCCACGTGCGGAGACGATACGAGTACTACATTTACAAGATCATCGTGGTCTTCAATTTGGTGATAATGATGGGCTGGGGCATTGGCTTCACGCCGCACGACGAGGTCACGGGGAGGCTGACCATGGTGTTCACCGCCGCCACGGCCATCTTCGCGTTCATGTACATCATCCAACAGGAGTTGCCGAAGCTCGCCTTCCTCACTTTCATCGACAAGCAGATGGTGAGCGGCATCTTCAATCTCGCCGCTCAGGCGCTGCAAACGGTTGTGGCGTACAAGCTTGACAGCCCCCGCGTAGACCTGTGGTTTTCAATCGGCATTCCCTGCCTCTACATTATGTATAACGTGGCTATCTCCGTCAAGGTCTATCGAGCTCGCAGCGAAGACGCGCTGAACGAGCACAGAGAGAACAGGAACGCAATGTCCGCGCGAGCGGACACAGAACAGTACAAGCTTAGCAAGCAAGGGAAGGAGGACTCGGGAGCAGCGAAGACCAAGGACGCGTAGTCGCGCCAGAAAAGTCCGCTGACTCAGTGTTAACAAAGGGGCTTGAGAGGCAGCGCTTCTATCCGCCGCTTTCTCCCTCACTTGTAACGATAACATGCATTCAATCTTTGGCAGGCAAAAAAGTGAATTTACGACTGTACGCCTAGTGGTAGAAGTGCATGCCGAACGTGGCTCTCGACACAACGTGCAGGAGGTCTTTCTTGTAGTCCCCGGGCTCCTCCCACTGGCACTCTCTCGAGACCTTGTTGTAGAAGAAAATTTCGTGCTTGGTCTTGTCGAGATAAGGGACCCACGCGCCGTAGCTGCTCATGCCCGCGCCCCTGATTGTTCCCTTGTTCTTCCCCTTCATCTGCGCCTCGGCCGCCTCCCTCGCCTCCCGCTCGTCCGCATCCAGGCGCTTCTGTATCTCGTAGAGCGCGTCGCCCTCCAGCAACGCAAACGCGCTCTTTCGGCGCTGGGCTTTAAAATCCAGGCACAGGTGCGCGATCTCCGTGTTCTGGGAGGCACATGCTAGCTTCAGCGGCGTCTTCTTCGCGTAGTTCAGCGCATTCACGTCCGCGTCGTACGACAGCAAGCATTCCACGATGTCCACGTTTTCGTTGATGATGGCCAAGAAAAGCGCAGTGTTGCCGTCCGAGTTCTTAGCATTGATGCCGACGGCAGTCTCCTCCACCAAATACTCTACCACTTCCAAGTGGTTGTGCTTCACTGCCAGCATCAAGCAGTTCTCGCCGACGACGTCGCACTGCTCAATGTCGGCTCCTTTCTCGATGAGGTACTGGGGGGAGCAAGAGCGAAGCGAGTGTTAGCGGGGGCGCGAGCGAAGGGAGTGCTAGGGGCTGTTCGCCGCTGAGAAGGTTCTCACACCGATGGCATACACGGCGTACACCTTAAAAGACGCCCACATATATAGTATTGATGGCGCCGGCGATGGCGTACAACACCGACGGTCTACACACACCGATGTCGTACTCCATGAAAGGCGGTGCACGCACTGCGAACAAACGCGCGGCGCAAAGCTACCGGCTCCCAGAGGGAAGGGGGGATGGCAGTGTTTTGCCGCGGTTCGTGCAGCCGCAGCGTGTTTTGGCGGGGGCCGGGTTTGATATGCACTCACCTGGATGATATCGCACCATCCCCATACCACCGCGAAGAGAAGCGGGGAATAGTTGTGGAAGTCCAGCTTGTTAACGTCCGCGTCGCCCATCTCAACCAGGGTTCTGATGATCTGCTTCCTCTCTTCGTCCATGCCAGGCAGAATCCAGTCGGAGGCAAGCTGGATCTCTTCCGGTCGTTCGCACCTCGGAACGCCGTTTTCGTCGAGCCCCCCGAACTTGGCAGCGCAGTAAGTCCCGGTGGGCGGAGTGAAGGCGAGGTGCAGCGGAGATCGCCACTTGCTGTTCTCGACGTCCACCACGAGCGACGTCGTGTCGAAGATCCCTCTGTTCTTGGGGTTGAACCTGAGCGCGCGAGAGGCACAAGCGAACCTTGTGTTAGAGGGGGGAGTTCGGGTTGGCGGAGGCTCATGCGCGTTTTGGGTCGGTCGTAGGGCGTTTTGAGTCGCTCGTAGCGCGTTTTGGGTCGCTCGTTGTTGCGCTACTCACATGAACTCAACCATGGTGTAATAACCCTCACGACACACAATGTGCAGCAGCGTGTCACCCTCCCAATGCCCAGTATAAGGCCTATTAATAGTCGCAAAGTGTCCAATGACCTGCTCTCGAACCGTTCGCATATTCCCACACGCCACACTGTCAGCGACGACATTCGCTCGCGCGGCGCGAGGATCCATCTTTGTCGTGTCAGTGCTTCGCTGCTTCTTCACATTCGCGTTGTCGCACGCTATCGACTTGAAGTCCAGCGCTGGGAGTTCCGTTTCGCCGGGTTTGAGAGACCGGTTACGGGTGCCGTCGATGAAGTCTATCAGAGCGAAGAACTGGGAGTTTCGCTTTCGGTTGTCCTTCCTCTTGGAGTCCTTCTTCTCCTCATCCTCGTCTTCAAGGTTGATGTCGGTTGGGGCGCCGCCGCCCAAGCACTGGCCCATGTTAGAATGAAGGTGGAGGGTGGGTGGGATGTAGAAAGGGGGGGGGATGGAGGGGGTAGGAGATTCAAGGTTTCGAGTTTGAGTTTCTCAGCGCTGGAAGGGGGAAGGGGTAGGCCGACCGTTGCTACGCTGTATTCGTCTCAGTGCGTGCAAGTGCTCGCAGAGGTGTTGCGCTGTGCTTTGCGGGAGCCATTTTCAGCGCTCTAATAATATGTGAAACTTCCGCGGCGGTAAGGGGTGGCGTCGAGGTGCGTGCGCTGACAGTCGCCGCTGCGGTCGCGCGTTCATCGCCACCAAGCCGCGATGAGGCTTGCTTGGCGTAACCGACCGTGCCATGCAGCGTTCGGTAGCAAGGGATGAACTACAAGAGGGTTACTAGGTGACCGTAGCGTACGTCTGACAGTGTGCCCGACAGCAATAACCATCATGCTTATTCTCGTCGAAAAAACGGGAAAGACCGAAGGGGGACTCGATCGCGTTGGAAGCGCAAAGAAGGTTGCCATAACGTTAACGAGAACGTTGTGTCGCCCGCAGCCGCACTTCTCTAACCGGCCTGTATTTAGCGCCATATGCTGATGTCGACGGCATCGCTGTCTGGAGTGTACGAGGGAGTGTCGACGGTACGTGAGCGCCAAGTGAACCTGACTGAAATTATAAACATTGGGAGGAGATCCGGGGGAGATAAGAAATCTGACCGGGCCCTGACCGGACCTGGCATGGAACCTGGCCAGCACATGACTGCAACTGACTGCAACTGACTAGCTCCTGACCGGATTCTGGCTTGCAAACAGCCCTAGCACAATCTTGTCACTAACTCTTGTACCCTTCACCTTTTCAGTCGCTCAGAAATGATCCCACTGAGTGGCGCAGCACATGCCTCGTGTTCACTGAAGTGAGCAACCCGTCGGCCGCACCAGGTGCCAGCGTTTACGAGATTAAAGGTTGTGGCGTGTCATTGTGGAGGCATCAGCATATTGACTTTAATATTCATGGGACCTTGGACAGTGTCACTGGCGACTTCGAGCTCAAGAAGCGGCACACAGGCAAGTACAACAACCAGGTGTCGTACAAAGGAAAGCTGGGCATTGTGGAGGTGCACACGGGTTACGAGGATGAGGACGAGGATCGTCACGAGGACGACGCTTGCACAAGTATTGTTTTCCAATTCACCGGCAGTTATAACAACGGCGCGATTCACATCCAGCAGCGGCCGAGGGGCGTGAACTCGCTAGTCGAAACGCTGCTGAGCAGAACGATGTGGGGCGGCGCGAGTGTTTCCAGAACAAACGAGAAGACGCACTGGAGCGACGTCAAGCTTTCATTCAGAGTCGAGGACAGAGAGACCCTCGAGGACAGAGAGACGACGGGCGACTCAAACGACGACATTGTTGCGACGTTGGCTGGCGAGGGAGTCAGCTTGTGGCGGAACATGCGCATTCTGTTCGACTTGAGGGGCAGCCTGAACTTGACCACGGGGGAGTGCACGCTCGAGAAAGAGCACAGAGGGCAGTACAATAACATCGTGAAGTACATGGGTCGGTTCACGGCGAACAACTTGACAATCTCGGGGGTTTACGGAAACGGCAGAATTGAGCTCGTCTGCGGAGAGGACGATGAAGAGTGGAGAGAGTTCACGGGGCAGTTGGTGAGCAAGGGGTTGGAGGAGGTGGCCGAATATAGAGCGTTCGAGGAGCGCATGCGCGATCCAGAGGTGCAGCAAGAGGTCAAGCTGGAGTGGGAGCGAGGCGGCGGCGGGGAGGTGGGCGAGGGCGAGAACTACAAGTTTGGAGAGGAGGGGGGGAGTGGGGATGAGGGGGGAGGAAGTGGGGAAGAAAGCGGAGCGGAGAGCTTGGAAGAGGAGGTAGAGGAGCAGGAGGTAGAGGAGCAGGAGGTAGAGGAAGAGGAGGCTGGGATTGAGGAGGAGGAGAAGGAGAAGGAGGGAGAGAAAAGGCGAGAGAGGAGGGAGGCTGAACGGGAAGAACAACAGCGGATACTCCAGCTGCAGCGACAGAGAGCCCGGGAGCGGGAGGAGAACGGGGCCGGGAGGGGCGAGGAAGAGGAGAAGGAGGACAAGGATAACTGCAAGATTTGCTTCTCGGCGCAGAGCAACAGCGTCATCATTCCGTGCGGACACATGTGTGCGTGCATGGACTGCGGACTGCGGCTTCATCTTTGTCCGATCTGTCGAAGCGAGATTGGGAGCATACAAGAGGTTTATAGATCGTGATTTCGCTTCTTAATTTAGCTTCCCTATACGATGTAAACATTGCCTACCCGTTGGGGAAGAAGGAGCGACAAGGGATGGATGGTTGGGCGGCCAAGAAGGGTTGACGGAGAAGCACGAAGGCTGTTCCTAGGGCATGAATCGTGCTTACGGTGTCCTGTTCAATGAGGGCCATAAATAATGGGGTCTGATCGGGAACGTGTCGCATAACAAGCTGATCACAAACATAGCTACCTTCGACACTTACAGGCTCACATGATAGCAGTCCATCCGTCGCTGCCCTGGAAGAAGAGCTGATCGGCCGCGTCACCGTCTGCGAGGAATTGGATATGGGCGATGGCCACCTGCCACAGCTGGTTTGCCGCGAGCTCGTACAGCGCGCTCGTCATCCTGAGGGAGTTGCGAGGATGAGCGTGAGGAGTGGAGGATTTTGCTTGTCGCTCGTTTGAAGGTTTGCAGTGTCAAAGAAAGGGGGCCAGGGAGCGGCCGTATCACCTCCAGTAGGCCAGCTAGGGGAGTGGGTGGTGGTGGTGGTCAACTAGCATGCGCTCAGTGAGGATTGACAGCTCTCACGTAGTTGCCTCACTCGGTTGTTTGCGGTGCTTGTTGCAACGAGAGGCACACGCCACCAGCTGCACGCCACCAGCTGCACGCCACACAAGCTACAACTGTACATAGAGGTACTTTGTAACCCAGCAGATGCGGCACGTCGGTGGCGGAGGCGCAGACGAAGAGTGACCGCTGAACGCCTCGTCAACGCGAGTGCAGCGAGCGGGGGATCCCGCCTGGTACACGAACATATCGAGTTGGGAGGGGAGGTTGTAGATTGTAGAGGGCTGCGTGAACGGGAGGAATGGTGGTAGGCACTCGTATCCGGCTACGTCTACAAGCGGAATATCCGGTTCGGGTATAAGAAGCGCTTCCTGGTGATCGACGTTTACGACCCTTGGTTCGTCGGCCCGCAGAACCTCGTGATCTCGCGCAGACACTTTCACAGGGTCGCGAAGGAGCGCGGGAACGAGAGCTCGCGCGGGAACGAGAGCTCGCGCGGGAACGAGAGCTCGCGCGGGAACGAGAGCTCGCGCGGGATGCTCAGCGACCACCCGCGGGGCAACTATGTAGACGTCGATCGGCAAGTCCGTGGGAGCAAGTGATTCCGCGGAGTCCGCGTCGCCGCCCAAGTACAGCACGCATCTGTACAAGAGGTTCAAGGCGGTCACCGGCGGCCGGCCGCAGCTGCTGGGCAAGCAGGATAGCGACGACGGGCGCAAGAAGAAGGACTTGGTGGGTCAACGCACCGTGCTGCTACGCGCTGTCCACGCGCCGGATGTACGACGATTACAACTTGCTCAGTTTCGACAGGGGGCTGGCGGAGGAGAGGGAGGATGGGGGCAAGGAGGAGGAGGAGGAGGAGGAGGAGGAGGAGCATGTACAGCGTGGTATGTGACCGGTGAGTTTAGGAGGCTCCGCATTTGTTGTGCAAACTCTTTCTTCTAGCAGAACACATTTCTCTAGCAGCCCGCTTCCCCTCACCCCTTAATTCCTCAAATAGCCCCTTCAGCAGCCTCCCCGCGCTCCCTCTTGTTAATCCTCCTGACCTTGTCCAAACCCCCTCTGACCTTGGCGTCCACCTTGTCCTGCAGTTTCCCCAGCTTCGGGAACACCTCGCCGAACTCAGTGTGGCTGGCGTTGTACAAGCCGCTGAGAGGATTGGGTTAGTGAGACGAAGCAATAAAACCACAATGGAAACGTTGAGAGCAGCAAATATTAACCAGGAATAATCTTTCACAGCAGCGCAAGTTCTCCCCCAGAGGTGCGTGTGTGTGCTTACCTGCCCGGCATGTAGGTGTTCCTCCTCTTCAGTTCCTCCTCGACGTCTTCAGGCGTGATGTCGTAAATCTGGTCTCTCTCAACAGCGTTCGTCAGGGCAACTCCCTCCGCCTCCGTGACGGGATTCCACTTGCCCCTGGGCGGCAGCGGCGTGTCCAAGTTCTTATCTTCCGCCTTCTGCCCATCTTCTCCTCCGCCCTCGCCCTGCTCGTGCTCTATCCTGTCGTGCGTCGCCTTCCTCAGCAAGCTGTGTGCCTTCCAGCCGCTCCTCCCGAACGTAACAACGCTGAAGAAGCTCCACAGCAGCACGATCCTCATTCCGTGAGTGAGAATGTCCTTGGCGCACGGCTCCAACTCGACACTGGATTCCTCCTTAATGATTGAACAACCGCTCGCCTTGGCCTGAATATCCATGACGACCCCAGGCAGTAACGTGCCCGCGCTGTGCCCGAGGATGTTGTAAACAACCATGCTCACGCTGCTCGAGAACGGCCTAATGCTCGGCGGCACCGCGCTCAAAATGATGCCCACGGCGGCCGGCACGATGCTGCCTCCGAAGAAGAGGAGGAACCAGATCAGCGGCATGAGCGCCCCGATGTTCGTGGTGAAGGCCGCCGGGACAGCCACGCAGATGGCGAAGAAGCCCTGGAACAAAATAATCTTGGTCGTCCTCGCGACGCCCTCCACACCCCGGTACCCTCCCATATAATCCACGAACCAGCCACCGAAAATGACTCCGAAAACCGGCCCAGTAGCAGAAACAATAGTGAACGCACTAAGCGCGTCCGCGTAAGGGACTTGCAAAACCTCGACCAAGTACTGCGTGATCCAGAACTGGATCCCAGCGACGACGAAGTAGAGCGAGGACAGGCCGAGCGTCGTCCACACGAACACACGCGAGCGCCACAGGATGCGAACCTGCTTCCACACCGAGATGTTGGACGCGTCTCTTCCACCGTCGATGTATTTGGTCAGCGAGTCGCGGTCCCCGCCCCCTCTCGTCTCCTCCTTCTCGTCGTCGTTCTCCTTCTCGCCGCCCACACTCTTGTTGGTCGTGAAGTACCTACTCGGCACGAAGCAGCACGCGATGCACAGCGGTATCAACAGGCAGACCTGTGTGAGCGAAGTGAGTGTTAGCGAGCAAAGCGAGTGTAACGAGTAAAGCGAAGCGAGCAGAAAGAGGGGCGCGAAGCGAACATAAAGCGGCGCGTTGATAATGTGTGGGTATTGCGTTTGTGCCGGTACCAGTAGCTTTGTGCTGTTGTTCGTGAGCAGAAGGAGCCGCTTGCGTTACCCAACGAGCCGCTTGTGGTGCTCTTCTTGCCCTCGAATAGGCGTAGTTCGCAGCCCATTCACAGTCGCGATGTTACTCACCTGAAAAAAGATAGCGTACTTCCACTGGCAGTACCAACACCCGCCCTCGCACTCGAACGGCTTGCAGCACTTATCAAGGTTCCAAGCGGTGTCCCCGCACTGCCACACACATGTGTGAGCCACACACATTTGTGAACAAAGGGTGAACAAAAGGGGGGCACACACGTGTGTGAACAACGGGGCAAGGCGGAGTGAACAGCGGGGACCACACAGTGTGTGAACAAAGGGGCAAGGCGGTGCGAACAGCGGGGGCCGTACACATGAGTGAACAAAGGGGCAAGGCGGTGTAACAGCGGGCGCTGGGAGCCGCCACACACTGTGTGTGTGCATCCTGCCAGTCGCATAATAGTATGGCGTTTGTTGAGCGAGTTGTTTCGAGCAGGTTCTTAGGTTTCGAGTGGGTCTTTATTGGCTGTTCGTTTTTTTGCCTGTGATTTTGAGCTGTTTTTAAAGCCGGTCGCGTTGAAAAGATCGCTTTGAGCCGTTCTGGGTCATTTCGAGCCGGTCGCTTTTTGGTTCGCCTGCCACGCTTCGCTCAGTACTCCCCCTCCTAACCCTCACTTACCTGCAGCTCTTCAGTGCCGCAGCAAGTGTCGATGTTGCGCCAGAGTTCGTATGTGCACGAGTCGTCCGCGATCGTCCCGCAGCAGTTGCTGAACTCCAACGGCGTCTCCTTGTGGCAGAACGGCGGGTTCATCTTGCCCTTCTCGGCGAGGTAGCTACAAATGCGGTGTGAGCAAAGGGGAGCCCATACACATGTGCGCCATACACATGTACAACAAGATGAAAGGGCCGTGTTGGAGCCGGACTAGCAAGCGCTAACGGGGCGATAGAACAGACGGCGTGAACATCGGGGAGAAAGGCGGCGCTGTTTGTGAGCTTGTCAAGCCGTTTGCGAGCGCGTCAAGTCGTCGTTTGTGAGCGTTTTGAGCCGTTGTTTGGATGAAGCGGTCTCATGCGCGGACAAGGGGGGGGCGGTGCTCGCTCCGGGCGGCGCCGCTTGTGAGCGTGCCGTGCTTCGTTCCTCGCCTTATAACTCACCCACTGAACAAGTACCCCAGCATGACTCCCAGCGGTATGCCAGCTTGCAGGAGCGACATCCAGAGCGTGCGGAGGCTCGGAATAGCGAACTCGTCCACCCACACCGGCAGGTAGATGAGCACGCACGCCTGCGAGATGCCGATGCAGAGCTTGCTCGAGAGGAGAATGTACGTGCCGGCGCAGTTGCCGGACGCGTTGTTGCACTGGGGAGAGAGAGCGAAGAGGCCGCAGAAGAATGTGTTGAGGAGGAGGGAGATGCAGACGCAGATCTTGGGGTTGTAGCGGGACAGGAGCTGGCCGGCGAAGGGGCTCATGAAGAGGGTTCCGATGTAGGGAAAGGCGCCGAGCATGCCTTGCTGCGAGGGAGAGAGGCGGAAGTCCACCGTGAGGAACTCCAGGACGGCGGGCGTGGCACCGGAGTCGAAGTTGAGGAGGACCTCGAGGATGAACAGAACAATGAACATCATCTGCCAAGGCATACAGTGTGTGAGCCAAACATACAATGTGAACAAGGCATACAATGTGAACAAGGCATACAATGTGTGAACAAGAAGGCATGGGTCCATAACTATTTATCAAAAACATATTTATGTGACTTGGCGCCAACAAGGGGGTGGCGCGATTGAACACGACCACATTAGCACACGGACACATTATCGCAGCATGAGCACTTGGCATGCGAGTAACAAGGATGAAAGATGTGAATATGTTGCATGGGTACGTGAACTAAATGAGCTACTACGGGGAGAAAGCAGCGCACCTTCACGACGGACTCTTTCACCGGCTTGTCAGCATCAGTGAGGCCAACGGTGTCAGTCTCGAGAGGCTTGGCGACCATCCTTGCGAGAAATGTACAGTTTGTACCAGGGCCTCAAAGATTCGAGATTCACGCCCAGAATTTGTGAGCTGTGAACTTCCCCAACTTCCAAGTTGCGCGTTCTGTAATCCGTCAGGGTTAGAATTTCAATTTGCAGCTCTAGCGTAGGTGCCTCACTCGGCTTTTTGCGGTGCTTGTTGAGCGTCGCGTTGTCGCCGATATGGCTATATTCGCCATCTCAGCCGCGCCTCGCCCTTGCCGACATTCCCATCGACGCGCCCACCCTCCCCACCGGCGAATCCGTGCAGATCTGCGTCAAGCGCGCCTCCCTCGGCGCCTGCAACAAATCCGTCGAGGCCACCGTCGCCAACGATAACGACAGAGCGAACGGGTTAGGGTTAACGTACCAAGACAAGGTCAAGAAGAAGACGACGGAACCCACGCCCACTGTCGCTTTGGACGCAGCAGCCGACACAGCCACCACAGACACCGCAACGACCCCGTTCAACACGCCTCTCGCTCCGACCAACACCAACAATTTGATCGCGACGTTGAGGGCGAGGTCTGTGGAGAACGCGGACGTCAATGCGCGCATCGTTTCGCAGAAGACCATCGCGAATGATGTTGCGGGTGAGGCGAGGAAATGTGTGGGGGGCGATTACGCGATGGTATACTCAGCAGCGAAAATGAGGACCGACCCCCCCCTCCTTGTTCACACCGTGTTTGCGGCCGTGTTTGCGCTAACTCCCCTCCTTAGCATACGAAGGTGCCTTCTACCAGCAGATCTACGTCCAGAACTTCGGCGCGCCCGGCTCCACTGAGGCGTCCGGCACGACGATCCTGACCCTCCCGCAGGCCATGCTATTAAAGGGGTATCTGAATGGACGGAAGTTCGTGAAGCCGATCAGTCAGGAGACTATCGACAGGGCGAAAGTGGCGCCGGAGAAGGCAGTGAACTGGTACAACTAAACTGAATTATTTAATCTGCTGAATTAATCGGCGGTCGTGCGCTTCGCAAATTATGGTTCGCACTCGCTGATGATATTTTGCTCGAAATCATCATCCTACGCGATCAACATAAATCCCTCGTCGATCAAATCAATCAACTCACGTAATCAATCATGGATCCCGCTTCATTCATCGCCGCAATTCCCACCCTCGCCGCCCTCGGCGAGATGCCCCTCAACAAGCTGCTCTCTCCCGCGTTCCTCACGAGTGAATCTGGTGTGGCCCTCCTAGCCACAACCTTAATCGGCCTGACTCTCCTCAAAACCGTAAAGACCGCCGTCTTCCCCCCCCTCAACTTCGCCGAGGATTACGTGATCGACACGTCCCCGATCCCCAAGTTCAAGAACGTCGGCAAGAAGTCTGGAATTGATAGAAAGCTGGAGGACATTCCGGGACTTGTGAGGTAAGGATCTAAATGACACACAGGGTGCTGTATGTAGAGCACAGGTATCCCACAAATGACGCACGAGAGCATGGGGAGCCACGCCACACTCCCCCTTGTTCACTATTTATCGTCGTTCACCCCTTTGTACCCCTTTGTTCACCTCTGTGCCCCCTTAGCGAGATGAGAACGTCGTTCAACACCGGCCAGACCCTGCCCATCGCTAAGCGCATGGAGCAGCTCAAGTGCATGCAGCGCATGTTCGAAGAGAACGAGGACGCGATCGTCGCGGCGCTCAAGGAGGATCTCAACCGTCCCAAGTTCGAGGGCGTGATTTACGACAACCTCGTTGCCATTGGAGAGATCAAGGAGATGATCCACAACATGAAGGCGTGGACCGCGCCCGAGGAGCAGGGCTTCAACCTGCTCACCTTCCCCAGTTCCCAGTGGCTGCAGAAGGAGCCCTACGGCGTCGTCCTCGTGATCGGTGAGTGCCAATGGAGTGTAGCAGGATCGCGAGACAATGCGCGATGAGCGAAAGCGCACCGATCGCTCGCGAGTCGCTCTACGAGTGGCTCAAAACGCGTGACGAGCCAGTCGCGGTAGGTTTGACCTGCACGTTGCCGCTCGCTGGCGCTCTTCGCTCGCAAATAGCGCGTTCCGGCGCTCCTCGTATTAACACCATCCCACCTGCACCCCCCCCCTTTTGTTCACACATGTGTGTGGCCCCGCAGGCTCGTGGAACTACCCCTTCCTGCTGTCCCTGACCCCCGCCGCCGGCGCCATCGCCGCGGGCAACACCGTCGTGCTGAAGCCTTGCAACGTCTCCTCCGCGTCTGCCAGACTGCAGGTCGAGCTCGTTGAGAAGTACATGGACCCCAACGTGATCTCGTGCGTCGGTCCCGGCATCAAGGGCGACAGGTAAGGAGCACACACACATTTTGCGAGAGCTGTCTCTGTCGATTTTTGCGGGCGATATGAACGGGGAACTCCCGGCTCAGAACGCGCCCTACCCCCTCACTTTACATTCGCGTCGCATTCGCGTCGCATTCGCTCACCTTGCCCCCAGGCACACCACCGCCGCCCTCCTCGAGCACCAGTTCGACACCATCTTCTTCACCGGCAGCCCGGACGTCGGCAAGATCATTGCTGCGGGCGCTGCCAAGTTCCTGACTCCCTGCATTCTCGAGCTGGGCGGAAAAAACCCGGTGTTCGTGGACAAGAGCGCCGACGTGAGTCTGGCCGCCAAGCGCACTCTGTGGGGCAGGAACATGAACGCTGGGCAGCAGTGCATCAGCCCCGACTTCGTCATGGTCCACGAGGACGTCGTGGACGAGTTCTGCGCGCAGGCATTGAAGCACAAGAACAACTTCTTCGGCAACAAGGACCCCAAGGAGAGCGAGTGCTTCGGCAGGATCGTGGGCGACGGGCAGATGAAGAGGCTCAAGGGCATGCTGAAGAACCACAAGGGGGAGGTCATTTACGGGGGAGAGGTGGACGACGAGGAGAGGTACGTGAGCGAAGCGTGTCGTTAGCGAAGCGAAGTTGCGGCGCTCTTTAAACGGCCTGCTCAAGGCGCCGTCACTTTGCCAATGCTCGCCCCCCCTAACCCCTCTCTCTCTTCCCCAGGTACATCGCGCCCACATGCGTTAAGGTCAAGCTGAACAGCCCCGCCCTCGAGGACGAGACTTTTGGCCCCATCATGTGGGTGGTCAGCGTCAAGAACATGGACGAGGCTCTCACTTTCCAGATGGGCAAGCCCAAGCCTCTGTCCATGTACATTTTCAGCGGCGACGACAAGGTGACTCAGAAGATCGTGCAGAACACGAGCGCGGGTGGCGTCACAGTGAACGGCGTCATCTTCCACTGCGGGCACCCGGGGTTGCCGTTCGGCGGCGTGGGGAACAGCGGCATGGGCGGGTACCATGGGAAAGCGACGTTTGACGCGTTCACGCACAAGAAGCCGGTGCTTTCGAAGGCTGTGTGGATGGACGCGGGGGCGCTGAGCGACCCGTTCTTCCTGTACGCGCCGTGGACCGACTTCAGCATCAGCATTATGAGGAAGTTCTTCTGAGCCACGTGCGCTGCCACATACGCTGTGTGAAGGGGCTGTGTGAACAAGGGGGGGGAGGAGGTACTACTGGTAAGATAGAAGCGGACGGTTGCTTGCGTACTGGGACCATGAAGGGTAGGTAAATTGTTGAATATCGCGATTCGCTGGAGAAAATGCTCCTATTGTCCAATATTAAAAGCTCCGAAGCAAATGTAATATGTCCGCTGCAACATCTCCCGCAAGCCTGCTATTTTATTCGCCCCCCTCGCTCCGCTTAATCACGCCTTCGTAGCCCCCCCCCCCCTCTTTCATCACGGCCACCACCAAGATCCATGT